>ERZ795056.669-NODE-669-length-42572-cov-5.984289_pt1 | contig 42572 bp, 36 predicted proteins | sample MGYA00375140_ERZ795056 | MGnify/ENA primary metagenome ERZ795056 (study PRJEB30185, sample SAMN05720227) | activated sludge metagenome | isolation source: Anaerobic digester | place: USA | collected 2015-03-09 ...
GGAGCAGATAATCGGCAAGCCGGCCGACAAGGCCACGCTTGACGACATCACCCGGCTCTCACGGGCGCAGGTCATGCAGCTGTTCTATGCGGCTCCGGCCCCGGAAGCGAAAGACCTCGAGGGCGAGCGCCGGGCGGTCATGACCGGCGGAGGCGTGCTTACGTACGTCTCGAACTTCTACGCCGCCTTCCTGTTCGGGCCCGGCTCCTGGACCGGCAAGGCGTTCCTGCCGAAAGAGCAGCACGGCTACAACCTTTTCAGCAACACGGTTGACGGGAAAGAATCGTTCGTTCGGGATCGGGAGATGAAGACGTCCGTGGCGAAGTCCGCATATGACGAAAAGAACTCGTTCCATGTCGATTACACCGAATCGATGGGGTTCGCGCCGATGCGGCCGCACGACGAAATCAGGAAGATCAACGGCACGCTCTTCCTGGGGCTCGGCTCGCTCCCGGCATCGGCGGGCACGCTCAACCCCATGCCGTTCGTGGTGTACGGCGAAGCGACACCGTGGGTGGGCGCGGATAAAAAATAATGGACAGGGCCGGCCGGGATCTGTATGTTCCAACATGCCGATGCCGGCCCGTCATGCCGGGGGAGATGTTTCCGCAACCATGAACAAGATACGACTCGCGAAGGGCGAGACCTGCGAAATCTGCGGCAGGAACGAGGCCGTGGTATACTGCGACGGGTGCGACAGGCCCCTGTGCAAGGAATGCCGCGTGTTCGACATCTGGTGCAACGGGTGCGGCAGCGGCGAGCCGCACGTTTTCTGCCGCACATGCAACGACGATCCGGAAATCAATATCTGGAAGGGGTTGGACTGAATGGATAGGTCCGCAAGCGCTTGCGGACCTATCTGCATAATGATTAATTCCTCGCGATTATCGCCCTCAAATCCAGGAACAGCGCCTCCACGAGCTTCTTCGTATTCTCAAGGCTTCCCGAGTTATCGATAACGAACCGCGCCTTCCCTTTCTTCTCCTCTATGCTCATCTGCGCGGAAATGGTGAGGTCCGCCGTCTGCCGGTCCAGACGGTCCCGGTCCATGAGCCGCTCGGCCTGGACAGGAACCGGCGCATACACCAGTATCGCGTCCGGGAAAAACCGGTCCCAGCCGGATTCGTACAGGAGCGGCACGTCGATGATGATCGGCATGCCGTCGTTCAGGCGGGAATACCCGGCAATGCGCTCCATCACGACTGCGTTGATGCGGGGATGCGTAATGGCGTTGAGTTTCGCCCGTTTCCCGGGATCGCGGATGATCCGGTCGCGTACCGCTTCGCGGTTCAGCGTTCCGTCCGGGTTGAGCGCCTCGCGGCCGAAGTATTCGGCTATTTCAGCGAGGGCCGGCCGCCCCGGCTCCACGACCTCGCGCGCGATCAGGTCCGTGTCGATGATGTGGGCGCCCATCTCCGCAAGCATCGCGGCGACGGACGACTTGCCGGTACCGATCGAGCCGGTCAGGGCAAAGCAGTTTTTCAGTATATTCGTGTCGCTCATTTCCGTAAAAACGTTCCCTCGATAATATCAGCCAGCCCGTTGATATCCTCGAGCCCCAGGCAGGGCGCCTTAATGGCGAAGGTCCTGTCGCTCACCATGGCGACCAGGTCCGGGTGGTCTGCGAACAGCGGCTCCGGATGCGCGCCGGTGCGGAACACCTCGATCTTGGGCACCGCCTCCTTCTTGAATCCCTCGGCCAAAATAATGTCAACATCGCGGATGTACCCGTCCCTGATCTCGTCAAGGGACGCGTCATGGTCCATGTCCCGCACAAGAGCGAGCTGGCCGGCGGCCGACAGGACGGTACACGAGGAGCCCGCATTCCGGTGGCGCCACGTGTCCTTTCCCTCGTGGTCCATCACGAAACCGTGGGAAAGATGCTTCGCCGTGGCAACACGGCGGCCGCGCCGTACCAGCTCCGGGATCAGCTTCTCGAGGAGTGTCGTCTTGCCGCTCCCCGACCATCCCACGAATGCAACTATTGGTATCATATTTCAAACTCCATGTACCAGTTGCGTTCACCGTAATAAAAATTCAATTAAAAAATAGTCCGGCGGGCACTGCCGTCACGATCAATCATTCATATCGCGCGACATTGTCCAGATCAGTCATCATGACAAATTTTCCGCTGAGTCTCGTCCAAGTCAAAAACAGGCTTGACTCATTTTGAAATGATGCTTACCAATTTTACTTCAAAAAAAACCATTTATGACAAGAAACGGATTAAAGAAAAAATACGCCCGTGCGGCCCGAATGCTGATAGCGCTCGCTTCAATGTTGATCGCATCGGGGCCGCTGCTCGCTCAGGACACGCTGAACATCGATGCGGGTCAGAAGAATATGAACTGACAGGTCAGTTCCTCTCCTGCCTTGAGGACCCCGGTAAAAACCTCACCATCGGCCGGGTGTCATCATCCGAATACGACATCGCTTCAGGCACGACGCGGCGGACGTGCCGAATTTCGGCTACACCAGGTCCGCCTACTGGATCAGGTTCACGGTCGCCACAGAGGCACGGAGAGAATGGCTCGTCGAGATCCGCTACGCCCTGCTGGACTACGTGACACTGTATGTTCCGTCCGGCGACGGCTTCATTGAGAAAAAACAGGGACAGCTCCTCCCCTTCGGCGTCCGCGAGATAAAAAGCGAGAACTTCGTATTCAAGGCGGATATCGAGCCCGGAGCACCGCGCACCCTGTATCTCCGGATAGAGACGCAGGACTCGTTCGCCGTGCCCATGAGCCTGGTCAGCTACCGGGCGTATGCTGAAAGGAACGGGATGATCCGGCTCTTCCTCGGAATTTTTTACGGTTTCATCATCGTGATGGTCCTCTACAACCTGTTCATCTTCGCCATCACCCGCGACCTGAGCTACCTCTTCCTCGTGCTCTACATGGCCTTTTACGTGTTTTACATCATGTCCGAGAACGGCGTATCGTACCAGTACCTCTGGCCCGGCCTGCCCTGGTGGGGCAAGCGGGTCGTGCCCTTCTGCGTGAGCATGGTTGTCGTATGGAGCTCGATGTTCACGCGGATGTTCCTCCAGACGAAAACCGAGAACCCGCGCCTTGACAAGGCCATCATCGGGTTCGTCGCACTCGGCGCTGCCGGCACGGTGCTGGCCCTCTCGGTCGAGTACTTCGCGGCGATCATCTACGCGGTGGCCCTCTGCGTCCTGTACGCGCCGGCGCTCATCCTGGTGGCATATTTACAGTGGCGCCGCGGCTACAAGCCGGCGCTCTACTTCCTGATCGCTTGGTTCGGCCTCATCGTGGGTACGCTCCTGTACGGGTTCAAGACCTTCGGCCTCCTGCCCGAGACCATGCTCACCAAGTACGGCGTGCTCCTGGGCGCGGCGTTCCAGTCCATACTCCTCTCCATCGGCATGGCCGAGAGGATCACCATGATGACGGAATCGCTCCGGTCGGTCACGGGCAGCCTCCGGAGCAGGACCGAATCGCTCCTCAGGATATTCGAAAAGGCCGAGAGCACCTCGGTCGAGCTCCACCGCATCAGCACCGAGCAGTCCGGGATCGCCGACACCTTCACCGGTGTGGCGCAGAACCAGGCCGCGCACGCCGAACAGATGGCCGCCTCCTACGAGGAGCTGACCTCCTCCACGTATTCGATCGACCAGTCGATGTCGAAGCTCGCACTGGAAGGCGAGAAAATACGCACCATGTCCGGCATCCTTTCAGCGACGCAGGAAGAGGTACGGAAGACCAACGAAGCCGTCATGAACAGCATGGAGAACGTCATACGCTTCACCGAAAAAACGGAAACCGACCTGACCCGCATGACCGAGATGATGCAGATCATCAGCGAGGGAGGCAAGGCGATCACCAATATCGTCTCGCTCATCAACGACATATCGGACAAGATCAACCTCCTCTCCCTCAACGCGGCGATCGAGGCGGCCCGGGCCGGGGAGCACGGCAGGGGCTTCGCCGTTGTCGCGGACGAGATCGGCAAGCTGGCCTCGGCGACGTCGGACAACTCGAAACAGATATCCAGCCAGATCGAGCGGATTTAGGTGGACATCGGCCGGGGGTTCGAGATCGCGGGCCAGACCAGGCAGTCAACCAGCGACGTGGCGAAGCTGGTCACCGGCGTCAACACGCAGATAGCCACCGTGAAAAACGCGATGTCGCGGCAGGAGAGCGCCATCCTGGAGCTGATCTCGCAGGCCGACGTCATCCGGGAGCAGTCGCGCATCATCGCTATGTCCACGACCGAGCAGAAACGCGGGATGCTGGAGGGTGCGAACACCATCCAGAACCTGGCCAACATGGCCAGCGACATCGCCACCTCGAACACCAGGATACTCGAACTCATCAGGGTGCTGAACGAGAAATCCGGCGAGCTCAAGGGCCTCATCCAGAACCTGGACGAGCAGGAAGCCGGGGCCTGATTCAGCTCCGGATACTTTCTCAACTCATTTAGACCATCCACTCATAAAGACCGCCTGTCCGGTTTTCCAGACACGTACAAGGCACACTGCTACAACATAAAAAAATTCCATGATCATATTCTTTTTATTTTTTTCCTCCCTTGATACTCGTATATTGTTCTAACACATTTTGAAGACCCGAATCTTCAAGAGCCTGTTCAAGCGGAGATAGAACGTGATTATCACTATATAGATATCAGTATCATACCGTAACGGCCCTTATGAATGGCAATTGATAGTGATATCGGGAGATGATGAGATGAAGATAATCAAATTGCCACTAATATTAATATTGATTAGTATGGCTTTTAATAATTGCAGTAACGGCCTGGTTTCAACTGCAAATTCCCCGCTTTCCTTCGTCAATACCGACCCCGGCCCCGGGCTGGTTTCCTTCAATCCCGCGGACGGCGAGGACCATGTGGCCATATCGTCCGCCATAACGGCAACGTTCAGCAGGGACATCGATGCAGCATCCGTATCCTCTTACTCGTATATCCTGGCCGACAGTCTCTACAACCCCATATCCGGAGCATACTCGTTTCCCGACCCCAGGACCGTCGTGTTCACACCGACGCTCCCGCTTGATTACCTCACGGAATACAACGTCCTGATTACGCCTGACCTCAAGGACACCGGAGGCTCCAGATTCGCATCGGATAAATTATGGTACTTCACCACGCAATCCTCCGGCACGACTCCTGATCCGACGTTTGATCCGGCGCCCGGCCCGTATGAAGGTCCCCTTGCCGTCACCTTGAATTGCGCGGAGTTACATGCGACAATAATGTACACCACTGACGGGACCGACCCGAGCCCCCTGAATGGCACGCAGTATACAGGGCCATTTACCGTGTCGGACAATAATGAATCGTCGATCCGGGCAATGGCCTTCAGTCCGGGGGCGACTGACTCTTTAATAGTCCAGGCCGACTACACCATACAGGCAAACATGCCGCAGATCGATCCGCCGCCCGGGATATTCAGCATGAATTTTCTCGCGACGCTCTCATCGCCGACTCCCGGAAGCTCAATCCGGTACGCGATAGACGGCGGCGCTTACAGCCCATACTTGGCTCCATTCATGATCAGCACGGGTTCGACAGTAACAGCCGTGGCATCCCATCCTGACATGGCGGACAGCCCGCTCCTTACCGCGATCTACCTAATCAATACCGGCCAGGTCGCGCCGCCCGTTTTTACTCCAGCGCCCGGCACGTACACGTCTGCGGTGGCGGTGGCCCTTTCCTCGACAACACCGGGTGCACTCATCAGGTACACGACCGACGGATCGGACCCGTTCATAGGCGGCACTACCGGTACGGTTGTGAATATTACCGATTCCACGATTCTGACGGCGTATGCGTATGATCCGACCGCGTTCCTCGCCGATTCAATACCCTCCACCGGCGTATATACCATTGCGCCGACGATACTCTCCATTGAACCGGATAAGGGCCCGAATTACGCGCCGATAGACGTAACCATTCGCGGGACCCGTTTCAAGACCGGCGCCACGGTCCAGTTAACCAGGATGGCGTTTACCCCGATCAACGCTACATCCGTCACCATTGTTAACAGCACGACCATCACCTGTACGCTGGATATTACCGGCAAAGGGAAAGGAAAGTGGAACGTGACAGTGACCAATCCGGATTCAGGCAGTACGTTAAAAAAAGAGTTCCGGATATACTGAAACATGCTATCTGGATGAATCACTCGCTTCCGTTTAAGGTCCATAAAAACAATTGGCATTGAGCGTGCTGCCGTTGCCTGGCCCTTCGACGAGATTCAGGAAAAGCCTGTCGAAGCACGCGGGCCGGCTATGGGCATTTCAAGACAAGCTTCAATACAAATAATACACCGGTCTGCGGTCGTGTGTTTTCCCGAGCCGGGTGATCCCGGCTAATAATTGATTTTATTACAGGTAAAACGCTTGAAACCGTCCGGACTTCCTCGATAAAAAATAAAATCATACGCGCCACGGTTGACTCTTCCCCTGCTCCGGGTTATATTACCCTAATCTCTTAAAATTGGAGAGGAGGTAAATAAAATGAAGAAGGAACTGTTTAAGATGTGTCTGAATGATGATTGTTCAATATCGAGAAGCTTTAGCCGGGTAGATCTGGAAAATTACATGGAACGGCTTGCGTGGATTTAAGCGTCCCATCCTGTGCATTATAGAATATAAAGGATGAAGCAAAGTGAAAATCTGAATGATTTTCCCGATGTTTCATCCTTTTTGTTTCAGGCTGCCTGCAAAAGCAGACTGACATTATACGACTAAGTGCTGCCCATCCACGTTATCCCCAGGAACATAGTGTAATTATTTCTTTTTTAAGAATGTTGTTTTTATCCATGACCAGTTAAGGTAAATATGCATGGCTATCCCGAAGAAAAGCACCCAGATGAGCCTGCTGTGCACCTCGTATGCCGTTACCGAATAATTCATTAAAAATCCGGTGATTCCCTGGCCTACGAATAATATAAAAATTGTTGTGCACGAGTCGTTTATTGCATATTCATGATACAATCCGCTGTAAATTATTACGAAGTCCCCCTGAGAACGAAATACGAAATCGCGTCCAGGAGCCGCCGCGGCGTGAGCCGCAGCACGAGGGAATGTATGATCTTGTTCCTGATGCCCGGGATCAGGACCACCTTCCCCTTCCGGAGCGCGACCACGCCTTTCCGCGCGATGAACGCCGGGTCCGAGAGCCCGCTGATCCGGTACCACCAGAGCTCGCGCGGGAAATCCTCCCCCCTGAGGAGCGGCGTGTCCGTGTACGAGGGACAGAGCGCGGTGACCTTCACGCCGGTACCGCGCGTCTCCTGCGACACGGCCTCGGACAGGTTCTGCACGAAGGCCTTGGCGCTCCCGTATACCGCGTGGTGCGGGCAGGGCTGGAAGGCGGACACGGAGGAGACGTTGAGGATCCGGCCTTCGCCGCGAGCGATCATGTCCGTGAGGGCGCAGTGCATGAGCGACATGTACGCGGACAGGTTCACGGCCGCGAGCGCCGCGTGCTTCTCCAGCGGAACCTCGTGAAAATTGCCATAGACCATCATGCCCGCGTTGTTGACAAGCACGTCGATGCGCGGCACGAGACCTGACGCGGCGCGGTAGAGCTCGGCCGGCGCCTCCCCGTCGCGAAAATCGCCGAAAAGGCACCATGTCTTCACACCGTATGACTGTTCGAGCCCGGCGGCGCACTCGTGCAGCAGTTCCCGCTCCCCCGGTATCGCGTGCAGCACGCAGTGCGCCCCTGCAGCGGCCAGGCACCGCGCGATCTCCATCCCGATGCCGGACGACGCCCCGGTGACGAGCGCGTATTTGCCCGCCAGATCGTAGGTTCCCATACGTATACAACCTCCACCTTAAACACGATGGCCCGATGGCCTGCAACAAACGCGGATCCTCTTCAGTTGTCATTGCGAGGAGCCTTCATCATGTGTGTGGGCAACGAAGCACCCTTCGGCTATGCTCGGGGACCAGTTGGTTGCCGGGCGTAGTCGAGTCACGCTTCGCTGCGCTCGCGACGACTGGCGCGAAAACGTGCCCCCTCTGCTTCCAGGAGACGGGGCCTCTCACACCTTTTCCAGTATATGAACGCACATCGCCGCCTCTTCCACGCCGATGTTGCCGCCTCCGTTCTCCGCAAGCCCGATGCGCGCACCCTCGACCTGCCGTGTGCCGGCCTCGCCGCGGAGCTGGAGCGCAAGCTCGTGGATCTGCGCCAGGCCGGACGCGCCTATGGGGTGCCCCCGGCACTCCAAGCCGCCGCTGGTATTGATGGGGCGCGCGCCGCCGAGCCTGGTCGCGCCGGACTCGGCGTAGGGCCCGCCCTCGCCCATCGGACAGAAGCCCATGACCTCGCTCTGGTGCAGCTCGCCCCAGGAGGTCGCGTCGTGGAGCTCGGCACAGCTGATGTCGGCGGGGCCGACGCCGGCCATGGAGTAGGCCTGCTTCGAGAGGCGCTCGCCGATGTCCTCTCCGTCAAGATCACGGTCGCTTCCCTGGCCGCACACGGACGCGCGGATCCGGACCGGCCGCGTACCGGTGAGCTTCTTCAAGAATCGCTCCGAGCACACGATGCAGGCGGCCGCGCCGTCGCCGACCGGCGCGCACATGGCGCGCGTGAGCGGCCAGGCAACCTCCTTGTCCGCCAGCACCTCCTCGACCGTCATCAGCTGCTGGTATTGCGAAAGCGGGTTAAGGCTCCCGTGGAAATGGTTCTTGGAGCAGACGACCGCGAGCTGACGCTGCGTGCTGCCGAACTTGTTCATGTGCCAGCGCGCGCCCATGGCGTAGGCGTCCATGAAGATGCTCCGCCCCTCGCCCGGCTTCGAGCCGTCCCCCGCGGGTATTTTCAGGTTCGTAAAGGTCTTCCCCACTTCCATGATCATGGCAATGTGCTTCTGGAAATTACCAACGTCCATGCACGCCGCGTACGCGCTCAGCGAGAGGGCCTTGTTCGGGTTGGTGATCTTCTCCGAGCCGACTGCAATGGCGACATCGTACATGCCGGCGCGCACACCCGTGTAGGCCAGGTGCAGGGCCGTGGAGGCGCCGGCGCATGCGTTCTCCACGTTGGTGACCGGTATCCTGTCAATCCCCATGCCGCGGAACACCACCTGTCCCCGTATGGAGTGCTGCCTGTCGAACATGCCCCAGAAGGTGTTCGAGAAGAACGCCGCCTGCATGTCCCCTTTGCCGAGGCCCGCGTCCGCGAGCGCGAGGCTGATCGCCTCCTCGGCCATGTCCTGCACGGTACGGTCCGGGTATTTGTTGAACCGGATCATGCCCGAGCCGATTATGTATATGTCCGCCATTACGCAATCGCCTCCTTCACGATCATGTTCCCCGCGGTGATGGCCAGGGAGTCGTTGGAGCCGTCCTCGATGAGGCCCGCGCGCGCGTCGCGGAAGAGCTTCTCGATCGGGAACTCCTTGGACAGGCCGTAGCCGCCGAACAGCTGCACGGCGTCATTGGTCACGTCCAGCGCCGCCTGGGTGCAGTAGACCTTCGATGCGATCGAGTACTTCACGTCCGGCGGGGTCGTGTTCATGTTGTAGCGCATGGCGTCGCGCGAGAAGGAGCGCGCCGTGGCGGTGCGGGTGAACATGTCAAAGAGCTTCTTCTGGACCGACGGGTGGTCGCAGAGACGCTTACCGCCCTGGATCCGCTCCGTCGTGTACTGGACCGCCAGGTCATAGGCCGCCTGCGCCACGCCGGTGAAGTAGGCGCCCATGGTGGCGTTGGCGTGCGCCAGGGTGAGGTCGGTCATGAGCTCGTAGCTGTCCTGGTCGATGATCATGTCCGGCGCAGGGCAGACCGCGTTGTCGAAGAACACCTCGCCCTGCGGAAGCTCCCGCTGGCCCATCTTGTTGAGGGGCTTTCCGCGGCTCACCCCTTTCTGGTTCAGGTCTACCAGGCAGATGCCGCCGCCTGCCATCCCCAGGGAGGGATCCAGGTTGACGAACAGCGAGATGTTGCTCGCCACCGGGCCGTTGGATATCCAGGAAGACTTCTGGCCGTTGAGGATGTAATCGCTTCCCTTCTTCACGACCTTGACCTGCTGGGTCACTTTCGGGTTGTGAAAATTATCGGTCCCCGACATCAGGATGTCGGACCCGTGGTCCGGCTCCGTGATCCCCCAGCAGCTCATGACGCTGGCGTCACGGCACTCCACGAATGGCATGATGAATTTCTCGATCATGTAATCGTCCGCCAGCATCGAGGCGTAAAACGCGTTGAAACAGCTGCACCCCAGCGACACGGCAAAGCCCACGCTGCCGTACGCGATCTCCTCCCACACGATATGGGTGGCCAGCGGGTCCAGGCCAAGGCCGCCGTACGCGTCGGAGATGAGCACGGTATGGTAATTTAGCTCGTACATCTGCTTCATGCACTTCCAGTAGAGCGAATTCTTTTCAACCACCTGCTCGGGCGTCAACTTGTCCAGCTCGAGCGCGGCCGGGCGCAGCACGCCCATGGAAAATTTATGCACCGCCTCCTTCAGGGCCACGTGGTCTTCGGAGAGGCTGAGATCAAGCTCGGTATAGGACATGGGATCCTCCTTTTATTAGCCCCCTCAATCCCCCGGAGGGGGACGTTGTAACTTCTTCCTTTCATAACGCCCTTTTCCGGGGTAGAGGGCGTGTATCGATAGCCGGTTCAGATGAAATCTTCAACCTTGAATATCTTCCCTTCGCCCTTCTCGAACATCTCCTTCAACTGCCGCGGTATGGCCTTTTCGGATATGGTTTTGGGAATATGGCCGACGACAAGAAGGTATGACGGGATAAAGTTTTTCTCAAGGTCATTTTTACACAGCGTGTACACGGACGCGGGATCGATCTCCTTCCCGTCGAAGGGCTCCAGCGCCGCCACCAGGTCGCTCTCGCCCGGCGCGCCCGAGGCCGCCGGTATGCCGAAGACGCAGGCCTCGCTCACCTCCGGGTGCTTGCCGATGACCGTCTCCACGTACTCCGGCTGGATGAAATCGCCCGCGCGCCTGAGCTCGGTGCCCTTGCGGAAATCGAAGAAATACCATCCCCCGGAATCCCTGTGCACCATGTCGCCCGTGCGGAGCCACCCGCCCCGCGTCTTTTCCTCGGAATCGTCCGGCTTGCCCAGGTAGTCCACCCTGGTCTCGCCCTTCATCATGCGGCAGATGAGCTCGCCCGTCTGGCCGACCGGCACATCCCTGTCCTGGTCGTCCACGATCTTGAATTCCATGACGCCCGGCACCGGCTTCCCGAACGACCCCACCGGCCCCTGGCCGATCGGCTTGTAGGCGAAACCGCCCTCCACGGAGCCGTACCATTCGAGTATCTTCACGTTGAAACGCTTCTCGAAGGGGTCCCAGATCGGCTGCGGCGTGCCGGCGCTGATCACGACCTTCACGGGGTTGTCAGCGTCGCCGGGCTTCTCCGGCTCGTTGTAGATGCCGGCGAGCATGCCGCCCAGGGACGAGAACGAGGTACACCCGTACTTCCGGCAGATGTCCCAGATGCGGCTCTTGGTGAAGCGCGGACTGAACACCGCGGTGATCCCCAGCGCCAGGGCCGGAAACAGAGTCACCGCCTGTGCGTTGCCGTGCGTGAGTGACAAACCGTTGTAGAGAATGTCATCTTTCTTGTACTTCCACACGATCATATTCAGAATATTGAAGAGGCCCGTGCGGTTGTTCCTTATTGCAACGCCCTTGGGGTCGCCGGTCGTGCCGGAGGTGTAGATAATCTCCATGGGCTGGCGCACGTCCATGATCATCTGGTCCACTGTTTCCCAGGTGTCTTTCTCCAGCGTTTCATTGAGCGCGTGGTACTTCGGCGACACGGGCATGCCCAGGTCCCGCTGGTACGCAACGGCGATGAACTTCAGATCCGGCACGTCCTTTAAGACCTCCTCGAGCTGTTCGAGGCATTCGATCGACACGATCACGGCTTTCGCGCCGCTGTTGGTCAGCAGATACTTCAGCCTGTCGCCGCGCGAGCGCGGGTCGATCGGCACCATGATCGCGCCGATCGTGGTGCCGGCGACGAGCGAGTAGACGAACTCCGGGTAGTTCCGCATGAAAACGCCGAAGGTGTCGCCGGTCTTGATCCCCTTTTCGAGGAGGAGACGAGCGAGCCGATTCGCCTTTTCGTGCAGGTCCCGGTAGGTTATGACGTCCTCGCCGTGCTCCCCGCGCTCGAATACGTAAACCCGGGTATCCGGATTTTCCTCGGCTTTTATTTCCACCAGGTGGGAGGCAATGACCGGGTTAAGGTGGGCTTGTGCCATGGTCCGCCTCCTATTCTACCGCGCCGATGAAGCCGCGGGTAAAGGTCGGGAACTCCTTCGAGAAAGTCTCGTCCCAGTGCTCCTGGGTCCAGAACTTGTGCCGGTCGAAGAACGGGTCGACCCGGGCCGCGCTTACGCACACGCTGGTCACCACGTCAACGTCCGGGATTATCTGGAGGGCGAAGGCCGCCATCGCCAGGGTGCTGAAGACCCGGCAGTGGAGCCCCAGCCGCCATGCGAGCGACGCGGCAGCGTTCGCCGCGATGTTCAGGCTGATGTTCTTGAACTGGCAGCTCGGCCCCCGGGCCGTAAGGGACTCCATCTCCTCGGCCCTGTTCAGCTCGGCGCAGGTGCGGTAGCCGCAGGCCCCGCAGTTGAAGTTGAGGTCCGACTTGCGCCTGTCCCCGAAGATCAGAAGCGCGCAGGGCTCCTTTACAAGGTCGCGGAGAAACCGCCCGTCCCGCGCGGCCAGCGGCGACATGTCGCCGAGCGAATAGGCGAACTCTGCGATCTGCTCCATCTCTTCCTTCCCGACGCTTATGCACTTGATGGTGTTGCGGTTACCGAACCGGTAGCTGTTATGGGCGGCCATGACCATCAGCTCGACCGCGCGGTCGAGCCCGCCCTGTACCATTTCCTTCATTTCCACTATTGCCATGATCTGGTCCTCCTTAACTGTATATGGAGCGGAATTGCGGCCAGAGCCGCCTGATGATGCGGTCGTTCATGGTCCGCTCGTTCATCTCGTCGTACCGGACCGGCACGTCCCGGAACGGGCTCTTTTCCGTCACGGAGATGGCGACCGCCACGCAGAAGCCGGTATCGCGCGGCACGATCTTCATGCGCATGGCCGCGGCGCCTGCCGACCAGAACACGCCGTAATCGATGCCCATGGTGCGCGCCTGCTGGATCACGGCGTCGATCGCGTAGGCCATGTTGTTGGCCCGGAACACGCACAGCGGGCCGGTGTAGGCCACGCCCGGTCCGGCCGGGAGCCGCTCGACCTGGCGGTAGTACTCGCACGTGAGGCGCCCGCACATGTTGCAGTTGATGTCCGCCGGGTCCGTGAGGCAGCGGAGCGACGTGATGACGAGGACCGCGTCCGCGTCCCGCAGCATGGCCGCGTCGCGGCGGAAGGACTTCCATGCCGGGTTCTCGTCTGCCATCTCACCGACACGGTGGGCAAGCTCGTCAATCTCGCACTCGTCTTCCACAATATGGATGGTGCACTCGCCGACCCCGCCCACCCTCGGAGACGTGGTCCCCGATGCAAGGAGAAGCCGCGCCGCAAGCCTGGCGGATTCCTTCCGGTCGAGCTCGAACTGTTTCAAGCTTCTCTCGATACTCATGGCGTTCCTCCTACTTGCCTTCTATCTTCAGGCCGTGTTCTTTCGCGATCGCGGGATAGGACTCGTATGCCGGCTTGAGGAGCGGCAGCAGCTTCAGCACTTTCGGAAGGGGTCCCTTCGCCTTGATCAGTCCCTTTGCCAGCGCGATCGGCATCGACACTTCCTGCAGCCAGAACTTGTGGCAGGTGTCCCCGGAAAGCGACATTTCGATCGTCGGCGCAAGCGTGGACGGCCCGCAGATGACCTCGCCGCCGTTCCCCGGAGATAGCCATATCTCCCCCGACGGGTTGTCGATGGTAAACTTGATGACGATTTCAGCCTGCACGAACTGCGGCCCCACGGCCGGGTCCTTCACCAGCTTGTTGAACAGGCTTCCCAGTACGGTATACATCTTGTCGGTATTCTCGAACACAGCCATGATCATCCTCCTCGTGATGTTATTTTTTTGAACCGTTTACAAGACTCGAGATGGCCTTCCTCGCGTACGAGACGGCCCACTCGGTTGAATGCGCGTCTTTGTCCAGGTACCACCGCGTCGCCACGCCCTGGTAGATTGCGGAAATCGCCCGCGCGGTCCCCTGGATGTCCGTGACCGGGAAGGCCCCGGACGCGACCCCCTCCTCGACCGCGCAGCCCAGAAGCTCAATCCAGCCGTCGAACCACTCGTGCAGGAGGGAGCGGTAGTCCGTGTCATGACCGGCCATGGCCATGGCGTCGAACAGCATCGGGTACCCGATGTTCACCAGCGGGTCCTCCCAGTTGTAGAGCCACATGAAGGAATGGACCTTGTCCAGCGGGCCGGCGCACTGGTCCATGGTCTTCTGTCCCCGTAAAAAGATGGCGGCAAAGAAATCCCGGAAGGTTTCCTTTATGAGCAGTTCCTTGGAAGAAAAATAGTGGGCGATACCTCCCTTGGATAATCTGGCCTCCGCGGCTATATCATCCATGGTGATGTTCTGGATCCCCACCTCTGCGATTTTCCTGAGCGAGGCCTCGATGATCTGGGCCTTCCTGATTTTTTCGAGGGTCAGATTAATTTCCATAGGTCGATTGTTCGCCCTCCAACACCCCCGGAGAGGGTTTCTGGCTTATAGCAGCTGCGAAGGGTCACACCAGAGGCATGCTGGCGTTCCCGGGCAGCCCTGATTCTGGACACAATGAATTTACGAGAAATGTGAAAGTTTGGATAATTAGCCAATATTCCGACTGATCGGATTATTGACCGGACGGACGGATTATGGAATATGTATTACAATATGTCAATATGTTTTTAATACAAAAATAATTAATTTTTTTATTCGTGAAGTATCAATGCCACATGTTCCAGGGGTCAGAGCGGTTTACAGGGCGATTGTTATCGCCTAGCCGGGGGGTCAGAGCATCGTCCATGGAGATAGTTATCGCCTACCCGGGGGGTCAGAGCATCGTCCATGGAGATAGTTATCGCCTACCCGGGGGTCAGAGCATCGTCCATGGAGATAGTTATCGCCTATCAGTCCCCGATCTCGGCCATGAATTTCCCGATCTCCCGGTTCACCTCATCAGGTTTTTCGAGAAATACCATGTGGCCCGCGTCCGGGATCACGACAAGGCGCGATCCGGAAATCTTCTCGGCCATGAAGCGCGAATACTTCAAGGGCGTCATGATGTCCCTGTCGCCGCATACGACCAGCACCGGTAACGAGAGCTCCGGGAGCCGCTCCATCACATCAAATCGGTCGCAACAGAGGAAGTCGTTCAGGTGGAGGCTGACGGGAAACGAGCAGGTCGTGTCAAGCACGCTCTCCCGCACCCTCTCCTCCACGGCCCCGTACATGCCCGTTGCGAGGCCCCGGTACCAGGAAGGGGGCTTGTCGATGTTATCCGACATCGTTTTGAGGAAGGCGGGATTGACCCGCAGGCGCGCGCCGGAGCCGATGAGAATGAGCGCTGCGGTTTCATCCGGGTATGCGAGCGCGTACGAGAGGGCGATCCCGCCGCCCATACTCTGTCCCGCAAGCACCGGCGCGCCATACCTCCTGTCGGCGATATAGTCCCGCAGCCACTGCCGGTAGGAGTCGATGCTGTCGCGCGGCTCACCCTCCGGGCGTCCGGGCAGCGTCACGGCGTCACTTCCCGGAAACCGTTCCTTCTGGTATTGCCAGACCGCGCCGGTGCCGCCGGCGCCATGTATGAATATCAGCTGCTTCATACGCTCCTCCCGGTTATGTGCCGCTCATGACCCCCTCTATGACGCGCGAGAGCTCGTCGATCCGGTAGGGCTTCGCGATCACCCCCCTGAACCCGAACTCGCGGTACTGGGCCATGATCATGTCGTTGGAATAACCGCTCGACACGATCGCCTTCACGGCGGGATCCAGAGCGATCAGCTTTTCGATGACCTTCCGCCCGCCCATGCCGCCGGGTATCGTCAGGTCCAGTATGACCAGGTCGTAGCGGGCGCCCCCGTGCAGCGACTGGCCGAAAAGGGTGAGAGCGGTCTCGCCGTCATAGGCAATGTCCACCTCGAACCCCAGGTGCTCCAGCATTTTCCGCGCCGTCGCGTTCACCGCCTCGTCGTCGTCCATGAACAGGATCCTGCCCGAGCCGCGGTACACCGGCGCCTCGCTCTTCTCCTTGGCGCGCGGAAGCTCCTCGGAGGACGGGAGGTACACGTAAAAGATCGTTCCCGCCCCCGGCTCGGACTCGACCGATATGTGGCCCTCGTGCCGCATGATGATCGAGAACGAGCTGGTGAGGCCCAGGCCGTTGCCGTCGCTCTTCGTGGTGAAATAGGGGTCAAAAATTTTCGAGATGTTTTCGGGCGGGATGCCGATGCCGGTATCCCGCACCGATATCTTCACGTACCGCCCCGGGCGGAGCGGAAGCCCGCTCTCCGGCCCGATCTCCGCGTTCTCGGTCGTGATCGTGACATCGCCCCCCTCGGGCATCGCCTGGTCCGCGTTGATGACCAGGTTCTGTATCACCTGGCTGAACTGCCCTACGTCGACGATGACCGGCCAGAGCTTCTCCTGGAAATCGAACTCGCAGCGCACGTTGGAGCCGCGCAGGATAAAGCGCGACGAGTCGCGGATGATCTCCTCCACCGAGGCGATCTGCCGGACCGGCGCGCCGCCCTTCGAGAACGTGAGGAACTGGTGCGTCAGCTCCTGGGCCCGCGCCGATGCCTTTTCCGCGTCGCCCAGTATCTCGACGAGACGGTCGTTTCCCTGCGCCGATAGGCGGGCCAGGTTGATGTTTCCCATGATTGCGGTGAGTATGTTGTTGAAATCGTGGGCGATCCCGCCCGCCAGTATCCCTATCGATTCAAGCTTCTCTATCTTGAGGAGCTCGCTGTGGAACTTGATCTCCTCGGTGATGTCCCGCACCACGAAGACGTAGCCGGTGATCTCGCCGGCGCGGTCACGGATCGCGGCCGCGCGGTCTGAAACGATGCGCTCCGCCTTGTCGCGCCGGATCAGCAGGGTCCCGGTGCGCGGGCCTTCGGTACCGCCGGGACCGACCGCGTTCATCATCTCCCTCCGCTCCCCTGTCTTCTGGTCAATGAGGATGAACACGTCGTTGAGCAATCGCCCCAGCACCTCTTCCTGCCGCCAGCCGGTCAGGTCCTCGGCCGCCCTGTTCATAAGGTGTATGCGCCGCTTGATGTCGGTAGCAACCACGCCCTCGGCAATGGACCGGAGGGTGATGGTGAGCCGTTCCTTTTCCTCAAGCAGGGCCTCTTCCGCCATCTTCCGTTCGGTGATGTCGCGTGCGATCGCCTGGATCGAGGTGACATCGTTTCCTTTCATGACGGGCGCGAGGTTGATCTCGGCGTAGATCCGCGTGCCGTCTTTTTTCGTAATGGCCGTCTCGAACCCGATGATCTCCTTGCCCTTCAGGAGGTCTCCGAGCAGGAGCGTGGTAATGCCCTGCATTTCTTCGGGCAGGAAGGCATTGAAGCTGACGCCGAGAAACTCGTCGACCCGGTACCCGGTGGTGGCCTGGACGGACGGCGACATGTAGGTGAAGCGTCCGGCCGTGTCCAGCATGAAGATGACGTCGAAGTTGCGCTCAACTACGCCCCGGAACCGGGCCTCGCTCCGCTTCAGCGCCTCCTTGTCGCGGATATGCTCCGCCACTTCCTGTTCCAGGTTCACGTTCAGCAGTTCGAGCTTTTTCTTCATCGTGTTGATCTTGTCCGCAAGCCCGAACGAGAAGAGGAGGATCTGCAGGCCGACGGCGAACTTCAGGGCCGATGCGGTGAAGAGATTGACCGGGAGCACCGAATAGGCCCGGAGCATGAACATGAGCGCGCCGATGATGATAAACGAGCTGGACCCGGCGAAGAACCGCGCCGGCCGGACCCCCCGGTAAAGCGCAAAGATCATGATGACGAATATTACCAGAATCGCCGCGGCAGTGCACACCGTTGAGGCGATCATCATCGCAAGGTTATTGAGAAGCATGAAATTGACCAGCAGGCCGGCCATGCTCGCGTACATGACCGCCCGCGCCGCCCAGTCAAGGGCCGGGGAGAGAAGCCGGGTTCCGAGAAATTCCCGTGAAAATGCGAGAAACAGGAATAACTGCATGAATATATAAAAGGAAGATACTGAAAAGAGAGCCGTACCCGGCCAGATGTAGCGGGCCCCGTTCCCGTCAAGCGCCACGGAAGTCAGCAAGAAGCCGGCGATATAAAATACGTAAAACAGATACTCCCTCCCCCGCACCGACAAATATATGAAGAGGTTGTACGCGAGCATGATGAGAAGCATGCCGTAATACACGCCGTTTATGCCGACGGTCAGCATGTCGATCCGGTACAGCTCCTGGCGGGAATAAAGCTTGATGTCGAGGGCCATGTTGTTAACGGACTTGAAGCGCATGTAATAGGTCGCCGCTCCCGGCCCCTGTTTTATCGGGAACACGAAGCCCGAATGGTCGAACTCGCGCCGTTTGAAGGGATAAATGTCGCCCGACTCTTTCACTATGAAGCCGCCCCGCTCGGCGGGAATGAAGAGCATGATATCATCCATGAGCGGGTAAACCGACACCAGGTCAAACGAAACATCGCGGTCAAGGGGATTGTATATCGTGAAGCGGGCCCAGTAGGCTGAATCGGTAAGGCCGAAGTTGGGGACCGTGTCCCTCGATTCCCTGAAGTGCAGCGGCCGCCCCCGCAGCACGATGTCCCGGATGGTGAGCATGGCGCCACGGTCCTCCAGGTACTCGAGCATCGGCCCGACATCCCGGGATACCAGCGTGTCGTCAACGGTTATGATCCTGCTTTTTTTCGGGCCGTTAACGGTCGCCGCGGCAGAGGGAAGCGCCGCCGCCAGCGCCATGATGGCGAGCAGCACCGGCGCGACCAGGGCACGGGGCCTGCGGCGCCGGCCGCAGCTGCGGGGCGCATGAATCGTCCTGTCCCCCCTTCCTTGATATGGCATGCCGATGCTCATGGTCACTAATAACCGGAATCGCTCCGTAAATTGTCAAACAAAAATAGCAAAACATCGAATAATGGGCGCGTGAGGCGCGGACGCCGCCTACACGTCCTTCATGTAATCAGCCTCGAATTTGTTTTTCGTAACGACAGGGATTATCCGGTCAAGCCGTATCACCTCGAAAATCTTCATCAATGCGTCATTCACGTCAATTATAGCCAGCCGTACGCCCTTCTCTTCGGCAGCCCGGGCCAGCTTGAAAAGGTGGTTGATTGATATCGAATCGATCTGCGCGAGGTTCTTGAAATTCAACCCGAACAGCTCCGGCCCCTCTCCGAGCAGCTCTAACCAGGTATCCTCTGCCTCGGCGAGAGTCTCGCGCGTCAGGCTCCCTTCGAGATGCAGGATGACAGCGGTGCGAATCTGCTCAATTTTAATCGCGAACATGGCTCTCCTCTCCGGTTTTTGAGGTATCGCGGGTCAGCGCAGAGACCGCCTGATGTGATCCCGCTCAGATGCATTGATTCCAAATCGTTCCATGATAAAATCGTCAGCGTCCCCTATCCCGGCTCTTCCATCGATAATGCCCCCGGCGATCGAGGCAAGGCGCTCCAGGTCGCCGGCTTCCCACAACGGGATCGGCAGTCGCTCGAGATGGCTCCGGAGCACTTTTATGGAAGAGAATTTCTTCTGGAATATGAACTGGTACAGTGATGAATTCAGCAGGGCCAGGAGAGCCTTCACCGGGTAGCCATTCAACCTCGGTATCAGTATGTTGGCGCTGTTGAGCGTCAGGCGCCCCCGGTCATCATAGGCGACGATGAGCTTCTTCGATATGAAGCGGTACACGAGCTTTTCCGGCGCGCGGTATTTCCGCTCCGGCGCCGACTGCTGGAACCTGCCCGGGTCAAACCGGATGAAGGCCGACGGCGCGCGGAGCAGGTAGTGGCCGACCTCCTTCCCGGTGTATATCGGCTCAAGTCCCGGGCCGTCTTCCGGGCTGAGGAAGCGGCCGTTATCGCCGGTAACGATGCCCAGCGCCCAGTCGGCCTTTCCCTCCAGGGTCGTATGCTCGCGGCCGTATACCCGGTCAAGGATCCTGCCGTCTGTGGAATTGATATTGATATCGAACACGAAGTCCCCGTTCCTTAGAAAACGCTTCTGGTCCACGGCGTGGTCGCCGTCGCAGGACACGCATTTCAGCATCGCGCGGCCCCCTCCCTTCACCAGGTCAAGCCTGATGACCGGCGTAAACACGTTCTTGAAGACGCGGCCCAGACGGACGATACGCTCTATGCGCGTGTTTCGGAGTATATGGCCCCGGATATCTGCGTGCGCCCTGACATGCAGGATCGACTCGGGAAGGAGGAACGAGAGCACGCCGCCATCGGCAAGCAGGCCGATGCTTCTTTTCAGTATGTACGAGAACGACTCACCGGACGTGATCCCGGGATAGAGGAAAGCCAGCCCGTCGCGCTCCTGCTTTCCGTAATGGAGGCCCCATGGAGGGTTCGTGGCCACGATATCAAATCCGGTACCGTCGCCGGGGGCGTCGCCGGTCAGGATGTTCCGGTGATGGATCCGCGGCATGAATTCACGCCCGGGAAAGGCAAGCAACAGGTTTATCCGCGCCAGGCGCACGGCCACCGGATCAATGTCGGTCCCGTGGAGGGTCTCCGGGTCGTCCGTCTTCCCGGCGTATGCAAGAAGGAACTGCCCCGTCCCGCAGCAGGGGTCCAGCACGCGGGCACCGTCGCGGTAGGTTTCGTCCGCGATCGCCCGCACGATGCGGTCCGGCGTATAATATGACCCGCCCGCCGCCTTGTCTCCTTCCCGGAGCAGCGACTGGTATACGAGGCCCAGCGCATCGTGCTGGTCGGGCAGCTCGAGGTCAAGCAGGGCACGGTACCGCGCTGTAAGCCGGAACCCGCCAAGCTCCCCGTACCATTCCCGCAGCTCACGGGACGCGGCCACCCCGGCAGGACCGGATGCACCGCTGCGAAAAAATTCTTCCGCAGCGCCGGTACCCAGCATGCCGTTCCTGAACAACATGCCGAGCGCCAGCATGAAGAGAGCCCGTTCCGTCCCGACGCCGCTCGCGGCGACACTGCTCACTATCCGCTCGATCGTCTCCCTGCCGGTGCCGTCCGCGATGTACTCGTCAGGAATGAACGAGCGGGTCGCCGTCGCCTTGTTGGCGCGGCGCGCCAGGCGCGGGACCGAACCGCTCAGCAGGTCGTCGCGCAGCGCACGGACCTCGTCCGACCGGAACAGGCGTCCCGCAGGCCGCAGGTAATCGTGCTTGATCCAGTTCCGCACCGTCGCCGGTGAAACCGCGAGGATCGAGGCCGTCTCCTCGATCGTGACAAACTGCCGGTTCGTTATCATGTGCCCGTCTCTCCGCGCATGCGCCCGATGAAATAACTGCGGAAGGCGCCGGAGCCGCCATTATGCTCCGCGCCGCGCTCATGGTTAATTCATCGACCGGCGGGACGAGACTGCATTAATACTTTTGTGAACGTTATGTCACGTGTTTGGCGGCGTTATGTCGCCACGCAAGCCCGTGCGGGGAGTTAAGCCCTGAAAAGCTGGATGAGCGGAATCTCAATGATGCGGACCGACCGTTCGCTGAGGTTTTTATGCATGATCAGGAAGCTCTGGCGTGCGTCCGATTTCAGCACGCTGATGCCCTGGCTGTAGCCCGTCTGGAATATTTCGATGGAAAGGTTGAAGAGGCTGAGCGCCTCGAGTATGGTAAGCACGTTCAGCTGCGCCACGCCTTTCGCCAGGCTGTTCTCCCGGTACCCGGCGCCGAACAGGCCCAGGCAGCAGACCTGCCGCACGTCCCGCTCCAGCATGCTGTTGTACAGGGCGGCGACCTGCTCGAGCGCCATGTCGCTATTCTCGATCCGCGACTTGAACAGGTGGTTCACGCCGAACCAGGCCTTCCCCGTCCCGTCCAGGCCGCAGAGCACGACCGACGCGCAGGAGCCGAGATCTATATGGATCATGTGGCTCTCGTCCATTACGACGGCCTGGTTTATGTGGATGTAACAGACCTTCTTGCCCCTGCTTTCCCGGTAGAAGTCCTCTTCATCTTTTCTTATGGCAGCTGTTGACTGCATGCAAACATCACTCGAACACGGCCTTTATGTCGACTTCGGGCGGCACGAACATGGCCCCGGTCGCGATATCGACCAGCACGTCCATTTCATCGTGGAGGGGATAGTCTGTGTGAATCGACGCGTTCTCCGACCGTATCTTTTTTTCCAGCACTCTCCCCTCATCCGTCCGCAGCTGGACAATGAGGGTATAGAACCGGCTGCTTTTCCATATCACGAAGGTTCCGCCATGGCTGACGATCTCACCGCGGCGCAGGGTCCCGGCGGTAAACGCCTGCACCCTGTCGCGGTGTCCTTTTACCGCCTTGAAGATCAGGCGCACGCCTATGTAGCACAGCACGAGTGAAGCGATTATCTTAAACGCGATGAGGCCGGCTTCAAAGGGGCCGATAAATATCGCCGCCAGAGTCATGAGTCCAAGACCGCCGAATACCCCTGCTGAAAAAAAATAACCTTTCAGGTTGTGCCACATGTTGATGCTCCCGTACCGGGCCGGGTCGCGCGGCGGATTCTTCTGAATGGATACGGTGTTCATGCCTTCCCCCCTCTGTAGTAACGATTCGTATCTTTGGCGCCCGTTCGCAAGCCGGACGAAATGCATACCCTCAATTCAGCCAACAAGGTCGCACTCTATCATGGCAGAGGAGACCTGTCAAGATTTGAAACAGCAGGCGTCCTATTTTTTTATAGCCCGGCCCGGGAGACCGGGAAATCGCTTTTTTCCCATTCGATTCATAAAATGATTGATGATTATAAAAACATTCTGGATAATACCATCTTGTTGATTCCGGGGTCGGAAAAACTCAGAGCCCTCATGCAACAAACCGGGTGTAAACGTATATAAAAACATGAATGATGCTAATTTCATAAAGCTCGTATCGATCACCTCAACCGATACCGGGAAAAAGATAGCGTATGCCTATTATATTCGCCAGGATTTTGTCGCAAAATCCATGGTAATCTACCTGGACAGCGCGGGCATCATTGAAAAAATCTTTTTCTCGTCCGATGATCATGGCACCGTTGAATGGAGGAACGGTACCGGCCTCGCTGACTGCCACCGGTGGGAAAGCGAGGACCAGGCCAGGTCAAAATCCTACCTGACAAGGCGCTACACGACGATACTCTCCAACGGCGTTGCGGACATGGATTTCGCCCGGAGGGTGATCATCCCCGACATACTGGACAACCTGAGCGATGGTGACGTCGCAGAATGGATAAGCGACATTGTCCAGACCCGGGAATACCTGGTCCCTGTGGGCGAATCCAGGTTCCGCTCGCCCGGCATGTAGAGCTTTTTCAGGCTGTGCCGCCTTCACCCTTCACGGCTCACGGTTATTTGATCCCGTACCTTCGCTCCAGCCAGTCCTTCACCGCGGGCCCCGTCCCCAGCGGCCAGGGCCGGAGCTTCTCCGGGCTGACGTGCTTTATCTCGGCGAGCTCATCGTTCAGCACGATCTCGCCGGTTCCCGCGACATGATACACCAGCAGGAGCTGGTTTGCCTGGAAGAACGGGTATATTCCCACGAAACCCTTCAGCTCGCCGGAAAGACCCAGCTCCTCCCTCACCTCGCGAAGCACGGCTTCTTCCGGCGTCTCGCCGCGCTCGAGGAACCCGGTTATGATGCCGAACATCTTGTCCGGCCATCCCCTGCCGCGGGCTATGATGACCGCGCCGTCATGCTCGACGATCGCGGCGACAACCGGCAGGGGATTGTCCCAGTACACGTACCCGCACGATCCGGTAACACAGGCCCGGTAGCTCCTCCCCTCCAGCATCCTGGTCCCGAGACGGTTCCCGCACCAGGGACAGAAGTTCATGTCAGGCATACGGCTCTCCGGCAGTTTGATTATGAAGGCGGTTGTACCCTAAATCCGAAAGACCGCGCTGTCAACATTAATTGGTACGCCGGCCGGGGACGTCCGTTGTTCCCCGGGGACATTTTTTTATTGCGCCGCGCTCTGCCGCATGGCATTATGCACCGGGGTGAGCCATGAGCCTTGCCGGGTTAAAACGGGAGATCAGGAAACACGCCGATCCGGTACAGGCGAAAAATCTCATGAGATTTTTCAAGACCGGGCCGGGCGAGTACGGCGCGGGGGACCGGTTCCTCGGCATCTCCGTGCCGGTCCAGCGCGCGATCGCGCTGCGGCACCGGGACCTTACGGCCGGTGACGCTGCGAAGCTGCTGGCCTCGAAACTGCACGAGGAGCGGCTGATCGCGCTCATGCTGCTCCTCGAGCGCTACCGGCGCGGCGACGACGGGGAGCGGAAGAAGGTGATACGCCTGTACCTGTCAAACACCGTGCATGTCAACAACTGGGACCTGGTCGACCTGTCAGCCCCGGGCCTGCTGGGCGCGTTCCTGACGGACCGGGACCGCGCTCCCCTCTACCGGCTTGCCCGTTCCGCAAGCCTGTGGGAGCGGCGCATCGCGATCATCTCGACCCTTGCATTTATCAGGAACGGCGACCCGGGCACGACGTTCGACATTGCGGAAATGCTCCTGGCTGACGAACATGACCTGATACACAAGGCCGTCGGGTGGATGCTGCGGGAAGCCGGCAAGCGGGACCGGGCAGCGGAGATGCGCTTCCTTGACCGGCACGCGGCGGCAATGCCGCGGACCATGCTGCGCTATGCCATAGAGAAATTCCCGGAAAAAATTCGCCGCGCGTATCTCGCTGCCGGCCGGGTCTCACCGCGGGCCGGGTCTCAGCCGGCCCCCCGGGCATTGAAAAAATCGCGGTAACCCATGTCGGTGCCCTTGATGTGGGTCACCAGCCAGTCGCGGAGAAAGCTCATCAGCTCGATCGAGAACGACGCCTTCCCATCCCGGAGCCTGTTCTGAAAATCCGCTACCTGCACCATCAGGTCATAGTGCTCGCGCCGGTGCGCCTTGAGTTCCGGATAACCGTGCTTCGTCATCAGCTCTTCTTCCCTCTTGAAATGGGTTCGCGTATATTCGACAAGGCCGTCCAGGATATACGTCATCTGCGAGATCCCGAGGCCGGACACGATGCCGGCGTGAAGCTCGTTAACCATGCCCACGAGACGGCGGTGGTCGTCGTTGAACGCGGCCACCCCGACATCGAGCGAGTCGTCCCATGTTATGAATGCCATATGCCTCTCCCTGTAAGTCCAGCGGGGCCCTCACACCCCTCATTTAACCTGGAACGTGATTATCGCCCGGGTGCCCGGCGAGCGCTCGAGAACGATCGTACCCTCGAGCTGCCTGACCAGCATCGGCACCAGCGAGAGCCCCAGTGACTTCGTTTTGTTCAGGTCTGCCGATTCTGGCAGGCCGATACCGTTATCGGCCAGGACCATCTCGACCCTGCCGCCGCTCTCGCGGATCGAGACCAGCACCTCCGGGCTGCCTTTCCATCCGGCCGGGAACGCGTGCCTGAACGAATTCGTTACCAGCTCGTTAATGATGAGTCCGCAGGGGATGGCCTGGTCTACGGACAGACGGATGTCGGCCGTATCCACGCGGGGCGGGATCTGCATGGCCTCGCCCATGAAACTGCCGTACAGCTCCTGAACTATCGTCTTGACATAGGAAGAAAAATCGATCCGGGACAGGTCGTCGGACTGGTAGAGCTTTTCATGGATCAGCGACATCGACCTGATACGGGACTGGGCGTCTATGAAGCTTGTGCGCAGCTCCGGACTCTGGATGGCGGCCGCCTGGAGCGCCATCAGGCTCGTTATGACCTGGAAGTTGTTTTTAACCCGGTGGTGAACCTCGCGGAGGAGGGTCTCCTTTTCAGCCAGTGCGGTCCGGATCCTCTCCTCCATCCGCTTTCGCTCGCTTATATCGCGGGCTATCCCCTGTACGCCGGCCAGCGTGCCATCCCTGAACACCAGCTGCGTGTTGATTTCCAGCGGCACGCGCTCGCCGTTCCGGGTGAGTATTTCCACCTCGTATCGGGTCGGCGCGCCGCCTTCAATTTTTTTCCGCATATTGCTCATGACGACATCCAGGTACTCCGGTGCCACGATATCCGGAACCCGCAGCCGGCTTAAATCCTCCTGCGAATATCCCGTCACCTCGAGCGCCTTTTTATTGATCGAGGTAAAGTTCAGGTCAAGGTCCGCGGTCACCACGATGTCATTGGCGTTATCGAACAGGTTCCGGTACCGCTCTTCGCTCTCCCTGAGGGCCTCTTCCGCGAGCTTGCTGTCCGTGATGTCTACGACTACCCCGATGCCCGAGGTGACCTCCCCGTCCGGCCCCCGCAGGGGGCTCGCACTGAACCGCACCCACCTGAACGCATCGCTCGTGGTGGCGTGATAGGGTCCCTCGTAATGCGTCACCTTCCCGCGCAAGGCCTCTTCAAGAACGGGAATGACCGCCTTCTCTTTAAGCCTGGTCAGATCCAGGCCGACCAGTTTCTCGATCGTCGAATCGAGTATCGTCGCGAACCGGGAATTTGCGCCGGTCAGCACCATGCTGCTGTTATAGGTGAAAATTCCCACCGGCGACTGGTCGAATACCGCGCTGAATCGCTCCTCGCGCTCCCGCACCGCTTCCCGGGCGCTGATCATGTCCGTTATATCGACGACGATACCGAGGCCGCCCACGATCCCGCCCCTGGCGTCGCGCAGGGGGGTGGCCGACGACGAGATCCACGGTACCGCTCCGGTGGTTGTGGCGCGGTACGGCCCCTTGTAAACGGACAGCTTCCCTTCGAGGGCCTCTACAAGGCTTTTTACTATTTGAGTTTCCCTGAGAAGATTGAGGTTGAGCCCAATCAGGTTCTCCCGTTTTGTCATCAGCATATCTGCGAATTGCCGGTTGCAATCGGTTACGGTCATGTCCAGGTCGTACATGAAGATCCCGGCGGAGGAGTTTTCGAACAGCGCACGGAACTGCTCTTCCTTCTCCCTGAGGACCTCTTCCGCTTTTTTCCTGTCCCTGATGTCGCGCGAAACGCCGTGGAGGCCCACAATGTCTCCACTGCTGTCGCGGATTGCCCCGACCACGCTTTCCAGCCAGACCGTCGAGCCGTTCCTGTGTTTGGCCGCGTGCTCAACCGTGACATGCCGGTCCGGATCGGCGTTCCCTGAATTTCTCAGCCTTTTCTCTTCCATGAATATTTCCAGCAGCCGGGAGTATTCCTCGGGGCCTATCATCGCCACCACGCTCCTGCCGATTATCTCTTCCGTGGAAAAGCCGAATACCTTCTCGAAGGAGGGACTGAGATACGTGTAGCGAAACTCCATGTCGACGGTCCACACGACATCGGTCATCATGTCCGCGATAAGCCGGTACTTCACCTCGCTCTCGCGCAGCGCCTGCTCGGTCCGCTTCTGCTCCGTGACGTCGCGCGCGATACCGAGGACGGCATCCGGTTTCCCTTCCCGGTACAGCATCATCGCCATGACATCGATATGTTTTGTCTCGTTCTTCTTCGTCCTGACCCGGAACTCCCGGTTCTTTTCCTGAAAGCCGGTGGTAAAGATCTCCTCCATTGCCTCGTAAGCGGACGGAAGCTGGTCCTCGGTCACGAGTGACTGAAAATTGACATTTTTCACTTCATCTTTGGAATAGCCGAACAGCTGGAGCGCCGCTTCGTTGGCGTCGATAAAATTCCCCATGAAATCGTGCACGTACACGCAGTCGTGGGACCGGCTGAAAAGCGCATTGTAACGCTCCTCGCTCTCGCGGTGCAGGGCCTCGACCCTTTTTCGCTCGCTGATGTCACGCGACGAGAAAACCGCGCCGTCGAACTGTCCGTCCGGCGTGTACATGAATGAATTGACCGTTTCCAGCCAGATATAATGCCCGTCCTTGTGCCGGCCGCGGTATTCGGTCCGGATGTCAGTGTGCTCCTCCACCCCCCGGTAAAACGCCTTCCTGAGACCGTCCTTGTCGTCAGGATGCACAAGGTCCATGGGCGATGTCCCGATCAGCTCGGCGGGTTCATACCCGGCGATTTTATTGTGCGAGGAGCTCGCGTACACGATCAGCGTGTCGCGGTCGATCTGGCCGACCATGTCCCTCATGTTGTCCGTAAGCTTGCGGAGCTTTTCCTCGTTCTCCCTGAGCCTTTTTCCCAGCCCGTGGCTGTGCAGCGCGGTATCAATGGTGGAAAAAAGGTCCTGGGGATTGACGGGCTTGAGCACGTAGCCGTACGGGTTCGTCTCCCGGGCGCGGGCGACCGTGGTGACGTCCGCGTTCCCGGTGAGATACACGACCGGAAGATCAAGCGTGCTCTTTATGATGCCCGCCGCGTCTATGCCGTCCATGTCTCCCGGCATCACGATGTCCATGAGCAGGAGGTCCGGCTCCTGCTCCCGGGCCGTTGTTATGGCCTCTTTCGCGGACGCCGACACGCCGATCACGTCATACCCGAACTGGCACAGGGTCGACTTGATGTGCATGCCGATGATAGCCTCGTCCTCGACTACAAGGATACGATGTTTTCTCATAGTGCCCCTGCGCGGGATGACGGCCGGGCCCGTCCCCCCTTATTGCAATATCTTCTTCAGCGCGACCGCGAGGTCCGCCATCTGGTACGGCTTCTGGATGAAGCCGGCTATCCCCTTCCCGGCAAACCGCTGTGTTATCTCCTGCTCGTTGTACCCACTGGACATGATCACTGTCACGTTTTTCCGTATGCGGCGGAGCTCCCGGTAGGTCTCCTCCCCGTCCATGTGCGGCATTGTCAGGTCGAGAATGACGAAGGCGATCTCGTCGGCGTGCTTTCTGAATAGCTCAACGGCCTGTATGCCGTTCTCGGCGGTTATGACCGAGAAGCCCAGACGCGCAAGCATGCTGCTTCCGAGCGTCCGGATCGTTTCCTCGTCGTCCGCGAGAAGGACCATGCCGCTTCCCCGCCACTCGGCTCCGGGCGCCGACCCGCCGTCCGTATGCTCGGCGGGTTTTTCCAGCCCGGGGAAAAAGACCTTGAACGTCGTTCCCTTCTCCTTTTCGCTGTATACCTTTACCGCGCCCCTGTGGCTTCTGACGATACCGAGCACCGCCGCCAGCCCGAGGCCGCGCCCGGTGAATTTCGTGGTGAAAAACGGGTCAAAGATACGCGGGAGGGTTTCCCTGTCCATTCCGCACCCGGTGTCCGCGACCTCGACGTAGGCGTAGAGTCCGGCCGGCAGCTGCTCGTTCAGCCAGGTCTCGGAGAGGAACTCGCGGTCGCAATTGACCGCGCCGGTGGAAATGGAGATGATGCCGCTCTTTTCACCGATGGCGTCGGAGGCGTTGATGACGAGGTTCATGATGATCTGGCGTATCTGGGTGGCGTCCGCGTCTATCGCGGGAAGCCCATCGGCGAAGTTGTAGCGCAGCACGGCCTTCTTGGAGATCGAGACCTCGAGCATGTGGCCCATCTCCTCCACGGCCTCGTTCAGGTCGATAGCCTCGCTGGAGAAGCGCCCGCGCCCCGAATAGGCAAGCATCTGGCGGCACAGGTCGGCGGCGCGCTGGGAAGCCTTCGCCGCTTCCAGGAGATTGCTGCGCGCGGGCGATGACGGCGTCATGTCCATGAGCGCGAGGTCGATGTTGCCCAGGATCGCCATCAGCAAGTTATTGAAATCATGGGCGATACCGCCCGCCAGGACGCCCAGGCTCTCCAGCTTCTGGGTCACCTGTATCTGCGCCTCGATCTTGCGCCGCTCTTCCTCGGCCTTCTTGCGCTCGGTGTTGTCCCTGACGAAGATCAGCACGGCGTCCTCTCCCTGCCAGCGGAAGAGCACCGAGTTGAGCTCGGTCCACCTGACATCGCCGGAGCCGGTCAGGAAGCGCACCTCGTACACGAAGGGCGTGGTGTCGCCCGCCAGCCGCATCCGGTAGCGGCCCGAGATCATCTCGCGGTCATCGGGATGGATGAATTCGGTAAAAGGCCGCGATTCAAGCTCCCCGCTCGTGAAACCGGTCAGCTTCAGCAGCTGCGGGTTCACGAACACGAACCGCCAGTCCCTGATGACCGCAATGCCCTCGCTCGCGTTCTCCACCAGCAGGCGGTTCCGCTCCTCGGACAGCCGCAGGTCCTCTTCCGCATTGATGCGGTCGGTGATGTCCTCGATGACGGCCATCCCGCCCATGACCTCGCCTTTCTCGTCGCGCAGGGGGCTTGCTGAAACGGAGAGCCAGAGCCTGACGCCGCTCAGGGTCGCGTCATACGAGCCTTCGTAGTGATTGATATTGCCTCTCAGGGTGTCCTCGAGCTGCGGTATCACCAGGACGTGCCTGAGCGTTCTGAGGTCGATGCCGACCAGTTTCTCCCGCGGCGAACGCATTATCTCGCCAAGCCGCTCGTTGCAGTCCGTGAGGACCAGGCTGGTGTCGAACATGAACACGCCGACCGGCGACTGGGTAAACAGGGCCCGGTACCGCTCCTCGCTGGCCCCGAGCGCCTTCTGTACCCGCACGCGCTGGTCGATGTCCCGCAGCACCACCAGGATGCCCTGTATGATCGAATTGTCCATCAGGTTTGTCGCCAGAGCGTCAACATAGATCCAGCTGCCGTCGGCAAGCCGCACGCGGAACTCGGTCGGGATGCCGGGGTTCGTCCTGGAAACGGCCTCGGCGAAATCTTGCGCCACGAGCTTCGTATCGTCGGGATGCACGATCTCGAATGCATTCTTGCCGATCATCGAATATCCGAGGCGCGCGGCCACGGCCGGGTTCTCGAAACTCACGACCCCGCCGGAGTTCATGACAACGATGAGGTCCTGCAGGTTATTCACCACGGCACGAAAGCGCTCCTCGCTCTCTTTCAGGGCCCGTTCCGCCTCTTTCTGGCCGGTGATGTCCCGCGCGACGCCCACGTAGCGGGAAGGATCGCCCCGGTCATTCTTCAGCATGCTCGCGGACATCCATGTCGGGAATACGGATCCGTCGCTGCGAACGTGCCCGACTTCGCCCTCGTGCGTTCCATGGAGCCTGACTTCCTCCAGGAACGGCAGCACATCGTTTTGTAACTGTTCAGCGGTATGGAACAGGGCCATCCTGCTCCCGGGGATGTCCGAATCCCCGAGCCCGTGCATCGATATCCAGGCGCGGTTCGCGTACAGGATGTTCCCGTCAAAGTCGGACACGGCTATGCCGTCAACCACCTGGCCGACCGCGGCGCCAAGCATGGTGAGCTCATCCTCGGTCCGCACCCGCTCGGTGATGTCCCTCACGATCAGCAGGATCGCCCGTTTCCCTCCGAAATTGAATATGTTACCCATGGCTTCTATGGTGATCTCCCTGCTGTCCTTCCGTACGGCGCGTGTCCGGTAATAACCGGGACTCCTGCCTTCAAGCAGCTCTCCCATCCTGGACATGAGACCGGCCATCATTTCTTGCGGAATAACGAGATCGGGACCGCGGCCAATCATCTCGTCCCTGGCATAGCCGAAAATGGAAGCGAAGGTGTCGTTCACCCAAATGTTTTTCGCATCGATGGTGAGCGCGACCCCCTCGGATATGTTTTCCGATATCGCCCGGAATTTTTCCTCGCTCTCCGTCAGCCGCAGCTCGAGGTCGCGCCGGTTTATAACCGTGTCTATGGTCGAGAAGAGGTGCAGCAGGTCGATGGGCTTCAGCACATAGCCGTAGGGCGCTGAATCGCGGGCGCGCGTGACGGTGGATATGTCGGCGTTACCGGTCATGTAGATGACCGGTATGCCGAACCTGTCCCTGATTATTGTCGCGGCCTCAATCCCGTCCATCGCACCCTGGAGCACGATGTCCATGAGTATGATATCGGGTTCAAGCTCACCGGCCTTCTGTACCGCTTCCTCGCCGGTTATGACATGCCCGCAAATCTCAAAACCAAGGTTTTCAAGGCTGGTCTGGATATAGAGACTGATGACCGCCTCGTCTTCAACGATGAGTATTCTCTTTTTTTGCATAGCCTCGTTCCGATCCATGCCGGGGACCCGGCACTTGCCTTACCAACCCGCAAGTTATTATTGTAACTACAGTTTGAATTTTGAGTCAATTCATTTTCAGCGTCCTCTGGAACGTAGGGACTTTTTGGACCGGGTTACGGAACTGGTGAAAGGATCTCGGTGATATTGGACGCGGATCAAAAGTCATCCAAAAGTACCGGATACCCTGAATCTTCAATCGGACGTAATATCGCTGTCTGTCTGTTTTTTTTCGCTCTGACATTATACCCGGCCCATCCGGACCTCCTGCAGGCCGCATTATGCCGCATGAGGCCCCCATGATCAGAAAAATGAATTGATCGATACGGCTCTGTCAGGGTATGATTGCCCTGAACAGGCATATCCATGTATGACGCAATCCTGGCAAACCTCAACAACAAGGCCGAGGAATTCGGCGCGATAGCGCGCCAGGTGAACGAGTCGTCGCGGCTCAGGAAGGTCCACTCGGAAGAGGCCATCGCGCTGATACGCCAGTCGATGGAGGTCGGCGATATCCTGGGCCATGAGTTCGAGATCATATCCCGCGCGAACAGGTCGATGCGGGACCAGGACACCATGGTCCTCAACTATTGCATGGGCCTTGAAGCCAACATCAGGCGCCAGCAAGAGCTGCTGGACACAGTGGCCGGGGGCTCCCTGGCCGACCCGTCAGCGCTCGAGCGGCTTGGCGTGATGATCAAAGCGCTTGCAGCCTCCCTCCGGAAGGCGATCCTTCTCCTGCATGTCATTATACAGAACGATACCGACATCGTGCTGATGGACGGCCTCATAATAAACAGGAGGAAATTCCAGCGGGAATCGATCGACCGGCTCAAGAAGCTCGCGTTCCGCACCATCGAGGACGCGGACGCCGCGATCCGCGGCTCATCCTCCAACCTGAAGCGGGGCCTGCAGATAGTCGAGCGGCTCAAACTGGTGCGGCGGTTCATAGAAGAGCGCAGGACGGACGAGCTCTCCGGACTGATCGAGGAAGCGAACGCGGGATGGAACACCGCCGCCGCCGTCAACCGCAGCTCGGTAACGCAGATGGTATTTTCCGACGATGTCAACCGACTCACCGAGAACCTGCTCGCCGATTCGAACGCGATACAGGAGCTGGTGCTTTCCCGTCACCGGCTCTTCGCCCGCAACCAGGAGCTTATGAGCGAGCTCACCGTGCTCCTGTCGCGTGAGATAAAGGGCTTCCTCCCCGCGCGCGACCTTTCCGAGGAAATCATTCCCGGGCCCGGCGTTCCCGACGGCATCCGCAACCTGACGGGCAACCTGGTCTCCTACGTCCGTATCGCCTGCAGCGATATCGAGGCCGTTTCGGGCATGAATTTCGACATGACCGGTGCGATCGCGCTGAATTCAGATATTGAGAAGAAAGCGATAGAGCTGACGAGGATGAAAATCGGTTATTTCGACCGGATCAGGGAAGAAGTGAAGAGCATGACCGACGCGACAAGCTACCCGATCGAGGGATCGGGCCGCAACATAGAGAACGGAAAGATACTGGAGATGTACCTGAAGCAGATCCTCGGCCGGATATCCGGCGGAGACGAACCCGCCCGCGCGCCCTAGGAGCCGGCCGCGGTGCGGACGACGCTGTCCTCGTCCGAGGCCCCCTCGCCCAGAATGACCTCGACGTTGTCGTTGATGCCGGTCTCGACCCTGAAGCCGCAGTAGTCCGGCTGTATCGGGAGCTCGCGGTTCCCGCGGTCGACCAGAACGAACAGGCGTATCGCCTTGGGCCTGCCGAACGAGGTGAGCGTCTCCAGGGCCGCCTTGGTGGTGCGGCCGGTAAAAATAACGTCGTCCACGAGGAGAACGGTCATCGTCGAAATATCAAAGGAGATGGACGTTTCCTTGATCGAGGGAAGCACGCCGCGGGTGGCGAGGTCGTCGCGGTAAAATGTGATGTCAAGGGTGCCGCTCTGGATCCTTGTGCCGGAGAGGGCCTCGATCCGCTCCCGTATGCGTCGCGCGAGCTCAACCCCGCCGGTCTGAAGACCGACAACGGCCAGTTTGTCGACGTTCCCGGCGTCAGACAGGACACGGGCGGAGAGCCGGTCGATGATTTCGGCAATATCCTTGCTCCTGAGCAGAATTTCCTTCCCCATTCCTACACAACCTCTTTATGATATTCCTGGATCGGCCGTATCATGATGCCCCCGGTGCGCCGTATCTCCAGGAGGCCGAATATGGCGGCCCGGGCCGCCTGCACCGTCGTCATGTACGGGACGTGATACCGAACCGCCGCCTGGCGGATCAGGTACGAATCGTCCTTCGAAATCTTACCTGACGGCGTATTGATGATCATGTCAACTTCATTATTTTTTATCAGGTCGATAATGTTGGGCCGGCCCTCGCTGACCTTGTGCACCTGGCCGCAGGGTATGCCCAGCTCGATATAGTATTGCGCCGTGCCTTCGGTCGCCATGAGGCGGAATCCCGCCTCATGCAGGCTGCGCACCCCTTCCAGTATCTCCTCGCGGGCGCGGCTGTTGACCGAAATAAGCACGGTCCCCTTCACCGGCAGGGAATCGCCCGCGGCAAGCGTTGCCTTGTAGTAGGACTCGCCGAAGTTTTTGGAAATGCCCATGACCTCCCCGGTCGACTTCATCTCGGGCGACAGGAGGGTGTCCACGCCGGGGAACTTGTTGAAGGGAAGGACCGCCTCCTTCACGCTGACAAAAGGGACCTTCTTCATCTCCGTCAGGCCAAGATCCGCGAGGCGCCCTCCCAGCATCACCCTGACCGCAACCTTGGCCAGGGGCACGCCGGTGGTCTTGGAAACGAAGGGAACGGTCCGCGAGGCCCGCGGGTTAACCTCGATCACGTAGAGCTTTCCGTCCTTGATCGCGTACTGTATGTTCAGCAGGCCGCGGACATCCAGCTCCATTGCCAGGGCCCGGGTGGTTTCAATAATGGTCTGCCGCATATCGTCGGAAAGGGACAGGGGCGGGATGATGCAGGCGGAGTCGCCCGAGTGAATGCCCGCCTCCTCGACGTGCTCCATGATGGCGCCGACGAACACGTCCACGCCGTCGGCGATCGCGTCGACGTCGATCTCGAGCGCGTCCTCAAGGAAGTCGTCCACCAGTATCGGGTGCTCGGGCGAAAGCTCGACCGCGGTGGCGATATAGTTCCGTAAACTGTCCTCGTCATAGATAATGGCCATGGCGCGGCCTCCCAGCACATAGCTGGGGCGCACGAGCACCGGGTAGCCGATCCTCCCGGCGATGCCGATAGCCTCCTCCTCCGCGAAGGCGATGCCGTTCTCCGGCTGGAGCAGGCCGAGCCTGCTTACCACCTCGGCGAAGCGCTCCCGGTCCTCCGCCCGGTCTATCGAGTCGGGCGAAGTGCCCAGTATCTTCACCCCGTTCTCCTCCAGGGCGCGCGCGAGCCGCAGGGGCGTCTGGCCGCCAAACTGCACGATCACGCCGTCCGGCTTTTCCCGGTCATTGATGTGGAGCACGTCCTCCAGGGTAAGCGGCTCAAAGTAAAGCCGGTCGGAGGTATCGTAGTCGGTCGAGACCGTTTCCGGGTTGGAGTTCACCATGATCGACTCGATCCCCTCCTCGCGGAGCGCGAAGGAGGCGTGGCAGCAGCAGTAATCAAACTCGATCCCCTGGCCGATGCGGTTGGGGCCGCCGCCCAGGATCATGATCTTTCTTCCGGCCGAGGCCTTGGTCTCGTCCGCATCGTCGTACGACGAATAATAGTATGGCGTGTACGCGGCGAACTCGCCGCCGCAGGTGTCGACCAGCCTGAATCCCGGGACGATTCCCGCCCCGTACCGGAGCCGGCGCACCTCGTCCTCGCGCGCCTTGAGCGACATCGCGTATTCCTTCTGCGCGGCAGGGCCGCGCTCGTGCAGGCGCACAAGATCGTCGCGGTGCGCCAGGTAGCCGAGCTGGCGGTCCGAGAAGCCGAGGCGTTTCATGCGCCGCACATCCTCCGCCGTGAAGGCGCGCGACCTGCTTTCCTCTGCGAACTCCTGCGCGGCGTCCACGATCTCCTTGAACTGTCCCAGGAACCACCGGTCGATGCCGGTGAGATGCGCCACCCGCTCCACCGGCCATCCCATCTTGAAGGCAACGTTGAGGAAGAACATCCGGTCCTCGCGGGTGTTGGTGAGCTCCTTCTCGATGATGTCGCGCTTGTGACGGTCGGGGAGCCGCTTGAGCATCTCGACGATCTTGAGCACGCCGTCGGAGCCGAAGCCGAAACGGTTTATCTCCAGGGAGCGGAGCGCCTTCTGGAACGCCTCCTTGAAGGTGCGGCCGATCGCCATGGCCTCTCCGACCGATTTCATCTGCGTGCCCAGCTGCGAGTCCGCGCCCTCGAACTTCTCGAAGGCCCAGCGCGGCGCCTTGACCACGACGTAGTCGATGGTCGGCTCGAACGACGCGGGCGTTTCCCGGGTAATGTCGTTGGGTATCTCGTCAAGGGTGAGGCCGACGGCGAGCTTCGCCGCGATCTTGGCAATGGGGAACCCGGTCGCCTTGGAGGCCAGGGCGGAGCTCCGGCTCACGCGCGGATTCATCTCGATGATCGTCACCCGGCCGTCAAGCGGGTTCACGGCGAACTGTATGTTGGAGCCGCCGGTGTCGACGCCGATCTCGCGTATGATTTTAATCGCCATGTTCCGCAGCTCCTGGTACTCGCGGTCGGTCAGGGTCTGCTGCGGCGCCACGGTGATCGAGTCGCCGGTATGTATGCCCATGGGGTCGATGTTCTCGATCGAGCAGATGATGACGACGTTGTCTTTCCTGTCGCGCATCACCTCGAGCTCGAACTCCTTCCACCCGATGACCGACTCCTCAAGGAGCACCTGGTTGATGGGCGACTCGTCGAGCCCGCGGGTCACCAGGTCTAGGAAATCCTCGCGGTTGTACACGATGTTCCCGCCCGTGCCGCCCAGCGTAAAAGCGGGCCGGATGATGACGGGAAGGCTGATCCGCTCCATCACCGCCAGCGCCTCATCGATGGAAGAGGCCAGGCCGGACTTCGGCACGGAGAGGCCGATCGAGAGCATCGCCTGCTTGAAGAGCTCGCGGTCCTCGGCTTTCTTGATGGAATCGATGTTCGCGCCGATAAGCTCCACGCCGTAGCGTTCCAGCACGCCCCGCTCAGCCAGGGCCATGGCCGTGTTCAGGGCGGTCTGCCCTCCCACGGTCGGCAGCAGCGCGTCCGGCCGCTCCCGCTCGATGATTTTCTCGACCACGTCGGGGGTTATCGGTTCTATGTAAGTGCTGTCCGCCAGGTCCGGGTCGGTCATGATGGTTGCCGGGTTGGAGTTTATGAGCACCACGTGGTACCCCTCCTCCTTCAGGGCCTTGCAGGCCTGTGAACCGGAATAATCGAACTCGCAGGCCTGGCCGATAACTATCGGGCCCGAGCCTATGATGAGTATTTTCTTGATATCAGTGCGTTTGGGCATAGTGTCCAGGGATTGATATAATGGAATAAATGTCGTCTCACAACCTACGAATTACAAATTTTGTTCAGAATATTTGTCAATACAAATAGCAGAGAATGAGATAAAATTAACATAAAAGAAATTATCAGCCGTTTTCCACTTCGCGTAACAGCCCGCCTTTTCCCGGGCCCGGGCATGCGTGGACGGGACAGCCAGTTTGACAATTTATTTAAAAAATCTATTTACAAAATTACCATACTATTATAAATTCCCATCCGGTCGGGCTATTTCATGTCCAGCCTGCCAGGTCCCTGAAAATGAAGAAAGAACTGAAGATCATAAAAAAGAAAAAGCATATTATCGAGGCGCTGAAACGGTGCCTCGAGCGGGACGTGTATTCGCAGGTATCACTCGAATGCGTGGCCAAGGAGGCCGGTTTTTCAAAGGGCGGCCTGCGCCATTATTTCCCTACCCGTGAAGAGCTGTACGTGGCCCTGATCGAAAGCTTTTTCAACCAGATCCAGCGCGACCAGATCGGGGTCGTCCAGGGCATGGACCTGGACACCAACGACAGGGCGCTGATCACAACCCTCTTCGGCATTGAAAAGTTCCTTCTCGACAAGAAGAACATGCGCATCCTGATAAATATAATCCTCTACGGCTTCGAGGACGACAAGATCAGGGAGATCATCAGGAAATTCATCCGCAACCACCTCAACATCTATGCCGGCACGATCAAGGACCTGAAAGGAAATGCGAGCGAGCTTGACGCGGAAGACCGCTTCATCGGAAGGATAACACAGATCATTCTTCTCTTCGCCGGGATCCTGGAGTACATTGATCCCATCAACGTCGACACCCCGAAGCTGATCGAGTTCATACTGAAAATGTACAAAACCGACTAACGCACGGCGGCGGAAGCACCGTACGGAGAACCCCATGTCACACGGCGCGGATTCGCTGAAATCAATCATGTACGCACTGGGCGCGAACCTGACGATCGCCGTCGCGAAGATGGCGGCCGCGCTGTACACCGGATCGGGCGCCATGCTCGCAGAGGCGGTCCATTCTCTGGCCGATACCGGCAACCAGGTGCTCCTGCTCATCGGCCTCCGGCTATCCAAGCTCCCGCCGTCCGCAGAATACCCGCTGGGACACGGCCGGGCCGTATACTTCTGGTCCTTCATCGTGGCCCTCCTCCTCTTCAGCATGGGCGGCCTCTTCTCGATATACGAAGGGATACACAAGCTCTCCGTGCACGAAGGGCTGCAGGCGCCCTGGCTTGCCGTGGGGATACTGGCTTTCAGCATCGTCATGGAGTCGTTTTCGCTCTGGGGGTGCCTGCGCGAGGTCAACAAGGTGCGCGGCAGGCGTTCCCTCTGGCGCTGGTTCAGGGACTCGCGGCAGAGCGAGCTCATCGTGGTCCTGGGAGAGGACCTGGCCGCCCTCGCCGGCCTGAGCTTCGCCATGGCGGCAGTGCTCCTCACCATCGCGACCGGGGACCCGGTCTTTGACGCGGCGGGAAGCATCATGATCGGCGTGCTGCTGGTCGTCGTCGCCGTGGGCGTGGGCAACGAGATCAAGGGTCTCCTGATCGGCCAGAGCGTGGACGACGCGACAAGACAGGCCATCGCCGATCATATCGGCGGTACACCCGAGGTGGCCGCCCTCCTGAACATGATCACCATGCAGCAGGGGAACGACGTGGTCCTCGCGGTGAAGGCGCGGATGCGGCCCGCCTGCTCCGACCTCGAGCTCATGGAATGCATCAACGGGGTCGAGCGCTCCATCAAGAAGCGGTTCCCCCAGGTCAAATGGATATTCTTCGAGCCGGATTACACCGACGGCGGTGACGACGACACGGACCCGCGCACGGGAGGGGACGCAGGAACGGCCCGCGGCTGAAAACTTTTTACGGCCGCGCGGGAGAATGTATTGACACTCCCCGCGTCCCGTAGTACACTATCATTATCATTGCAGCATACCGTTCAACGGCAATTATATCTGGAGGACCAGCGTATGAACAAGAGAACTTTTATCGCGATACTGGCGGCCGTATTCATTTCCGCAACCCTCTACTCGCAGGAGAAGAAATCAGAATCGAAGGAAGGCGCCGAGGCCGCGGGCAAGCAGAAGATGACCGTGTACCAGGAAATAATACTTGAGGATTTCGAAACCACGCCCTATACGGATAAAAACATCACGTTCAACGTGACCTCCGACCAGGAGGCCAGGCTGGCGATCCGGACCGATCTCCCCGCATATGAAAAGTCCAAAAAATACCTGGGCATTAAAATGAAATCACGCGGCGGCGACATTTTCATCATCAAGCCGGCGAAAGAGATCATACTAGACAAGTACTGCAAGTCCATCTCTTTCTGGATTTACGGCAAGAAGACGCTGGGCGAGCTCTCCTTCATGCTGCAGGACACCCGGCAGAACAACCACAAGCTCATAATCATTCCGACGGTGGACTTCCTGGGATGGAAGCAGGTCACCATCAACCTGGGCAAGAGAATTGCCCAGGAGGAAGACTTTCTGAACCAGAAAAAGACCATGAAGCTGATTAACATACAGTATCGCACGGCAAGCAGCAAGGAACGGCCGTCGGCATGGCAGTTCCTGTACCTGGATGACATCACCGCCGTCGTGCGCGACCGGTACACCGACAAGCAGAGCGACGAATGGTAGACGGGAAACACACCGGGCAATGCACCGAAGGCGGGGTCACGTGACCCCGCCTTCTTTCTGTACATAGCCCGGGACCGGGTAGACGAATGGCCTGCCCGTGGTAGGGTTCTTGAGCACGATGCAGGATGTTCCGAAAAGCGCTTCCACCAGGTCGTAGCGGAGCACCTCTGCCGGCGCGCCGCTGAAAAACACCCCGCCCTCCCTCAGCCCGACGATGCGCGTGGAATAGTCCGAGGCAATATTGATGTCATGAAGCACCGTCACCACGGTGGCGCCCTCGCGGTTCAGCTTCCAGAGGATGTCCATGATCATCACGGCGTGCTGTATGTCCAGGTGCGAGACGGGCTCGTCAAGGAGAATGACGCTGCTGTTCTGGGCCAGGGCGTGCGCTATCCGGGCGAGCTGGAGCTCTCCGCCCGAAAGCTCGGTGAGCCGCCGCGAGAGCAAGCCGGCCACGCCCGTGGTCTCGGCCGCACGCGCGATCATCTCCCGGTCCCGGTCCGACTCGAGCACGAAGGAGTCCTGGTGCGGAAACCTTCCCAGCCTGATGAACTCGTACACCGTGAAGGGGGCGAGCGCCTCCGCTGCCTGGTGGACCACGGAAAGCTCGCGGGCCAGCACCCGGGCGCGGTAATCGCGCAGCCGGCGCCCCTTGAACAGGACCGTCCCCGAAGACGGCCTCACGTCGCCCGAGAGCGTCTTCACCAGGGTGCTCTTGCCCGCGCCGTTGGGGCCGATGACGGACACGAATTCCCCGTCGCTCACGGTCAGGCCCAGGTCCCGGAGCACGGGGACGTCCCGGTACCCGGCATTCACTTCATGAAGCTCGAAGATACTCATGCGGCCCACCTGCCCCTGACCATGAACACCAGGAAAAAGGCGCCGCCCAGGAATCCGGTTATGACGCCGACCGGGATCTCGAATGGAGGAGTAAGGGAGCGGCCGATGGTGTCGGAGACGAGTAGGAAGAGGCCTCCGCATACGGCGGAAGCCGGCACCAGGCGAAGGTGCCCGGGCCCGAACACCGAGCGCATCATGTGGGGAACGATGAGGCCCACGAAGCCGATTACGCCGGCCAGGGAAACCGAAAGCGCCGCGAGCAGTGACGCGGCCCAGAACAGCACCCGGACATCGCGGTCGGTGACCCCGAGCCCGCGCGAGAACCGGTCGCCCATGGATATAACATCAAGGTGCTTCCAGTAGGCCATCACTGCCAGGATGAGCGCGAGGGACACGCAGCCCAGGAGGTTGAGCATGTCGTACCGCGCGCCGGAGAGGTCGCCCATGAGCCAGAGCATGGCGCGGTGGATCTGGTCGGAGCGGGAGAGCGCGTAAATGAGCAGCACCGCGGCCGAGAGGATGAACCCGAGCGCGATGCCGGACAGTATGAGCGCGGACGAGCCCACTCGCATTCGTTTCGAAAACAGGTACACGATCGTGATGACCGCGATGGATCCGGCGAATGCCGCCGCGGCCACGATGCCGGGTGCGGCGCCCGTCACGATCGCCGCCGTTGCGCCAAGCGCCGCGCCGCCCGATACGCCGATGATATAGGGGTCCGCAAGCGGATTCTTCAACACGGCCTGGAACACCGTCCCGCTCACGGCCAGCGCGCCGCCGATAACAATTGCCAGCAGCACGCGCGGGAGCCTGAGCTTCACCAGTATCGTGTAATCAACCGAACCCGGTTCGCCCGTGATTATGCCCGCCAGGTCCCACGGCGGGATGAAGCGCGTACCAAGGGAAAGGGAGGCCGCGACCAGCACAAGGCCGGCTGCCAGCAATAATAATATTTTACAGTAGGTTTTCATCGACCGGCCATACGTATCCCCCGGGCAACGCCTCAGTCAATCCATAATTCACAAGATAAGGCAAAAAAACAAGGGGAACAGTGATGCAATAAATATGCAGGAACGCCCGCTTGCGGCGGACGTTCCTGAAACCGTCAGTGATTTTTCAAGGCGAGCATTCCCGCAACCCTCTCCACCGACTTCACATAATCCGCGGGCGTATAGTACGGGATCGAGTCCGCCGGTATCGGGTAAACCCGACCCGCTGCAACGGCCTTCAGGTCGCGGAAGCCGTCAGCGAGCTCGCGGAAAAACGGCCCCGGGTCCTCGCCGGCCATGACGATGACCACGTCCGGGTCTGCGTCCGCCAGGGACTCGATCGAGACCATGGGATAAGGCCTCCCCGCCTCCCGGTACGCGCACTCACCGCCCGCGTCCGCGATGATCCGTCCGATGAACGAGCCGGACGACACCGCGATGAGCGGCCGGTACGACAGGTAAAACGCCACGCGCGGGCGCGGGCCGCCGGCAGCTGGGCGCTCAGGCGCGGCGCGGAGAAGGGTGCGCTCGTACCCGGCCGCTTTGTGCCGCGCTGAGATCGGAAGAGCGTCGTGTAGGGAAAGAGTGTCGCTTAACGTGTA
>ERZ795056.673-NODE-673-length-42450-cov-7.095365_pt1 | contig 42450 bp, 27 predicted proteins | sample MGYA00375140_ERZ795056 | MGnify/ENA primary metagenome ERZ795056 (study PRJEB30185, sample SAMN05720227) | activated sludge metagenome | isolation source: Anaerobic digester | place: USA | collected 2015-03-09 ...
ACACGATCCACATCATGAGCAGCATGATCCCGATCTTCATCATGCCGATCGCCGTGCTGGACGCGATCCACATCCTCTCTGAATTCTTCGACCGCTACCAGGAGAGCAAAGACCGCGCGACAGCCATCCGACATGTCATGGATACCCTGTTCACGCCCATGCTGTACACCAGCCTCACCACGGCGGTCGGATTCCTCTCGCTGGCCCTGACCCCGATCCCGCCGGTACAGGTCTTCGGCATCTTCATCGCCATCGGCGTGATGGTGGCGTGGATATGGACCATCACCTTTATCCCCGCTTCAGTGATGTTCATCAAGCCGGAGGCGCTGGAGAATTTCGGCCTCACTGAGCACAACGCCGAAGCGGAGTCGCACTCGCTCATGACCCGCGTGCTGCGCCGTGTGGGACACGGCACCTTCCGCTCTGCCAAGCCGATTCTGGCCGGCACGCTGCTGTTGATCCTGCTCGCCGTCTGGGGCATCAGCCGTATCGTCATCAACGACAACCCGGTCAAATGGTTCAAGCCGGCCCATCCAATCCGCGTGGCCGACAAGGTGCTCAACGACCATTTCGGCGGCACCTACATGGGTTACCTCGCGCTGCGTCCGGCCGCGCAACTGCCTGTGCCGCCTCACATGAGCGCCGCGTTCGCCGAGCCGATGCGGCGCCGCCTGATCGGACTGAAGGCCGAAGGCGTGAACGGCGCGGAAACGATCTTCGCCGCGCTCAAAGGCAAAGCTGAGGCGCTGGACCGGAGCGCGGCGGACCGCGATGCTTTCTTCAATCAGCTTCAGACTTTCGTCGCGCAGCAGACCGAAGCCGCACCGGACGCGTTGTTTGATGCCTGGGACGCCGCCGGCCTCTTTGTCAGTGCGCAAGCGCAGAGCGGTCAGACATTCAAGGACCCCGCCGCGCTGCGCTGGATAGCCGCCTTGCAAGATCACCTGCTGACCGTGCGCAGCCCCGACGGCCGGCTGCTCGTGGGCAAGAGCAACTCGATCGCCGACCTCGTGCGCACCGTCTATCGTGAACTCATGGCGGGCAAGCCCGAGTACTACCGCATCCCCGACACCCGCGAAGGTGTCGCGCAAACGGTCATGCAGTACGAAAGCTCGCACCGCCCGCATGACCTCGCGCACTTCGTGCGCACCGACACGTGGCGCGACGCCAGCCTCTGGGTCCAGCAGAAGAGCGGCGACAACCGCGACATGAAGGTGATCGTCGCGGCGGTCGAGGCCTACATGGCGGACAACCCGCCGCCGCTGGGTATCGAAGCCGAGTGGTTCGGCCTCACCTACATCAATGTGATTTGGCAGGCCAAGATGGTCAACGGCATGCTGATCTCCTTCCTCGGCAGTTTCGCTGCGGTCTGGTTCATGATGATCATCCTCTTCCGCTCGGCGCTCTGGGGGTTCCTCTCCATGTTGCCGCTGACCGTGACGATCGGCCTGATCTACGGCCTGATCGGTATCGTGGGCAAGGATTACGACATGCCGGTGGCGGTGCTCTCTGCGCTGAGTCTCGGCATGGCCGTGGACTACGCGATCCATTTCATCTCGCGCGCGAAAGAGATGCAGGCCCGCTACGGATCATGGCAGGCGGCGTCCGGCCCGATGTTCGGCGAGCCGGCGCGCGCCATTACCCGCAACGTTATCGTCATCGGCATGGGTTTCCTGCCGCTTCTGGCCGCACCGCTGGTCCCTTACAAAACGGTCGGGACCTTTATCGCCGCGATTCTTCTCTTCGCGGGCGTCACCACGCTCTTCCTGCTGCCCGCGCTGATCCGCCTGCTGGAGAGCCGCCTCTTCCCGAAAGACGGCGCGGCCTTCATGTGCCGCTGTGGCACCTGCTTCTTCGCAGCGGCCGCCGGCGTGCTGACCGTGGCGCTCAACGTCCAGCTCTTCGCCGATGTCGCTTGGACTACGGTGTCTTACGCGAGCCTGGCCTGCATCGCCCTGGTCGCGCTCCTCTGCGTCCTCAACGGCCGGCGCAAAGCTTGCCTTATGAAACCGTCCAACCTGTCTGACCCGTCCGACCTGTCTGACAAAACAAAGGAGACCCCATGACGCGCACCGTAACCGCCCTGCTCGCCCTGTCCGCCGGTTTCGCGCTGGCGCAAGGCGCCCCCTCTGTCGACGAGATTGTCGCCAAGGCTAACCGCGCCGCCCATTATCAGGGCCGCAGCGGACGCGCCAAAGTCTCGATGGTGATCGTGGACGCGCAGGGACGCCAGCGCACGCGCGAGTTCACGATCCTGCGGCTCGACCTCGAACCCGCGGGCGACACCACCGACACCTTCACCGGCGACCAGAAGATGTACGTCTATTTCGAACGTCCCGCGGACGTGCACAAGACCGCCTACCTGGTCCACAAGCGTGTGGGCAAGGATGACGACCGCTGGCTCTACCTGCCCGGCCTCAACCTGGTCAAGCGCATCGCGGCCTCCGACAAACGCACCAGCTTCGTGGGTTCCGACTTTTTCTACGAGGATGTCTCGGGGCGCAACCCCGACGATGACAACCACGAGCTGGCCGAGACCACCGACACCTACTACGTCCTGAAGAACACGCCCAAAGATCCCAAGAGCGTGGAGTTCGCCTCCTACAAGATCTGGGTGCACAAAAGCAGCTTCATCCCGGTCAAAGTCGAATACTACGACGCGACGGGCCAGAAGATCCGCGAGGGCCAGGCGCTCGAGGTGCAGCAGATTCAGGATTTTCCGACGGTCACCAAGTCCTCGATGAAAGACCTGCGCTCCGGCAGCAGCACGACCATCTCCTACGTCAAGGTCGAGTACAACATCGGCCTGGAGGAAGACCTTTTCACCGAACGCTACCTGCGTAACCCGCCCCGCGCGAAACTGCGGTGACCCAGGGAGGAACATGAGCGGCTTTGTGAGATATGTGACCGGATCTCTGTGTGTCATGCTTGTAGGGTCGGCCTCAATGGCGCAAGAACCCGCCCTGCCTGCCGGTCTCGCGCCGGCCGTGCCTGCCAGCCCGGAACCCGCCCTGCCCGCTGGATTGGACACGCCCAAGCCGAGGGAACCCGTGTTGCCCGCAGGTTTGGACGCGCCGGCCGCCCTGTCCGAACCGGTTCTGCCGGCAGGCCTCGGTGCGCCTGACGCGGAGCCCCGGCTCGCGGCCCCGCGCGAGCGCCTTCTGCCCGCAGGCGTGAGCGGCTTCTGGGAAGTGCGCGGCGGCGCGCGTTTGCAAGACGACCCTTATGAAAAGGCCGCCTCTCTCGGCGAGACGCGCATGCAGATGCAGCTCGACCGCGCAAGCGAACGCGCGGCGCTCAAGGTGGTCGGCGATTTCATTTACGACCCCGTGCTCAATGAGCACGACATCGATCTGGAGGACGGCGACGGTTGGCTCGATCTGCGCCAGGCGAATCTGCTTCTGCGCCCCGCCGACTTCCTGGATCTGAAACTCGGCCGCCAGGTCAACACTTGGGGCACGGGCGACATGCTCTTCATCAACGACCTCTTCCCGAAAGACTGGAACTCCTATTTCATCGGGCGCGACGACGAATACCTGAAGGCACCCTCCGATTCGCTCAAGGCCTCGCTCTTCAGCGACTGGGCCAATCTCGACCTGATCTACTCGCCGCGCTTCGACAGCGACCGCTTCATCGACGGACGCCGCATCTCCTACTGGAACGGCGCTCTCGGCCGCCGCGCGGGCCGCGACGCCCCGGTCCATGCCGACAAGCCGGACGACACCTTCCGCGACGACGAGTGGGCGGCGCGCCTTTACCGCACCCTTGGCTCTTACGAAATCGCGGCCTACGCCTATGACGGATTCTGGAAAAGCCCCGCCGGCAGCGACCCGCAGAGCGGCCGCGCGGCCTTCCCGCGCCTGCAGGCCTTCGGCGCCAGCGGGCGCGGTCCCTTCGCCAAGGGCATCCTGAGCCTAGAGACCGGTTGGTATCGTTCAGCCGACGACCTCGCCGGCGACGACCCCTTCATCCGCAACAGCGAGTTGCGCTACCTGATCGGCTACGAGCAGGAGTTGGCGCACGACCTCACCGGCGGCATCCAGTATTACGTCGAGCAGATGCTGGATCACGACGCCTACCTGCGCACCCTGCCCGATGGCCTGCGCGCGGCAGATGAAATCCGGCAGGTCGTCACGCTGCGTCTGACCAAGCTGCTGCTGAGCCAGAACCTTCAGCTCGGCGTTTTTCTCTACCTCTCGCCCACTGATCACGACGCCTACCTGCGCCCCAAAGCCAGTTACAAGATCGACGACCACTGGATCGTAGAACTCGGCGGCAATCTCTTCTTCGGCGAGGATGACCACACTTTTTTCGGCCAGTTTGAGCGTAACAACAATCTCTACGCCAGCCTGCGCTACGGATTCTGACCGTTCTCCTGCATCAGCTCTCCCAGCCGCGTGGCGGCCTCCAGCCACGTCCGGCTGTCGCCTTGGCCGGTCAGCGCGACGACGTAGGCCGGCTGGCGCAGCGCGTAACGCTCGCCCGGCGCGACCGTTACCGCTTCTGTCAGTTCCAGCCGTGCGTCTGGATGCTGCCCGCCCTGCGGGTTGAGCCAGAAATAGACGCCCATACCCGCGTTCATCGGCGCGACCGCACCGAAAAACCGACCGCTCTCTGCCTCCATCCAGCAGCCCGAAGGCGGCACGCCCCACAGATTGGGCGGCAGCTTTTCCGGCGTCTTGCGGAACTCGTTGTAGAGGCGGAAATAGAAGCCCTTCACCTGCAACGGGCGCGCTCCCGTGTTGCTCGCGCTGACCGCCTCCGCGACAAACCACGGCACGCCCGGCGGCAGATAGAGCCGGTGCGTGACTGCCATGCGGTCGTCGCCGTGCGATCCCTCGCCAGTGATGTCGATCACGGCGATGCCCTCTTCGACCCGGCCTTCCACCGCACGCACGGTGTGGATGTCGGTCCAGCAGGACTGTCCGCCCGCATCAAGCGTCAGCAGCATGGCCGTGTAGTTGCCGAGCGATGTCTCGCTGCCGTCCAGCGTCACGCGCTCCACCATCCGCCGACCTCCCACGCGGCCGCTCAGCATGATGCGCCCGTTCGTCGCGCGAAACGCATCGCCCTCGCGCGTGAACGCCGCCGGTGTCTCACCGGCGCGGCCACGGCGCGCCACCTGCAGCGGCGGCTGCGGCGGCGTGCGCGTAACCGCCTTGGGTGCGGGCACGGGGCGGAAGCGCCATGCCGCCGCCTCGCGGTGCAGCGCCTCGAACATGGCGGTAATCAGCGGATGAGGCACGCCCTCCTCGGTCACGAGCCCGTAATTGGAATCCTCCGGGAACGGCGTGCTGATGCCCAGCGCGGGCTGGTCCACCCACATGAAATAATCATAGCCCAGCAGGAACGGCTGGCTCAGCATCGTGCGCGCGAAGAGGCTTGTCGCCTGCGTGCGCTCGGCCTGCGTGCGGAAACGCTGCCCCGCGCCGTGCACGCTCGGCACGCCGGCATCGAGCGCGGGGAACGACCACTCGGTGATCAGCATCGGCCGCCGGACGTAGTCGTAAAACCGTTGAAAATGCTCGGGCACCGGCTCGCCCCCCTGGCCCAGATGCGTGTAGACGCGTCCTTCATCGAGATCCGCCATCGGGTAGACGTTGAAGGTCACGACATCGCAGAACGTGCCTGACACCTTCCACACCTCCGGGTGCGCGCCGCCCGTGCCGGCGAAGCGCGCGCCCAGCACCAGATGGTTCGGATCGACCGCGCGAATCGCGCGCGCCGTGACGGAGAAATAGCGCTCGGCCGTGTGCACCAGAAACGCCAGCTTCGCCGCGCGCGCCTCATCGGTCGCGTGAGCCAGCCGCTCAACGCCAAGCAGCTCGTCAAAGTTTTTCACCTGCGTGCCGAACGCCGCGTTGAAGGCCGCGATCTTTCCTCCGAAACGCGCGGACATCAAGGCTGTCAACGCGCGCTTGGCCGTGTGCTCGGAACTTTTTTTCATCACGGCGTCAAAGAGACCGGTGTCCGGCGCGCCTCGTCCCCACCACGCCAGCTCGTTATCGATGAAATAGCCGAACAGCCAGGGATCGTCGCGGTTCGGCAGACAGCGGGTCCGCGCCACATACCGGCAGTAGGCCTCGAAATCCGGATGAAAGACATTCGGGAAGGCCGAGCACGGCCGCCGTTCATTCGGCGTGATCTCGTACTCGTCGCCCAGCGTCGCCAGATGCGAACCGATGTTAAGAAACTCGGTGTGCACCAGCCCGCGGTGTTTGAGCCCCGGCGAACAACCCGCTCCGAGCATATTGAAGCCCCACTGTTTCAGGCGGCCCAGCGTCTCGCGCTCCCACTCGGCCGGATCGGCATACTTCTCTTTGTTTTTACGGCCATAGGGCGCATAGCCCAGCTTCTCGCACCAATGGCCATGAAAGGAAACGTGATCCACGCCCAGCAGCACCAGACCGCGCCCCAGCGGGTCGACCGTCCACCAGCGTCCATCCGGCTTCTTGACCACACGGAAAAAGCCGGTCGCCTCATCCCGCACGTCCGACACGCCTTTCGCCACGTCAAACGCCGGCACGCGCCGTTGCGACGCGGCCTGTTCCGTCGCGGGTCGTGACCACGCCGCGCGCACGGCGCTGTAGGCCCCGGTGATGCCTGCCACGCGCAGCGCGGGGCGTCCGGATCGGACTGCGTCCGCCGTGAAGGCAAAGCGCCGGCGCAGGATCAATCGTCCGTCCGGCGCGAGGATCGTGCCGGTGACCCCATCCGCATCCATGCTGAGCGTCAAACGGTGCGGCTGCCCGAACGTCCACGGCACCGCCGGCACCTCGTTGATCTCCATCTTCAGGTTGTGCTGCGCCAGCCACTCGCCGTCGCGCATCTCGCACAGCTCCACCATCGGACGCAAGCCGTTTTCCGGCGGCATCTGCACCAGTGCCAGATGCCAGAAATTGTCGGGGTCCGCGACGATCGCCACGGCGGCGACATCCCAGCCGAGGCTCTGCGCCTTTTGCGGCGTGAAGAGCGCCTCAACCGTGACATGGGCGGCGAGCGGCGCCGCCTCGTACACGGCGATGCCGTGTCCGTTGGTGGTAGCGCACTCGACCTGTTCCGGCCGGAAACGCCACACCAGCGGATTCCCGAACCAGCCTTCGCCGCCGGTCGGCAGCGCCGTCAGCTCCGCGCCGGCCGCCGTTATGGCCCCCGCCAGCAAAACCACCCCCACTCCGCATATCTGTCTCATCGTGTTTCCCCCTTCTGTCCTATTCCTTGAACGTTGAGCGTTACCCGCCGATTATTCGCGGCGCAGCCGCATCACCCTTGCTTTTCATGTTCTTCGGACAGGCCGCGAAACAGCGTCCGCACGCGATGCAGCGCTCGCGGTCAGCCGCGTGCAGCGCACGGCGCTGCAGGCGCGTCATGCCCAGCAGGCGCAGCGCCATGATCACGCCCACGAACGCGCCCGCCCACGCGCAGCCTTTCCTGAAACGCGCAACCGTCACGGCGGCCTCGGCCGCCGCCTGCTCCGGCGTGCGTCCCGTCCGCTTGAACGCCTCGATCTCGGGTTGCAGCTCCATCTCGGCCTCAGGCGTTCGCGCCAGCCGCTCCGCAACGATCACGGCCGGATGCGCACGCGCCGCCTCCGCCCCGGCCAGCCAGCCAGCGGCGGCGCACCCCGCCACAACCAAGGGCACCAGCGCCAGCATCAGGACGAAACGCCGGAAGAGCCCGCGCCGAGCCGCGTCGCTGGGTGTCGCGCGCGGGGCCACGATGGCGTCGACCGGGCAGGTCCCCACGCACAGCCGGCAGTTGATACATTCGCGCGCGGTGATGTCGAACGGGCGCCATGCGAGGCGCGAACACCACTCCAGCAGCACCCCGTACGGACAGAAGTACCGGCAGTAGGGCCGCGCTACCGTCATGCCCACCAGCAGCACGGCCATGCCGGTCAGAAACATCGGCGTCGGCGCGCTGCGCCGGAAGAGACCGACAAACGGGTCGGTGCGACAGATCAGGTAGCCGGCGCCGTTGACCGCGTAGACCAGCCCGACCGCAAGAACGGCGGGCGGCACCAGCCGCAGCACGGCATCCACGGTGCGCGGCACGCGCTGCGGTTTGATGATGAACAGTTCCTGGATCGCACCCAGCGGACACACCGCGCCGCAGAAGACACGTCCGAACAGCAGCGCCGCCAGCAGCGGCAAAGCGAAAAGCGCCGCCACGGTCCACGGCAGTCCGCCGCCCGACCACGCCGCCACCGCGACATTTTGAACCGCGCCGACCGGGCAGATGCACCCCTGCCTGACAAACCCGAACCAGGTCAGACAGACCACAGAAAAGATCAGCAGCCAGCGGCGCGAGCGCACCCGGCGCACCAGCCACGCCGTCATCGCCAGCGCGAACGCCAGAATCAGCACATCCGCCCAGGCGGGGAGCAGCACTGCAAAGGGCGGGTGCACCGCCTGCGGCACGGCATGCCCCGAGTCGAACTGGGGCTGCGGGAAACGCGACGCCGCGGCCGTGACAACAGGAACCCACACAGCGGCTGACATGGTTAGAGTCTCTCTTTCAGCAAATAGGGATGGGCGGCAGGCACACGGGAGATGGCCTGCGCGGGACAGACCTCCGCAATGCGGCAGGTGTTGCAGTTGACACACCGGTCATGGCGGATCTGAAGATAGAGCGATCCATTGCCGAAATTGGTGCAGCCCTTGACGCAAAGTCCGCATCCCGTGCAGAGCGGCTCATCGATGTGATACTCGAAATAAGGATCTTCGATGAAGGTGCGGATGATCGCGCCGGTCGGGCAGATCTGGTTCTCAGCCGCCTCGTCGAGGCGAGCGGCATCGGACCTGAAATACCCGAAGCAGAGCTTGCAGTACCCACACATCGCATAGCCGTGCACGCATTTGACGGCCGAAGGATGCATCACGCACTCGGTCTCGCAGCGACCGCACTGAATGCATCTGCGCGGATCGATCTGCCACACCGTGCGGTCCGCGGCCGGCCGCTGCGCCGCTTTGGCTGCGAACGCCGCCACCGCCGCGCCCGCACCGGCGCGCAGCAGCCACGCCAGCGCATGCCGCCGCGTCGTCTCCTGTTCCCGTTCGAGCATGCCCCCCTCCTCCCGCGTTGTCCGCATTGGCGATCCACCTTCGCCCACAAGAATACCCGCTCTTCTCCGCGCGCGTCAACCTTCACCGCGTTTCAGTCGTCATCGCGGCCTTAATCGGCGGGTGGCCGGAAAGCAGCGTCAAGCGCAAGCCTAAAATCCACTTGTCATGATAAGTGGATTTGTGTCCGGCCCGGCGGGGAGCGGGAACGCAGGACGCGGTTTGACGCGCCCGGCGGAATCACCCACGCATTCCCCGGCAATGGGCAACCACCCGAAGTACGGCGTCCAGCACGTCATCAAGCCGTTCGCACACGTCTTCAGCCAGCACGCGCATCACTCTGAATCCGTATTCCTGCATGCGCAGGTCTTTGGCCCGGTCCCGACGGTACGCCTCGCAGTCGCCGAGATGCTGCGCGCCGTCCAACTCGATGACCAGGCGCAGGCGTGCCGCGCAGAGATCCACCTCCATCTCGTCTCCCCCCTGCCACGGGATCGGCAGGCGCGCGTTGAGCGCAAACAGACTGCTGGTCGCCTCCAGCGTCTCCAACCGTCTGAAAAGGAAAGCCTCCGTCGCGCTGCGCGCCCTCGCGGCACCCCGCGCATCGTCGGGAATCGCCCGCCAGGCGGCATGCACGAACAGATCGGCCAGCGGGGCGTCCACGCCATCGCGGCACAGGCGCCGCACGCTGGACGCATAGGTCTCCTGCCACGTCGGCTCTACCGGCACCGCGATCTCCGCCGGCCAGCCGGGCGTCGCGCTGAGCGGCAGCACGAGCCGGTAGCCGATCGCTTCATAACCGCGGCAGCGCCTGTCAAACATCCGTGCCAGCATCGGCACATGGAGATCCGCGTAATCGATCACCCGCACCTCATGCTTGCCGTCGTGACGGCGGTGAAGCCGTCCGGCATACTGGGCGATCCGTCCGCGCCATGAAATCGGCATGGCCAGCAGCAGGGTGTCGAGGCGCGCGTCATCGAAGCCCTCGCCCAAATACGAACCGGTGGCGAGCAGCACGCGCGCCTCTGAATCCGGAATGGCGGCGAGCCGCTCTTGCAGCGCGGCCACCTGCCGCCGCCCGAGCCCGCCGCAGAGCACCACGACATGACGGACCCGCTCTTTCAGCGCCTCGGCGAAAAACGCGAGATGTTCGCGGCGCTCGGTCAGCACCACCGGCGAACGCCCCTCCGCCACCGCCCGAACCACATCTTCCAGAATCAGGCGATTCCGACCCGCGTCCACGCAGAGTTCATCGCACACCGCATGGAAGGCCAGCGCCCCGTTCTGCTCCATCAGACTGACCGAAGCGTGAAAACACGTGGGCCGCACCTGCACAATATGCGCAAAGGGCTCGACGCGCGACAACTGGCGGCAGTGAACCCGGTGCCTCACCGGTCCGCACTGCATGAAAATGATGGGCTGGTGGCCGTCCTTGCGGACGGGTGTCGCGGAGAGGCCGACCACGTAACGCGCTTTCGCCTTGCTGACCACACGCTCGAATGTGGGCGCCGATACCGCGTGACATTCATCGACGATCACCTGTCCGTATGTGGCAATGCGGTCATCCACGGCGTCTTTCCGGCCGACACTCTGCATCAACGCGACATCCAGACGTCCGGTCCACGTCCGGCGTCCGCCGCCGATCCTGCCGATCTCTTTTTCAGGCAGGTCCAGAAACAGCGCGAGACGGGCCACCCATTGTGCTTGCAGATGCTGCCGGTTCACCAGCACCAGCGTATTCACGCGCCGCTGAGCGATCAGCCAAGCCGCCAGGACTGTTTTCCCGAACGCCGTGCCGGCGGACAACACCCCGGTGTCGTGCGCCAGCAGCGCCTTGCTCGCCGGCACTTGCTCCGGCCGCAGTTCACCGTGAAAAGAGACCTCCAGCGGGCACCCCGGTTCACGCCGGTCATGCACATTCAGCCGGGCACCTTGCGCGTCGCTCCACGCGCGCAGAGCGTCGAAACACCCGCGCGGCAACGCCAGCATGCCGGGCGTTTCTTCGGCGCAAGCGATAACGCGCGGTTTGCCGTATGTCGAAAGCCGCATTCTTTGCGCCCGATAGAACTCGGGATTCTGAAAGGCGGCCAGCTTGCGGATACTGCTCAGCGCGCTCGCGGTCAAGCCGCGTCTGTCAAGATACAGCCGATCACTGAACACCACACGGATCTCCGCCGGCATGGGCGCCGGGGCGTCCGCGTGTTCCGGCTGCGGCGCCACATACCGTTCCCACAGCCGTTCCGCCTCATCCTCGTCTTGGCTCACCGGCAGCGCGGCCACGATGCGCTGACATTGGTGGGCGACCGCCACGCGGGCCTCGATCTCGGCACGACGGAACCGCTTCACACGGCTGAGGACAGCCCACGGATCCGCGTACGGCTCGCCCTCGCCGTCAACAAACAGGCTGTTGCCCCGGGCTCTCGCCTGCTTTTGCAGCGGCAGTGCGATCAAATTCCCGAAGCCGCCCTTGGGCATCGTATCCTGATTCGGGAAGAGACGGTCATACGAATCAAGCCCCACCTCCGGCCGGCGGTCCAACGTTTCCGTGAGCAGCCATGACGCGAAGTCGCGCGCGAGACGCGCCGGCACCGGCTCCGCAAAAAACCACCAGACATGCGCGCCGTTCCCGGAACGTGACCGCTCCACCAGACACGGCACGCCGAGGGCCGCGCAGGTCTCGGCCAGCGCTCGGACATCCTCGCGCCAGGCGGCTTTATCAAAATCCGCCGCCACCCACCAGCAGTGCTCGTCCGTCAGCAGCGGATACAGGCCCATGACAAACGGCCGCCCCCGCTCGTCGATCCCCGAGAGATGCGCGCGCACCACAGCGTCGGTCACAGGCAGGAACCGTCGGTGCCCGCACTGGGCGCAACGGACCTTGGGTTTTTCACAAAGTCCGCGCACCCATTCATGCGCGCAGGCGGGCTGGTATCCGGAACGTCCCGACAGCGCGCTTTCAAAGCGGTACGCATACACATCCTCACGGCCGCGGAACAACGACCGGAACAGGGCGACCTTGGCCTCGGGCGGCGACGCCCCGGTCACCGGCAGAGCGCTTGTGTTTTGCTGATTCATGGCCATCTCGTATGCTTGCGCGAGATTCCATTGTATCATCAATTCGGCCTTGCGGTGTTATTGAGCCTACCTCGCGAAAGGAGTGACCCTCAATTAACGTTCAAGATGGTAGTCACCCTTAAAAATCGGGTCAAGCGCCTACTTATTTGTGCAGTGAATTGTGATCATCTGCAGACGGTCGCGAGAGGAAGGTTGGGCACCCTGATCACCACGCTGTCGGCTGCAAAACTAACGGCCGTTTCGCATGCGGTCCGTTTCGCGCTCAATCTGTAGGAAATCACGGCCAGAGCGAGAGCTGCCCGTACACCTTGACCAGTTTGATCTGCGCGCGGTCATGTCCCGCGCAGGTGAATTCGACACGGGTAGCGCCGGCGCGGAGCAGCGGCACCTTGTGCGCCAGACGCCCCTCGGCCAGCACCGCACGCTTCGCGTCCAGGACCCGCCACGACCGGCGGTCGCGGCAGATCAGGCGCTCGCCGGCTTTGAGCGTCACGGGAAAACGCACCGCCTGCCCGCCAATGCTCAGTTGCGGTTCGGACATTGCGCCGCACAGCTCGATCTCCAGCGCGGCGCGCTCGCCGGGCCGTACAGCCACGTCCCACCCGGCGCGCCCGATATCGTTCGACGCCAGCGCCACGCGCGGCATCTCGTACTCGCGCGCCAAATGCGTCCAGTCGACCGCACGCCGCGGCCGCCGCGTCCCGAACGGCGCACCGAAGGTCGTTACCGAGACCTCGGCGCGGCCGCCGTCGCAGGCCAGCGCGTTGGATCCCGTCCGCACGTCCGGCCGCGCGTCCGCCGCGCACACCGCGCGCACCAACGGATCGCCCCGCGCGCTGTAATGCGTGAAGATCCCGTCAGGCTCCAGTTCGGCGAACTCGCCGGAGGCCAGCGTGAACGGCACCGTCAAGCGCTGGCCGTTGACGGTCAGCGCCGGACGCTCCAGCTTGACCGGCAGCACCGGCAGCGCCTGCACCGGGCTCACCGTCACGTCCACGCAGCCGCGCGGCGGCACCGCGTTGAGGTAGAGGCTGACCTGCGCGATATGCGCCATGTCCAGATTCGTGCGGAACAGCGCGTGCGAGCCGGTGCCCCTGTAGGGCCAGACAAACTCGTCCATACGTGCGGTGTCGCGCTCGCGCGCCAACAGCGCCACATAGCGCCAGCCGGTGAAATCGAGCGTGACGTAGTGATCCGACAGCGCACCCATGAATTCGCGCGGGCATCCGAGCTGGAGGTTGAGCAGCGCGCCCGAGCCGTCGCCCTTGACCCACAGGCCGAAGGCCCCGGTGCCGCCGAGGTTGCGGTAGGGCGCGGGGAAGGCCAGCGTCGCGCGCGCCCAAGCTCCGGTCGATGTCGCACCGCTGTTTTCCGCGCGCAGCCGCAGGTTGCGCGGTCCGCCGCGCGTGTCGTCGGTCACCTCCGACACGCCGAGCCGCACGGCAGACGAGGCCGTGGCGGTCTTGAGAGATGCAAATTCATCGGCGCGCACCAGCGGCTTGGCGCCGGGCGCATCGGCCGGCGCGGCGGCGTAGAGCGCCTCCACGCGCACGCAGAGCGGCTGCCGCGCGGCGGCATTCAAAACCTGCCACGCGGCGGAACCGTCATTCGGTCCGGTGACGCGCTGCGTATGCATCGCGGCCGGCGTAAAGCGCCACGCGCCGTCGGCGTCCTGCCGCAGGCGGAACTCGGCGCCGGGGCCGGCGAGGCGCGCCACGGTGGCATCGTCGAAGTACCGCGCCAAGCGCAGGTGTTCGTACCAGCCCAGCAGCGTAAACTGGCGCTCCAAATGAACCGGCAGCGGCGCGTGATTGACATTGACCCCCTGAATGGACATCGCGGCGTCAAGCGCCAGATTCTTGCAGGCGAAATACTCCATCTCGTCCAGATGGTGACCGCGCGCATACGGCGCCGCCATGCGCGGCGCCCACCATCCCATCTGCGGCCCGAGCAGATCGGTGTTGCGATACCGCTCGCACACCTTGACATGGTCGTCCTGAAAGCGCTTCGCCGCCCAGACCGGATGATCCCAGGTACCCAGCCGCGAATGGAACCACCAGTTGTGTGCGCCATAACAGCTCGCCTCGATCACCGGGTCGCCGTCCAGACGGCGCATGATGTTGTGGCGCATGGCATCGATCCCGTACCGGCTCATCATGCCTTCGGAACCGTCGAAGTAGAGCTGGTCCAGCTTGCAGGTGTTGAACACGCGCGCGATGCACGCGGAGAGTTCGTCGGCCAGCGGCGAATCGGGCTGCGGGTAGAATGAAATATACCGTTGCTGAAGATAGTCGGCCTGCGTACCTGCGGCATGGGCGGCGGGCCGCGTCTTGAAGGCTCCGCGCGTGCAGGCTTTGAAGGCGTACGGCGGTTCGCGCGCGAGTTCGGCATACTGGATGATCTCGCTGCCGATGCGGATCGCATTGCCGTTGCCGGAGTAGGTGAACACCGTGTCGTGGCGCGCCGAGGGTGGCTCGTTGACGTACAGCACGGTATCGGTCGGCGAAAGCGCGCGGGCCAGCGTGTAGCTGTCGAAGGGGATCAGATGCGGACTCGCCTCCGGTGTGATCCACGGGTCGCGCGGATCGATGCACGCGGTCAGGGTGTGGATGCCGACGCGCAGTCCGGCGTCGTGGATGCGGGCGGCCGCGTCCTGCATGTCAGGCAGGCCGCGCGGGAAATAGTTGGTGCGCACCGCATAGTGGCCGAGCGTCTGCCACCAGCCGTGCAGGTGGATCGTCGAGAAGCCGCCGCGCCGCGCGATCTCGATCCAGTCGTCGGTCGCGGCGTGCGCGAGGTCGGCAAAGAGATAGGAGCCGCGCACGGACTCAGCCTCCAGCGCCCAGGGTCCGCCGCTGCGCGAGAACGGCACGCCCGCGTACACGGCCATCTCCCGCAGCATCGCCGGCATCCGCTCCTTGGGGCCGGCGGCGAGTCCGGCGCGCCAGCCGGTGAGCCCGTGCTTCGCGGTGGTGGAGACCTGAAGCGCGTCGCCCCGGATCTCGGTCTCGACCGGCAGCTCGTAGCCGCGCAGGCAGACGGCGTCAGTGTCGTCCGAAAGCATGTTGGCCATACCGCCGCGATGAACGGCGGGCGCGGCCGGCAGCTCGCAGAAGGTCAGCGCGACCGCGTTCGAGAGCGTCAGCGCGCGCACCTTGAAGGTTAGGAAATCGCGGCGGGCGTCGACCTCCAGCTCGGCATCGCCCAGGCTGCGCGGGAAGGAGAAGGTGAGCCGGTTGCCCTGCACGACGACGCGACGCGCCACCAGCCGGCGGCCGTCCGCCAGCCGCGCGCTCACCAGCGGCGCGGGGCGCGCGAGCAGTTCGCGGCCCGACGCCCGGTTGCGCAAGGAGACCGCCTGCCCGGCGGCGTCGATCGCCAGCTCGGCATATCGGGTGCGAAAGCGGGCCGCCGGCGACTCCGTAGTCGCCATTTCGTCAACCAGCGCATATGCGGCGCTGGACCGGCCCGCCTGCGATGCGAGCGACGCCACCTCCACGCCGGAGAGGGCGCGCCCATAGATGCGTAGATCATCGATCAGGCCGTGGTGAGAGACCGCCCCGTGCCAGCCGCCCAGGCGCAGCGCATCGGCCTCGACCGGATAGGGCCAGGTCGTGCTGCTGACAGGCTTGCCGTTCACGTAGGCGACGAGATGCGGCAGCGCGAAGGTCACGCAGAGATGCGTCCACGTCCGCTGCGGCAACGGACCGACCAGATGCGCGCCGGTCTCAGTCCATTGCGGTCCCGTGCCACCGGCGCGCGCGCCGGGCCGACCGAGCCGGAACGAGCAGGCGGTGTCGGAGACAAAGAGCATCAGGCCGCCCGGGCTCCAGGTGTGCGAGGTCAGCAGGTTCGGATAGCGGCGCGGCGCGGGATCTTCCCACGTGGCCCAGACCGAAAGGGTGAATTGCGTGGCGCCGTTGAGTCCCGGCACGGCCGGCAACTCGGCGAAAGCGTTGGTGCCGCTGAAATGGAGAGCGGTTCCGAACGCGCCGGTTGCCCAGCGGAGCTGCGAAAGGTCGGCTTCCAAAATGTTGTTCGAGCGGTCGGCGGCAAAGGTGCCGCGCCCTTCGTCAAACGGCATCCAGAGCAGCAGCGACGGATCCACCGGCTCCGCGGCTTGCCCCCATCCGACGAGCCATCCGTACAGCAGCGCCGCAACAAAACAATTACGCATATTCCCCCCTCTTCAAGTGCTAGTGTGCCCATTGTGAGGAGAACGCGCGGAGGATGCAAGCAGAAGTTGCGGGCAGAAGAAGTTGCGGGCCACAGCGGTTGTGGAATATGTCCCAACTTGATGCGGGCCTTCTGGCAAGAGAGCGCCTGCCCCGTCCAGCGTTCTCATTTTTGCGACGCGAAAATGAGAAAATCTGGTGCAGCAAAGGCCTGCACCAGATTCTTCCTGTTGTTTCCTGTTAAACGTAAGCCGTTATTCGGTTGGCTCGGCAGGCGTCTCAAGCACAACCGGGAAAGAGCGCTTGAGATTGTAGGAACGGAAGGCGGGCGTGTTGTCGCGAATCAGATACGCGCCCATACCAACAGGCAGATCGGCAAAGGCTTCAGCCCGCGCCGGCACCAAGACTCCCGAATATTGAACCCGGCTTTGATAATGTGCCGGTTTCCCTTTGCGATCATAGTCGAAATAGACATTGAACGCGCCTTTGAACACACCCGTGCGAGCGGAGCCCGAAATCTTGACAAGCGCCGCATTAGGCCCTGAATAGTCATACGCCCCGTCGACAAGCGTCGGCCGCACGCCAGCGGGAATACTCAGGCCGCCCGATGCCGCTGTCACTTCAAGCGCCACGGGAATCGCGGCCGCCACAAACTCGCCGGAGCTGGAACCCGAGGTATAGGTCACGCCGACCGGCGCATCCGCGCTGAACAGGTAATTCGACGCGATCGCATCCAAAGAACTGAAGTACCCTCCGCACGCGTCCAACAGCATTTCGAATCCATCGGCGCCGTTTTTCACGTTCTTCGATTTGCCGTTGCTCTTGCGTCCGGCATACTCCCACCGCAGATACCAGCCCAAATCACGATCCGTCTGAATCAACGTCGTCTCGCCAGCACGCAGCCAAAGCAACCCGCCAAACCACCCCTTTTTCCGCAACGACTTGAAGACCGGCACGCAAACGACGTACGTGCCGTTGGACTCCGTTCCGCTCTCCGCCACCCCCTCTTGGACCGCGGTCTGTTGAGCAAAGCAAATGACCTTGCTCGACAGACTCACACTGGTACCGTCGGCCAGCTTACCGGCGATCTTGGCGCTGCCGCGACTCCCCACCGTCATCGTCAGATAACCGATCCCCTGCGGCGCGGCCTCAGCCGCTCCCGTTGAATGCGAGCCCGCCACCGGCAGGGCCACCGTATAATACCCTTTGATCGCCTCGATCGCGGCGAGCGCCTGCGGCGCATTCGTGGAGGCCGTCCCCGCGTAAACGTTTCGCGCCCCGTCGATCAACAACGGCTCTTCGAGCGTGCCGCCTTCGAGCGTCCCCCAGATGCGGCTCTCATCGACAGACAGTGTCAAAAGAGCCTTGTTCCGCCCTTTTCCCGCTTGCCGCGGCGCGTCGTTCTGGATACGCTCTGTCTCGGAATCATGCGAGACATGAAAAGCGGGGAGGTGCGATGAAGGGTTTAAACGGGTGGTGGACAGGGTGCGGGATCGGGATGGCCGTGGCGGTGCTGGCTGCCACCGCGTTCAGCGGCGAACCGTTGTCGGTCCGGGTCGCGACGACGCCGGGCGGACCGCAGATCCACGTGAACGGTGCGCCCGTGCCGCCGCGATTCTTCTGGGGTTCGGAGAACAGCGGACGCATTCGGGCCGGCACCGCCTGGACGGCATGCCAGTTCGATGTCACGCCTGAACTGGACGCGCCCGGCAATGCCACCCTTCACTTCCGCTTCGACGACACCGCAGGCGATGTCTGGCTCAAAGAATTAAGAATCGTCGACACGGCAACCGGCGCCGACGTGCTGCCACCGGGCAGCTTCACCTCGGAGGCGTCGTTCAAACGCTGCTGGAACGCCTGGCCCCACGGTGACGAAAACACCGTGGGCACGCTGGCGTTCGCAGACGGCGCGTTGCGCGTGACGCTCCGCGCACCTGCTGACGGCGTTAAGCCGCCGGACTTTCACCTGCACAGCCAACGCTTGACCCTCGTTAAGGCCCGCACCTACAGGTGTTCCTTCACGCTGAAAGCCGCGCCGGAGCAAAGCGTGCTGCCTTGCGTGTACCGTGTCGACAACGGACACCATTCGCGCATCGGCGGACCGCTCGGCTCGTTCTACACGCAGATCGCGCTGGCGCGCGACGCCGGCGTCCATCTGGTCTCATTCTCGGCCCCGGCCTGCTGGGCACCGCCGGAACAGGCGCAGGTCTGGTCGCCGCTCGACGCCCTCTGCCGCCGCATCATCGCGGTCAACCCCGCCGTCCTGCTGGTGCCCCGCGTCAGCGCCAACGCCCCCGGCTGGTGGCTGGAACGCCATCCCGACGCGCGCATGGTCTACGACGGCAAGGACCCGTACCCGGTCTCATGCGTGTCAGACCGCGCTTACCGCGCCGCCGTCTGCGCGCATCTGGAAAAACTGACGCGGCACCTGCGTGAAGCCTTTCCCGGCCATTTTGCAGGCGTGCATCCCTGCGGGCAAAACACCGGCGAATGGTTTTATTATGACTCCTGGGAACGTCCGCTTAGCGGCTACGATGCCGCAACACGCGCCGCCTTCCGCGCCTGGCTCGCGGCGCGCGGCGTCCCCGACGCGGCAACAGCCGAGCCGCCGCCGCACGCGGCGCGGCGGGCGCACCCCCACGGCCTGCTGCGCGATCCCGCGCGCGAGCGCCGCCTGATCGACTTCACCCTGTTTCAGCAGGAGGAGATGGCCGACCACGTGCTCGCCCTCGCGGCCGCCTGCCGCCGCGGCTCCGGCGGGCAGGCGCTGACGCTTTTCTTTTACGGATACGGCTTCGAATTCGCGCCGCTGGGCAACGGCGCGCCGACCAGTGGCCATTACGCGCTGGAGAAGGTCCTGCGGCGCGGCGCGGCGGACATCGACATCCTCTGCTCGCCGATCTCCTATACCGACCGCCGATGGCTGGGCACCGCGCCGGCGATGAGCGCCGCCGAGAGTGTGATGCGCAGCGGCATCCTGTGGCTCAACGAGGATGACTCGCGCACGTATCTTGATCCGCGTAAACAGGAGCATGTGCAGGAAGGCGGGCTCGTCAATTTGCAGCAGACTCAGCAGGTGATGCTGCGCAACACCGCGCAGGCCGCGCTGCGCGGCTTCGGCACCTGGTGGATGGATCTGCCCGGGCAGGGCTGGTTCAACGATGCGGCCATCTGGCGCGAGATCGTGCGGCTGCGGCCGGTCGACGCGGCCATGTGCCGCCGGCCGCAGCCGTTCACGCCGGAGATCGCCGCGATCATCGACGAGGCGAGTATGTGCCACCTCACCGGCGGCTCGGCGGCGGCGGCACGTCCGCTGATCTACGAAGGTCGTGCCGCACTCGGCCGCAGCGGCGCGCCGTACGGTCAGTATCTGCTGGCGGACGCGCTCGCCGGCAAGGTGCCGGCGCGCCTGCTGGTCTACCTGTCCGCCTGGCGTCTGGACGACGCGCAGCGGCAGGCGCTCGCGGCGCAGCGCCGCCGCGGTCTCTGGACGACGCTCGCCGGCTGGTTCGGCGCAAGGGCTCCGGTGCGCGTCTGGTGCTGGGCGCCGGGATATCTGCGACCGGAGCGCGCCGACCTCGGCGGCATCGCGGAGGTGACCGGGTTCGCGGCGCACCCGGCGGATGCGGCGACCGCGCAGGCGACCCCCACCGCGCTCGGGCGGCGGCACGGTTTGACGCAGGCGTGGGGGCCGGCCGTCAAGATCGCGCCGCTGTTCACGGTCGAGGCGGCGGACGAGGAGGTCTGGGCCACCTATGCCGACGGTTCACCCGCCGTGGCGGTGCGCCGCGCCGGCAACGGTCACGACGTGTTCATCGGTGTCCCGCAGCTCACGCCGGAGCTGGTGCATGCGCTCGCGCGACTGGCGGGCGTCCACTGCACCACCGTGCCGGGTCCGGCGCTGTGGGCGGCGAACGGCCACCTCGCCATCCAAGCCCACACCAACGGCGCGGTGCGCATCGACACCGGGCGGCGCGCGCACGTCACCGATGCGCTGGACGGCACCGCGCTCGGCCAAGGACCGGTGATCACGCTCGACATGCAGCCGGGCGAGGTCCGCGTGCTGCGCGTTGAACGTTGAGCGTTGAGCCTTTCTTTGCTACAGTTCCGGCATGTTGTCATTGTTTAGTCCTGTTCGGCTGAGCCGCCCAAGCCGGCGGCGCATCCGCGCAGATCTCCCACAAACCTTCAACCCCCTTTTTTGACATAATGAGCGCAACCCTCCTTGACGGAAAGCAACTTGCGGCCGACATGCGCGCGGACATCGCACGCCAAGTCGCCGACCTCAAAGCCAGCCGCGGCGTTACGCCCGGATTGGGCGTGATCTTAATCGGTGCCGACCCGGCCTCCACCTCGTATGTCACTGCCAAAGAACGCGCCTGCGAAGAGGCCGGCATGTTTTCACTGGACGTGCGCGTACCGGCCGAGACCACGCAGGAGGAGGCGCTGGCCCTGGTGCGCCGCATGAACGATGATCCGCGCGTCCACGGCATTCTGGTGCAGCTCCCGCTGCCGCGCCACATCAACGAGGCCGCAGTGATCAACGCGATCGCACCGGAAAAAGATGTGGACGGATTCACGCCGGTGAACGTCGGCCGCATGATGATCGGCGAATCCTGCTTCCTGCCCTGCACGCCGCACGGCATCATCCAGATGCTGCTGCAGGCCGGCGTGCAGGTCTCCGGACGGCATGCGGTCGTGGTCGGGCGCAGCAACATCGTCGGCAAGCCGGTCGCGCATCTGCTGATGCGCAAGGCCGAGGGCGGCAACGCCACGGTCACGGTCTGCCACACCGGCACGCATGACCTCGCGGCCTTCACGCGGCAGGCGGACATCCTGGTGGTCGCGGCCGGACGTCCGGGCACAGTCACGGGAAGCATGATCAAGCCAGGCGCGGTCGTGGTCGACGTGGGGGTGAACCGCATTCCCGACGCCTCCAGAAAAAACGGTTTCCGTCTCGTCGGCGATGTCGATGCCGATTCGGCAAGCGAGGTCGCCTCGCTGCTCACCCCCGTGCCCGGCGGGGTGGGACCGATGACAATCACGATGCTGCTTGTCAACACGCTTGAGGCCGCTCGCCGCCTATGAAACTTCTTGGAGAGCCGCTCTTTGCCCGCGATGCAAAAGGGCAACTCGCCTCACGGATCGGCACGATCTTCGTGAAGTCGGACGGTCTGGTCACGCTGAAGGGTGTCCATGCGACGCAGCGTCTCGCCTGGATCAAGGAGCTGAACCGGGAGCGGCAGCAAGCAGGCTTGGCGCCGTTGAGCGATTTCGAAATTGACGAAGAAATGGCGAGTTCGGTGGACCTGCTTTTTGATGAGCGCACGGTTCTGATCCGCCCTGACCCCGACGCGATGGAGCTTGCGTTCGAAGCCGACGAGATGCTACAGAAGCTGGTCTCCAAAAGGTGCATCCGTTATCTCAACACGCACGACGCGCAGGTGCGCGACGCCCTGCGCGCGCACGGCGAGAACTGGCGCATGAGCCGCCTGCCGGTGTCTGTAGAAGAGATGCGCATCCTGATCTCCTCCTCACTCGCAGCCATCGAGACGCTGCCGATCTTCTACTACAACCGGTCCACCGGCACCCGGTTTCTCACGCTCGCCCAATTTGCCAATCTAGGGAACCAGCCGGATGACCTCTTCCGGCAGCAACTCGAAGAGATTGTGGAGTATGCCGCGCGACGGAACCGCTTCTGGTACCCGGAGATCGACATCTTTCCGACGGGTTGCGCGTTCACCCGACAGGCTTTCGAAGCTTTGAACGCCGCAAACCTGCCGATCAGTGCGTTGAGAGCCGCCTATCGAAAGCTGCTTGATACTTTTCGCGCGGCACTGCCCGCAGAGCTGCGCGACGAGTCTGACGCTAATATCGAGTGGCGTAACCGGATGTGCTCGGCGCTGACCCAACAGCCCAACGCCGTCGATGCCGAAGAGTTGATTCAGGACATTTCGCCTGAGTTCTATCGTCAGATTGAATGGCTGCCCGGCTGCCGCATTGTGAAGGGCGAGCTGATTTTCGATCCGGTTTGTGATGAAAGCGACGTGTTCTCCGAAGATATTGACCTGAAGGCTCTCTGTGACCCGCGCGCCAAGGCGGTGATCTTCAATTACCTGCGCGAATACAACACGATCGAATACATCAACATCGGCCGCATCGGCCACTCTCTCTCGACGCGCGCCCCCGTGTCGCACCGGGCGCCGGTCTATATCGTGCAGGTTAAAGAGGCCGGCAAAACGAAACCGGATTTACGCATCCTGCGCTTTCAGAAGTGGGGCGTCAAAGAGCACCTCGACGACGGCAAGGACCTGCTGCGTGCGGTGATGGAAGCGATGGATTACACGGATTACATTCTCGATCGCCGCCTCGGCTGCCAGCAGCTCGGCATGAATCTGCCGCCGCGCCTCGCCACCGGGCGCATCGCCGAGACCTATAACGGCCATAACGAGGCCTACCGCGGCGCGCGTTTTTGGTCGGTCTATTTCGAACGTGCCTATGTCAGCGGCTGCGCCACCGACAAGATCATGTCCGCCCGTTACGCAGACACGGCGTTCAACTGCCGCCTGGCGCGCCTGCTGGGCGAGGCCGCCGCCGTCAACTGCATTGTGGGGCGCGCAAATCTTGAGCTTCAGGTGATGTTTGATGACGGTGACGAGGTGATCGTGCTGGACGCCGACGGCCTGCCCGAACATCTGATCATTTCCGACCACACCGGCTCGTTCACGCAGTATGACATTCGGCTTGAGCGTGACGCCGCAGCCTACGCGGGGCCGGTGAACCGCCGCGCCCGACACATGCCGAACGCCGATGCGTTCGCCGCGCTCTATCTCGAGGCGTTCCAGCAACGTTTCGAGCAGGTGCAGCAGGAGTACCGCCGGCGCAGAACCGCCTTCGACGCACTCTTCAAACATCGTCCTCTTGATCGAAAAGGAAGCATCGCCTACCGTTGGCAGTGCGTGCTGGCGCGGCTCGACACGACCGACGCCGCCGCGCTGTGCGCGGCCATCCGCTCCCACATGGAGGTGCCTGTTCCGTGAAACGCCTGCTGCTGTTTTCGGACGACCAGCTCTGGGTCAGGCACACGCCCGAAGGGCCGTCCTGCCTGTTCGACGCGGACCCTGCCGCCTTCGCCCTCACGGAGCCGCTCCCCGCTTACGCGGCTGAGGAGGTGTTCGCCGCCGAATCCGCAGAACCCCCTGCGCCCGGCGCGGAACGAGTCAGTCTGCGCGCGCTGTTTGACCTCGTCACACCGCAGCGTTATGCCCAGGCCGGCTTGGCGCGACAGCTCTTGCACTGGCGTCGTGCCCACCGTTTTTGCGGCGCCTGCGGCGCGCCGCTGCAGCGCCATGCCACCGAACGCGCGATGGTCTGCCCGGCCTGCGGCCACACCGCCTATCCGCGCATCAATCCGGTGGTGATCACGCTGGTCGCGCGCGGTGACCGGATTCTGCTGACCCGCAAAGCCGGGGGGCTGCTGCCGTTCTGGAGTCTGGTGGCCGGGTTTGTCGAGGCGCACGAAACCCTCGAACAGGCCGTGGCGCGCGAGATCGCGGAGGAGGTCGGCCTGCGCGTCACTAACATCCGGTATGCCGCAAGCCAGCCCTGGCCGTTTCCCAACAACCTGATGTTCGGCTTCACGGCGGAGTATGAAAGCGGCGAGATCACGCCCGACGGCGTCGAGATCGCCGAGGCCGGCTGGTTCGGCCGCGGCGACCTGCCGCCGCTCCCCTCACGCGTCAGCATCGCGCGCCGTCTGATCGACGCCTTTTTCACGCTGGCTTGAGGGGTTACCGGTCCGGGTACCGGCGCCGCAGCGCGTCACGCGTGCGGCTCGCCTTCTCCGGCTGCCCCATCGCGTCATACAGCGCCGCGAGGCGCTGGAGCGCCACAGGCCGCAGCGCCTCGCAGCCGAGCAGCACCTCCACGCTCAGGTAGGCGCGTTCCGCCTCTGCCCAGCGTTTGAGCGCCGCGTCGCAGTCGGCGATGGCCAGCGTCGCGCGTGCCCTTGCCTCAGGCTCATCGTCTGCCTCGGCCAGCTCCACATAGAGCGCCCGGGCCTCCTCGAAATCGCCGGTTTTGAACAGGCACTCGGCCCGCCGTGCACGCGCCTCTGCCGCGCGCGCATGCTGCGGTGCGCGCTCCAGCAGCCTGCGATAGGCCTCGGCGGCGCCGGCATAATCGCCGGTCCGGTAGGCGCAGGCGGCAACCACAAGATGCAGTTCGGGCACCTGGTCATGATCCGGATGCGCAGTCAGGAAGCGGTCTGCGGCCGTGTGCGCCTCCTCCCACCGCTCCGCGCGGAGCGCGGCAGTGATGGCGGCCAGTTCGGCAGTGATGGCGGCGCGCGCAGCCTGCCGTTCGCGGGCCTGCTGCGCCGCCATGACCGTCGCCAGGGCAGCCGTGCATGCCTCGCGCAAGGTGTTTGTCGGGTAGCGATCAATAAACGCGGCGAAGTGCGCATGCGCGCGGTCGAGTCGGTTGGCGCGCTGGGCGGCGTGGCCGCGCGCATAAAGGGCTCGCGGCGCGAGCGGTGAGTCGGGATAGCGCGCCAGCAACTCCGCGTATGCCGCATCGGCTTTGTCCCAGTCGCCAAGGCCGAACAACGCCTCGCCGCGCCCCAGCCAAGCCGCCGCCGCGAATGTGGCATTGGTCGACGCCGCGGCGCGCGCGAAACCGTCGGCCGCCTCCGCGAAACGGCGCGCCTGCAGGTGTGCGCGCGCGGCACGGTACGCCGCGTCCGCCGCCGGTTCGTCCGCCGCCAGCGGCGTGCCCGCTGACACGCCGCAAAGCAGGGCCGCGAGAGGTGCCGCACGAAAGATGCTCTTGTTCTGTATGTTCATCACGATTCCGTAAACACGTTGAAAATAATTCTGTGCGCGCCACGATCCCTGTGGTTAAAAGACCTGTCGTTTTTAGTGTTGAAGGGCATCGGCGCCGGCGCACGCCGAGCAGCGCCACGCACTGGGGGTGACGCCGAACTCTCGTTTGAACTGCATGGCGAAGTGCTGCGAGGTCGAAAAGCCCAGCGCCTGAGCGATGGCGGTGACCGGTTCGTCGCTGTCTCGCAGGCGCTGCTGCGCGGCGCGCAGACGGCACGCCAGCAAAAAGGTGTAAGGCGGCAGCCCCGTAAGCTGTTTGAAGCGGGTGTTCAGACGGCTTTCCGAGAGCGCGGCTTCACGTATCAGGTGGTCGGCCGGATAGTCGCGCTCCGGGTGCGCGCGCATCGCGTCGATCAGCCGTTCGACCCGACCGTCCTCCGGACAGGCTGGCACCGCCTGTGCCGCCTCGACCAGCGCCAGCAGCAGCTCCAGCACCGTGCCGCGCATGGAGAGCGTGCGGAACGAACCGGCCGACAGCTCGTCGCGCAGCCTGAACAGCCTCTGGAAGGCGAGGCGCATGCGGTCGCTGCCCGGGAAGAGCCGCCGCGGCAGACCGCGCAGGCTCTCTTTGAGCGCGTCCGACTCCGTCGCGGGCAGGTGCAGCAGCGGACGAGCGCCGCCCTCCAGCCGGAAGAACATCCAGTACATGACCAGTCCCTTGGGGTTGGTGGAGAGCCGGTGCCATTCGTCCGGCTGCGTGACGAACACGTTGCCGGGGAGCAGCCGGTATGAAATTTGACCGCATTCGAAAACCAGCGAGCCGCGCATGCAGAGCGTCAGCTCCAGACATCCGGGGTGGAGATGCTCCGAGACGCTGGGGCGGCTTCGCGTATAGTGGCTGTACCCCAGCGCAGGCACGCAGGCGATGGCATCCTCCTCGAGATTCAGCACGCGCCGCTCCGGCGTGTCGTCATAGCTGAACGGCAAGGTACAGACGGGTTTACTCATAGCGGGTGCCCACTTTCACGGGAACAAGGTAGCACAGCCTAAGTATGAAGACAACGCGAGGCCGCCATCCGCTTGCGCAGCAGGCGGTGGAGCACGACGGCATAAAACCCCAACCAGGCGCTGAAGGTCAGGATCAGCAGCTTCTGGCAGGTCGGCACATACGGCTTGAACGGCAGCAGCTTGAAGCGGTGCGCCAGCAGGAAAGCCTCGAAAACCGCGACCAGCACGCAGCACCAGACCAGCCAGCTCCAGCGCGCGGCGGCGCCGACGCGCGGGCGGGGCTGGTTGAGGGTCAGCGGGATCAGCACCAGGGCGCCGCCGCCCACCGCTGCGAAACAGCCGACATTGTGATAGAACCCGTTGACGTTCTCGGGCACGAACGCGATGGCCAGCAGGCCCGCCGCGTTGAGCGCGCCGCCCCAGAGCAGGGCGGTCTTTTTATGCGTGCCTTTGACGAAACAGGCCAGTGCGGGATAGAAGCGGGCTGCCGCCCAGGCGCTGAGCGCCAACCCGGCGGCAAACAGATAATGGCAAACCGGATAGTCGATGCCGTTCAGGCGCGTGCGCCCGAGAACGCTCAGCATGCGCATGCAGGGATTGTATCCCCCGCCGGGATAAAACGCCATCGCGGCCAGAAAGAGCAGCATCGCGGCGGTGCCGCCCCAGAGCACGGCGTGGGGCGCCGCGCGGAGCTGACGCAGGCGTTCGGAGGGACGCGGTCCGCACCCGCAACGCAGAATCGCCACCGCGATCAGCACCAGGCTGGCGAGATAGGAGACGCCCACCGCCTTCGACAGGTGCGGCACGCACAGGATTTGCCCGAAGACGATCATGGCGTCCGAAAAAAGCAGCGCGCACAGGCCGTAACGCCAGGCCCGGGAGAGCCGGTGGACACCGCACGCGAAGGAGACGCTGAGGATCGAGAGCAGCGCATACGCGCTCAGCGCCCAGGCCAGGCGGTGCGACGGCAATGCCGGTATCACGCGCGCCGCGAAGAGCACGCCGAAGCTGAACGCCAGGGCAAAGGCGAGGCGCGGGTTCCACGCCGCATGCCGTCGCAGGAAGACGATCCAGCAGAGATGCGCCAGCGAAAAGCCCGCCACGCCGTACAAAAAGCCGTCGGAGTGAAGCGGCGCCCCGCGCACCGCCAGAAAATAATCACCGATCATCGTGGCCGCCAACCCGCACCACGCCAACCCATACGGCCGGCACGGCCGGCCGCCCCGCATGATCGCGACAGCCGTCGCCAGCAGCAACAGCGGCGTGAAGCCCAACAGCCAAAGATTCGTCACAGCGATCCCTCCACATTCGTCTCGAGTTATACCGTACCATGCCCGGCGGAACGGCTCAAGCGAATCGCCGGGCATGCATGGTTAAAAAACACCAATGACGAAATTTTGAACGCTCATATCTTCAGAAGATGTTACAGTTGAAACACTTGGTGAAGATCGCATTCCGCCCCTGCTTGACAGAACATGAGGAGACAGCCATGAAACAGACCTTGTCACATGCTTTACGAACCCTCCGGCTTTGCAAGACGAATGTGTGCCGCCCCCCCATCCGCCGCCCCGCGGCGCGCGGCACGGCCTGTGTGGCGGCCGTTGCGGCGCTGATGCTCTCGGCATCGACTGCGCAGTCATCGACCTTCACGAACGGCCTGCAGATCCGTTTCCGCGCCGACCGGGGGGTCAAGGCCAGCGCAAGCTACCAAGCCGCCAACGGCGAGCTGGTCGCATACTGGCAGAGCGATGCCGGCGACACGCCGCTTACCGTCATGCAGTCGTCAACCGGTTTGCGCCCGATCTGGGTCAAAGACGCCTTCGCGCGGGGCGGCGGCAGCTTCTCCCCGGCCGTGCGCTTCAACCGCGACCTGGCGGATACCGAATCCTATAATCTCCAGTGGATGGGCAGCACCAGCAACACGCGGCTCAACCTGGGCTCCAGCTCGACATGGTTCATCGTGCTCAACCTGCTCGATGACAACCAGCAGACCAGCCTGTTCGGGTTCCCGGAAAACACAGCGCGCTACGGGGCGTTCTTCCCGGATACTCCAAATCCAGCTAATTTATTACGCACATACAATTCAACGGCCTATACGGCGGCGCAGATGACCCAGCGGGTGCCGAGTCTGGTCGACAACCGCCGCAGCGGATCGCTGCTGAACACATGCCTGAACGGTCTGTCTGTCGGATCGAACACCTCGGCTTCGGGCGCGGCACTGAGCACGGACCAGCAATTCCGGATCGGGGCAATGCTGGGTGCCGTGACTGGACGGCCGAAGGCGGACATTGCCGAGGTGATCGTCTACAACCGGGCGCTGAACGACGCGGAGCGGGTCATCATTCAGAACGCGCTGGCGGCGCAGTACGGACTCGCGCTGGGCGCGAACGACCTGTATACCGGCAAGGATGTGGCCGAAGGCAACTTCGATCTGGATGTGGTCGGCATCGGCAAGTTCGCGGATACGGGTGCGACGGCGCAACCCGGCGTTGCGCTGGAGAGCGGCGACGCGCGCGGATTGAGGCTGACCGCGTTGAACGGGTCGCTGGCGACCGACGGCGAGTTCCTGTTCGCCGGTCACAACAGCCTCGACAACGCCTGGACCGGTGACGACACGGACGGCTTGACCTGCGCGCGGCGCTGGCAGCGGAGCTGGAAGGTGCAGAAGCTTTCCGCCGACGGGCTCGACGCGCGGCTAACCTTCGATTTCACGGCGGCGGGCGGGGTCAAGTTCGTGAGCGGTGCGCCGTACCGTCTGCTATACCGGGCGGATGCAACGTCTGCCTTTGCCGCGCTGGCGGCCAACGCCACGGAAGACGGCCAGAGCGTGTATTTTGATGTGGCGGACAGCGCGCTGCTTTCGGGCGAATACACGCTGGGGGCCGCTGAAGTGACGCAGCCGGAGCCCGGCCTGAACGACGGCTTGACGCTCTGGTTCCGAGCGGACACGGTTTTGAGCGGGGAAAGCGCGACCAACGGGGCGCCGGTGGCGGCGTGGAGTAATTTTGGCAGCCTGACGGAAACCGCCGATGTTGCGGCGGCGGCTGAAGAGAATCGCCCAGCCTACCGGGCGGAGGGCTTTGAGCGGGCGAGTGGCGTGTACGAGCCTGTGGTGCGCTTCAACTGGGATGCGGCGCTGAACGCGCCGACCGCCGATAACCTGCACCGGCTGACCACTGGCGAAAGGGTCACGGACTGCGGCATAACAGAGGACTCGACGTGGTTTCTGGTCTTTAAGACCTTGGCAATGAACAGGGATCTCGGCATTTTCGGCGGCAGTGACAACGAATCCCGTTTTGGCGCGTTTTTCGTCGGCAATCTGGACAACCGCCTGCGTTTTCAGAACAACATGTATGCGTACCAGGTCTACGAGTACAACATACCGGAGCAGACGGTGATGGTGATGGACAGCAGGCGGTACGGGCCGAAAGCGGAGGCTTATTTGAGCACGCGCGGCAACGGGAAGCCCGGCGGCGACTTCGCGCTGGATGAGGGCAATGTGTTTGCCGCGACGGCGGCGCAGTTCCGCATCGGCAACCAGCACTTCGCCTCGCCCTCCAACAATCTGGTCGGCGACGTGGCGGAAATCCGCGTGTACAACCGGGCCCTGAACGATGCCGAGCGCGTGATCGTGCAGAACCATCTGGCGGCGCGTTATGGCAAGACGCTTGAGGCTTACGATGTCTACAAGGGCAAGGAGGCGGCTGCGGGCGACTACGATCTGGACGTGGTCGGCATCGGCTGCATGACCGAGTCCGGATTGGCCAAGGTTCCCGGTTCGGTGACGGACAGCGGGGATCTGGCGGGGTTGCGCCTGCTCGCCCTTGGCGGCACGCTGGCGAGCCACAACGAGTTTGTTTTCGCGGGGCACCGGACAGCGGCCAACGCATGGACGTCAGACAACACGGACGGCGTCACCTGCACATACCGCTGGTCGCGTGACTGGTATGTCAATCGCTCGTCATCTACGGTAGCGTTGCAGCCGTCCAACGACGGGATTGATGTGAGGCTGGTCTTCTGCCGGCTGAGCGGCGGCATTGCGGAGCCGCCGTACGGCGGGGATTACCGGCTGCTGTTCCGGCGCAAGCTGACGGATGCGTACGAGGCTTTGCCGGTGGCGGCGCAGGCGCAGGGCGGGCTGCTGGCGTTTGATCTGACCGCCGACTCGTTGGTCAACGGTTACTACACGCTGGGTACTGGCGTTGGCGCGCCTGATCTGGCGGGAGCGTCATTATGCGCGGGTATCGGACGCGGACTGCGGGCGTGGTTCCGCGCTGCGGACGCGGTGACGCTCGACGGTGGCGCGGTAGCCGAATGGGGCAACCTGGGTTTGAGCGGATCTGTGCTAGACGTACAGCCCTCCAGCGGTGCGCCTCAACTGGTTTCGTCAGGATTTGAACGTGCTGCCGGTGTCTATGAGCCCGCTGTGCGGTTCAGCAACAACGAACGTCTGGTCACGGCCGGATTGACGGATTTCGATGTGGTCGACAGCTTGACCTGGTTCGTCGTGCTGCGTCCTGACGGAACGTTAAGTTCACGCGCCAACACAGGTGTTTTCGGACTGGATAATGACGGCACCTCACGGCTCGGCGCCTTTTTCACCGGCACCGCTCCGTTCTATCCTTTGCGCGGGCACGCTTTTTGTGACAATAATATTCAGCAGTTCTGTCAAACCACAACGCTGGTGCAGAACGTGACGCAGATTGCCGACCATCGCCGTTTGCGGCTGGTTTCCAGCTACGCGATAGAGGCCCGTCTCAACGGGGGGTTGGGAGAGCGCAAGACCGGATCGCAAGCGGCTCCGCAGGCAGGGCGGTTCAAGATCGGCCACATGTTAGCCGATACTTGGGGGTCGGCGTTCAAGGGGGATTTCGCCGAACTGCGCGTCTACAACCGCGCGCTCATGGACGCCGAGCGCGTTATCATACAGAACCATCTGGCGGCACGGTATGGCGCGGAGCTGGACGCTAATGACGTTTATGCCGGCAAGGGTGCGGCGGCAGGCGATTATGACCTGGATGTCGTCGGTATTGGTTGCACGACCAATGCGGTGACCTATGACGCGCCGGGCGCGGTCGTGCGCAGCGAGTCATCTGCCGGGCTGACGCTGGAGGCGCTGGGCGGCTCTTTGGACGAGGACGGCGAGTTCCTGCTGGCCGGACACACATCCACGGCTAACGGCTGGGTTTTCAGCGGGGTCGCGCAGACCGGCGTGTCGCGGCATTGGCAGCGCGCATGGTATCTGGACAAAACAAGCACAGCCGGGCTGGATGTGAGCATGACCTTCGATTTCGAAGCTGCAGGCGTGAATCTTATTTCGCAAGAGGATGAGCCGGTGTACCTGTTGCTGTGGCGCGCTGACGCGGTCTCTGGGTACGCTGACACCGGCTTGATTCCGGATGTTGAAGGCAACACCTTGACGTTCACCGTGCCGAATGCGGCATTGGCTGACGGGCTCTATACGGTCGGGGTTCTGTTGCCGACACGCGGCACACTGATCAAGGTGCAGTAGCTGGAAAACGTGCAAAAGCCTGAATAATTTAAAGCGAAGGATCCAGGTATGAGAGCGATGATGGCGTTTGTGGTGGCGGCAGTGGCCATGATGATGCGGTGCGGAGCTGACGATGTCGGCTTTGCGGTATCCTCCCGGCTGGAGCATTTCTTGGGTGAGCCGCTCTGCGAGCCGGCTCAGACGCTCTGGCAGGGACGCGGCGGCTGGGGCGGCATCGTGGCCGCCCGCGACGGCACGCTGGTCGTCTTTCAATCGCCCGGCGGCGGCACTTGCCGGCGCAGCCGGGATGGCGGCCGGTCCTGGGATGCGGAAATTCTTATCGCGCCCGACGCGAAGGGCGGCAACGCGCTGGTGGACGAGACCAGTGGCGATGTGCTCTACGTCAATCCCTGCGCGGGCTGGCTGTTCCGCAGCCGCGACCATGGCGCCACGTGGTCGCGCGAAACGTGCGAGCTCCGGCCCGACGGCTTCGGGCTGAAGCCGGGGCTGGAAGGTGTCGGTGCGATGCAGGCCGGCATCACGCTCGCGTTCGGCGCGCGTAAAGGGCGTCTGCTCACGCCGGCCCGCATCATGGGGCCCAAGAATTCGAACGATGTGCCGTGGCGTCCGTATCACTACAGCACCGCGCTCTTCAGCGACGACGGCGGCAAGGTGTGGCAGACCAGCAAACCGTTCCCGGTGATGGGAACCGGCGAAGCCACACTGGCCGAACTGTCCGACGGGTGCATCCTCTATAACTCGCGCGAGCACATGAGCCCCGGCAACCGCTACTTCGCATGGAGCCATGACGGCGGCGAGCTGTGGCTCAACCCGTCGCGCAGTCCGGACTTGCCCGACGGCGTGCGGGGTTCCTCTTACGGGTGTATGGGCGGCATGCTGCGCCTGCCGATCGGCGGACGCGACATTCTGATTTATAGCAACCTCGACACCGACGCCGGCGAAATGCCGCGCCAAATCGGGGCCTCCACCAGCAAAGGACGCGAGAACGTGAGCGTGTGGGCGAGCTTCGACGGTGGTGCCTCGTGGCCGGTGAAACGCCTGGTGTTTGACGGCCCGAGCGCCTATTCCAACCTGGGGGTGGGGCGCGCCGGAACACCGGGACAAGGCCGGATCTTCCTGGTCTTTGAAGCCGGCGCCAAACAGTGCTACGAATCGGTGCGGATCGCGGCCTTCAATCTGAGCTGGCTGCTGGACGGACGCGACGCGTCCGGCTATTTACAAAAAGCGCCTTTAGAGAAATAACATGAGTACTCGTTTTGTGCGGGGGCTGTTGGCGGGCGCGTTGTGCGCTTTGTCTGCCGGTGCGGAAGAAGCGGCCTTCATCAAGGCCGGCAAGGCGCTGGGACTTTGCGTGACGTCCCCTGACGCGACATGGGAGGAAACGGGCGGCACAGTTGTGCTGCGACATCCTAACGCGCTGTTTTACGGCAACCGCATTCCGGAGGGGAACGATATCGTCGTCCGGCTCAGGATGTCGGTCGAAGGGCTTGAGCGTTCGGCCGCCTCCGTGGTCATCGATGAGCGTCATCACATCGGGCTTGAGGGCGGATCGGGCAAGATGTTCATGCAGGGACAGTTGTTTGCCGGCGAAAAGCTTGAACGTGAGCCGCCTGAGGGCATCCGTGGCGGGAAAGTGTTTGATTTGATTATCGCGCGCCGCAACGGCGAGCTGAGCGTGACGGTCGCGGGCGAAACGGTCATTCGCGCGCGTGACGGCCGCAAGGCGTTGGGCTCCGTCGCCTTGCGGCCTTGGCGCAGCGTCATGAAAGTGATTGATTTCTCAATCACAGCTCCGGCCTTTACATCCATGGCCGAAATCATAGCGCGCGAGGCCCGTTGGAAGGCGGAGGCCAAGCTCCCGCTGGTCGATCTGTCGCAAGACCCGGCGCGTCAGGTGGTGATTGCTGCGGGCACGCCCGAGGTCTACCAGGGACATCCGACCACGGTGTCGCTGCCGGACGGGCGGACGATCTTCTGCGTGTGGTGCGTCAATCACGGCGGCGCGGCTGGGCCCATGGCGCGCAGCCGCGACGGCGGCCGCACCTGGGAGCGGCTGGACGCGCACCTGCCGGAAGGCTACCGGACGCACCAGAACTGCCCCAGCATCTACCGGCTGGTCGACGCGCAGGGCAAGGCGCGGCTGTGGGTCTGGTCCGCCGCCAAGGGCACGCGCCAAGGCGCGCCGATGCCCAGCATCATGAGCGAGGATGACGGCGAGACCTGGCGGGAGATGCCGCCGCTGGGCGAGGCGTTCTACTGCGTGATGACCTTCAGCAGCATGGTGCGGCTGAACGACGGCCGTTATCTGGGGCTGTACCACCGGGCCGAGGGGAAAGGTGAAGGGCGCGCGTACCTGGAGGTCATGCAGACGCTGAGCGGTGATGGCGGCTTCACCTGGTCGGCGCCCCGCTCGGTCGCGCGCGTGGCGGGCAAAAAACCGTGCGAGCCCTTTGTGTTCCGCTCGCCGGACGGCGGCGAACTGTGCTGCCTGATGCGCGAGAACACCCATGCGGGCTACAGCCTTCAGATGTTCAGCCGCGACGAAGGCGCGACGTGGAGCGCGCCGTCGGACACGGCATGGGGACTGACCGGCGACCGACACATGGGCGTCCGGACGCAGGACGGGCGGCTGGCTATCGCGTTTCGTGACCAGGCGCCGCACTCGCCCTCGAAGGGCCATTTCGTGGCGTGGGTCGGCACCTACGACGACATCCGGCAAGGCCGGCCGGGCCAGTACCGCGTCAAGCTGCTGCACGGCCACACGCTCTTTGATCTCGGTTATCCCGGCGTCGAACTGCTGCCGGACGGCACGATCGTCGCGACGACTTATTTGAAATACTGGAACGACACGCGCAAGCACTCGGTGGTCAGCACGCGCTTCACGCTCGCCGAGACCGACGCCTTGCTTCGCAAGTGACATCGGCCTCCGCTCGGCGGGCGGTCACGGCACCGGCCAGAGCGAGCGCCAGTAGGCCTGATCGGTGGCGAACGGATCGAGCGTGTCGGTCTCCGGATCAAACGCGGCAGGCAGGACGCCGAAGCGTTTCATTTCACGCACATACTGAGGATTCGGCCGCCAGCCGGGCGCGCCCCACGGCGGGCGCGCGTCGTAGAGCTTCTTGCCGCTCTCGATCGAGGCCAGTATTTTTTTGTAGTCCGGGTCGGCGGTGTCCTTGAAGACCTCGCGCGCGCAGCGGCCGGCCCCGCCCGCCGATTTCGCCAGCGGCGCGAGCAGCAGGCTCGAACAGGCAGGCCGCGTGTAGTCGACCAGCACGCCGGCGTCGTAAAATCGCGCGGGGTCATCCGGCAAGATGATGCGCTCATGACTGCCGGTGGGACGCCCCAGTTTCTTCTTTTCCTTGTCGCGCCGAACCCCCCAGTTGAAGGGGAAACCCGAGACATTCTGCTCAGCGGTGTTTTTGTGGCACTCCGCGCAGCGGCGTTTGAAAACATCGCGGCACTCGCCAAAGATCTTGTTGCCCGCGTGGCCGTAGTAGCGTTGCTCTTCGGTGTTGCGCAGGGCGGCATAGCTGCCGGCATAGGGCGCGGCGGCCTCAATCCACAACCAGACCATGCGCCACTCGCGCGGCGAGACCTTGACCGCGTGATGGCCGCCGGAGAGCCGCGCCAGCAGCGGGCTGGCCGAACTGCCGATCGTGCGCGGCGGGCGGTTCCCGAGGCCGTTGGCGCCATCCGCGACCTGCCGGCGGGCCAAGAGCGCAACGTAGGCATTTGAAAAGCGCGGCGCACGAGCAGCCGCCAGATTGAGCGTGCCGGCGCGCTTTTGCGGGTTGTGGCAAGTCACGCAGTGGCGGTCCAGAATCGGCTGGATATCGCGTTGGAAGTCCGGCACGTCCGGCAGGTCTTCGAACGGCTGGATGACAGAGGGAGAACGCTGCAGGGCAAGCGGCGTAGCCGCGTCGCGGCGGGCCTCGGCGGCGCTGGAGCGCGTCTCGTGGCAGCCGATACAGGTAAAGGTCTCGCCGGGCATCAGGTCCGCAAAGCTCTGCATGCGCTTGACCGAAAGGTCGTCGGCATCGAGCGCGACGAAGAAGAGCGGGCGGCCGGCCGGCGCGAGAAACGAGGCACTGCCGTCCTCCTCGACCGGCACGGTGCCCAGAACCCGTTCCAGGTTGAAGGTGCCCGACCAAGAGGTGAGATCCATGCCGCCGCTGAAGTTGACGGGTTTGGGCAGCGCTTCGAGCACGAGCAGCTTCTTGATGTCACCGCGTTTGACGCCTTCCATGTTGCGTCCCTCGTAGACGTCGAGCAGCACGAACTGTCCGTTGGGCGTGCCGGAGGTCACGCGCGACGGAATGACCGGCTCGCGCGGCCGCGGACGCAGCACGCGCGGCTCGTGGACCGGCGTGGCCGGATCGGTCAGGATCGTCTCCTCTTTGCCGTCGCGCGTCAGGAACGCGATTGACTTCCCTTTGGCCACCAGGAAAAGGTCCCGCGTGACGGGGTAGGGATCGCGGATGCGTCCGGTGTGTTTAATGCGCACGGCGGCGTCCTGCACATCCGGACCGTGCTGCTGCGAGACGAGCGTGGCGAAGCCTTCGTGCTCGTTGGCACCGTGGCCGGGCGAGAAACTGGCGATCACCTCTTGCGTGCCGGGCACCGGCAGGGCGTCGATCATCACCGTCCAAGAGTGCATGTTACCGAAGTAGACGTTGACGCCGGTGCCGTCCGGGTTCATGGTCCAGAGGTGGTGGTATTCGACCTGCGAACGGTCAATATACTCCCAGCGCATGTAGAGGATGCGCCCGTCCGGCAGCACCGCCGGCGTGTTGTCGTGCTCGATGTTGGCGGAGACGCAGCGCAAACCGGAACCGTCGGGCCGGCAGCGGTACATGATGCCGACCTGGGTATACCAGCAGCTCACCCAGCGCTTGCAGCGCGTCGAGACAAACAGGATGTCGCCGTCCGGCAGGCGGCACGGCTCGTAGTCGTCCCACGGGCCGTCGGTGATCTGCCGGAGGCCCGAACCATCGGGCTGGATCTCATACAGATGGTAGTGGTGCGTGCCCGCGGGCCGGTAGGAGAAGAGGATGGTACGGCCGTCATAATCGACGTGCGGGTCGCGCACGCTGCCGCCGCGCGCGTCGAGGATCACGCTGCTCTGCCGGGTTTTCAGGCTGTAGCGGTAAAGCACGCCGGCATCGGGCTGGCCGTTGCCGGCATAGGCCTTCTTGGCTTCATCGTCGCAGTAGTAGCCGATATTGGCGTACCAATGTCCGTCATCGTACCGCGCGCGCGTACAGTAAACGATATCCGGCGTGTCGCGCATCGGCCCGTCTAGCGCCTCCTGCAAAAGCGCGGCGCGTCCGTAAACGGCCATGAGCGCGCTGCCCCCCGCGGCCACCAGCAGTCTGTGTCTCTGCATCGCCCCCCCCTTACCCCAAAACCCCGCTGTCTTGTGGAGGAGTGTAGCATAGCCTGTCCGGCTGTTCAACTGCCGGCTGGGGGTTACGGGTCAGTTCCTCATTCCTCCTTTTCTGAGGCGCTGTTGGGGTTGCGCCCGGGCGGGGCGATGGTCTATACTGGACCGTCTATGCGAATATCAGGCGGCGAGATGTGCGGCCGGAAGCTCAAGGTTCCGCCGGGCGACAACGTGCGGCCCACGCAAGACCGGGTGCGCGAGGCGCTTTTCTCGATGGTGATGACGGCGATCCCGGACGCCGTGTTCATCGACCTGTTCGCGGGCTCGGGCGCGGTGGGGCTGGAAGCGTACAGCCGCGGCGCGCGCAGCGTGACGTGGGTCGAGCGCGATCCGCGCAACGTGGCGGTGCTGAAGGAGAACGTCGCGGCGCTGATGCCGGGCGAAGGCGAGGTCGTCTGTTGCGAGGTGGCGCGCTGGCTGAACGGCGCGGGGCGCGGGCGGCAGGCGACGCTCATTTTCGCCGACCCGCCGTATGCGGTCGGCCGCGACCAGGGGTTTGCCGACGTGATGCGGCTGCTGCGTGAGAACCGGGTGTTGAGCGTGGACGGCCTGTTCGTCGCCGAGATGCCCGAGTCACGGCGGCCGGACGAGACAGAGGGCTGGGCCCTGCTGCGCGACCGGGTCTACGGCCACACGCGGCTGGCAATCTACCGGATGACCAGCGCGGCGGCCGCCGGATGACAGGCGTTTTATCGAAAGTGAGCGTATGGAAAAAATTGCGGTTTATCCCGGGACGTTCGACCCGCTGACGCTGGGCCACTTCGACCTGCTGCGGCGCAGCGCGTCCCTGTTTGACAAGGTGATCGTCGTGGTGGCCGGCGTGTCGATCAAGGCGACCGGCATGTTCGATCTGCACGCGCGCATGGCGATGATCCGAGAGAGCGTGGACGAGGCCGGCATGAAAAACGTGGAGATCGACCGGCTCGACTGCCTGTTGGTCGACTACTGCCGGCGCAACCGGATCGGCGTGGTGGTGCGCGGCCTGCGCGTCTACTCGGATTTCGAGTACGAGTTCCAAATGGCGCTGACCAACCGCAAGCTGGATCCGGAAATCGAGACGCTCTTCATGATGCCGAACGAGAATTACAGTTACGTGACGGCCAGCACGATCCGCGAGATCGCGCGCTACGGCGGCGATACCCGCGCGTTTGTGCCGCAGCCGGTCCAGACCTACATCGAGGCGCACATGCGCCAGCATCCGGAGCAGCACATCCGGGCAGGAGGCGGCGTTGGAAACACAGGGGCGTTTGATCGTTGATGTCGCGCGCCTCGCCAAAGGCGGCGAATGGTACCGCGGCGAGACCGCGGCGGACCTGCTGGATCTGGGCGAGAGTGAATTCGTGGCGCCGGAAGGCGGCATGCTCTACGCGTTGAAGGTCGAGCTTATCGGCTCGGAACTGCTGGTGCGCGGCGAGGTCCGCCAGCGGCTGACCTGCGTCTGTTCGCGGTGCGCGGAGAGCTTTGCGACCGAGGTCGCCGACCCCGAGTTTATCTGTTCCCACGAAATAAATGCGGCAACAGACTACGTGGACTTGACCGAAGAGGTCCGGGAAGCTATCATTCTTGCCCTTCCCGGGTATCCGGTTTGCCGCGAGTCATGCCGAGGACTCTGTATGGCCTGCGGGGCGAACCTGAACGAAACCACGTGCCGGTGCCATGAACTGGGCAAGGATAACCGGTGGGCGGCGCTGGACGTGTTGAAAACGGATTTGGATGCGTCGCGCCCGAAACGCGCACGACCGAGAGAGAAGTAAGGAGAGAAGCAAATGGCCGTTCCAAAAAGGAAAAAGTCGAAAATGCGGATTCGCCAGCGCAAAGCGCACATCAAGGCGGAAGTCGCTCAGGTGCAGGCCTGCCCGAACTGCGGCGCCGCACAGCAGACGCACCGTGTGTGCACGTCGTGCGGCATGTACAAAGGGCGCAAGGTCCTGACGGTCGAGGCGTAAGCCGCCGTCGGTTCGGTCGGACAAGCGAACATTGCAGAGGGTTTCCGCCGGCGGCGGAAACCCTTTGCGTGATTGGACAACGAACGAAGGACTGACGATGCGGATTGCGCTCGATGTGATGGGAGGCGATCATGCGCCGCACGAGATCGTGCACGGTGCGGTCGAGGCGTCTTTGAAATTAAAGGACGTCTCCTGTATTTTTTTGGTCGGGGACGAAACGGCGATTCGCGCCGAGCTGGGCAAATACCCCCGCGCCGACCCGAACCGCCTCAAGGTCATTCATGCGCCGGAGTCGATCGGCATGGACGAGTCGCCGGCCACGGCCGTGCGGAAAAAGAAGCAGTGCTCGATCAACATCTGCATGGAACTCGTCAAGAGCAAACAGGCCGACGCGATGGTCTCTGCCGGTAATTCCGGCGCGGTCGCGGCGGCGGCGGTTTTCTGCCTCGGGCGCACGTCTGGCGTGCTCCGGCCGGCCATCGCGACGGTCCTGCCGACGCGCCAGCCCAACCGGCCGTTGCTGTTGCTTGATGCGGGCGCCAACACCGATTGCCATGAGACCTGGTTAGCGCAGTTTGCGGTGATGGGCAGCGCCTATTCGCACGCGGTGCTGAAACGCACCGAGCCCGTGGTCGGCCTGCTCAGCATTGGCACCGAGGACTGCAAGGGCAACGAGATGACCAAGAAAGCCTTCCACCTGATCCAGAAGACTGATGTCAAGTTCCGCGGCAACGTAGAGGGGCATGACCTGTTTCTGGGTAAAACCGACGTGGTGGTGTGCGACGGCTTCGTGGGCAATGTCGTGCTGAAGACGACCGAGAGCGTCGCCCACGCCGTGGGCTACTGGATGAAGAAAGAGTTCTTCCGCCACCCGGTGCGCATGTTCGGCGCGCTGCTGCTCAAGGGCGCGCTGGAAACACTCAAGCACCGGATGGACCCCGAGATCTACGGCGGCGCGCCACTGCTGGGGGTGCCCGGCACGGTCATCATCACCCACGGCTCTTCGACGTACCGCGCGATTTTCCACGCGATCATCGCGGGCGCTGCGGCGGCCTCGAACAATCTCACGGAGGAAATCGCACGCCGCATCGCCGCCATGGAGGAGATGAAAGGGGTGCCCCTCTGAGCGTCACGCAGGCCGCCCCGGGCGTTTTTTCCTGTCGCCTTCCGCCCGCCGCGTGTGGTAATCTAGACCAACTTTTTCGAGCCCGGGTTTTCAGTTTGACAAATTACCGAAATGTGTCAAACTGCGCGACCTCAAACGACGCCGGAGGAGGCGAGGGCGCGTTGCCGGCATCAAGAGGAACAGCAAGATGAGTATGAAAGCGTGTGTATTTGCAGGCCAGGGGGCGCAGGTCCCCGGTATGGGCAGCGACTTTGCGGCGGACGCCGAGATCGCCGTCCTCTTCACCCGCGCCAACGCGGTGTTGGGGTTTGACCTCGCCAAGATCTGCTTCGAGGGGCCGGCCGAAGAGTTGACGAAATCCAACATCTGCCAGCCTGCGATTTTCACCGTCAGCGTAGCCGCCTTTCAGGCATTCCGCAAGCGCTGCCCGCAGGCGGAGTTCGCGATGGCCGCAGGCCTCAGCCTCGGCGAGTGGACCGCGTTGCATGTCGCGGGGGTGCTCGACTTCGAGTCCGCGCTCACGGTCCTTGAGGCGCGCGGGCGCTTCATGCAGCAGGCGTGTGACGAGCAGGCCAGCGGCATGATCAGCATCATGGGCGCCTCGGCCGAACAGCTCCAGACGATTTGCGACAAGGCTGGCCTCTCCGTGGCCAACATCAACTCTGACGCGCAGGTCGTGCTCTCCGGCCTCAAGACCGGCGTCGCCGCGGCCGCCACGGTCGCCGCCGAACTGGGCGTCAAGGCTATCCCGCTGAATGTCGCGGGCGCCTTCCACTCCCCGCTCATGGCCTCGGCCCGCGCCAAGCTCGCGGATGTCATCGCGGACATCGCCTTCCGCGCGCCGACGTTGCCGGTGCTCGCCAACGTCAGCGGCGCGCCGCACAGTAGCGATCCGGCGGCCATCAAGGAGGCGATGCTGCGCCAGGTGACCGAGTCCGTGCGCTGGTGCGACTGCATCCGCCACGCGATCGCGGGCGGCGTCACAACGTTTGTCGAGTTCGGCCCCGGCAAGGTGCTCTCCGGACTCATCAAGCGCATCGACAAGAGCGTGGCCACGCAGAACGTGGCCGACGCGGCATCGCTTGACGCGGCGGCCGCGGCCTGCCAAGCTTAATCGTTTTCAAGAAGGGAATCATCATGGCAGCATTCGAAGGGAAAGTGGCGGTCGTGACCGGAGCCGCGCGCGGCATCGGCCAGGCGATCGCCCAACGGTTGGCGCAAGAAGGCGCCGACGTGGTGATCTGCGATTTGCAGGCGGAGTGGCTCGCCGAGACAGCGGGCATCGTCGAAGGGCTCGGCCGCAAGGCCCTGCCGCTGGCGGTGGACGTGGGCGACAGCGAAGCGGTCAACGCCTGCATCAATGAGGTGGTCAAGGTGTTCGGCAAGGTTGACATCATGGTCAACAACGCCGGGATCACCAAAGACACGCTCTTAGTGCGTATGTCGGACGACGACTGGGACGCGGTTCTGCGCGTGAACCTGAAGGGCACCTTCCTGTTCTCGCGCGCCGTGGCCAAGCACATGATGAAGCAGCGGAGCGGAGCGATCGTCAATATCGCTTCGATCAGCGGCGTCATCGGCACCGCCGGACAAGCGAACTACGCGGCCTCCAAGGCCGGCGTGATCGCCCTGACAAAGTCTACCGCCAATGAACTGGCGGCGCGCGGCGTCCGGGCGAATGCGATCGCCCCGGGATTCATTTCGTCCAAAATGACCGACGCGCTGTCGGAGGACGTGCGCAAACAGTATCTGTCGCGGATCCCGCTGGGCCGCTTCGGAACCGTCGAAGACATCGCGAATGCGGTGGTCTTCCTCGCCTCGGAGCAGTCGAGCTACATGACCGGACAGACGCTGCACGTCAACGGCGGCATGGTCATGTGATGAATTGGCGCGGCATGTGCCGCAACTGTGTAACAAGAGAAACTAGGTCAAGGAGAGACAAATGGCTAGCAAACTCGAAGAGCGGGTCAAAGAGATCATCGTTGAGCAACTGGGCGTCAACGCCGAGCAGGTCACCCCGGAAGCTTCGTTCATCGACGATCTGGGCGCGGACTCGCTGGACACCGTCGAGCTGATCATGGCGTTCGAAGAGGAGTTCGGGGCCGAGATCCCGGATGAGGACGCCGAGAAGTTGACGTCGGTCGGCAAGGTGCTCGAGTACCTCGCGGGCAAGGGCTTCGACAAGGAGTAATCCTTCCGCCGCAAAAAGGCCGGGGCCGGCGTCTGTGACGCCGCCCCGGTTTTTTTGTGCCGCCTACTCGCGGTACGGCTTCATCTGCAC
>ERZ795056.674-NODE-674-length-42441-cov-11.045038_pt1 | contig 42441 bp, 35 predicted proteins | sample MGYA00375140_ERZ795056 | MGnify/ENA primary metagenome ERZ795056 (study PRJEB30185, sample SAMN05720227) | activated sludge metagenome | isolation source: Anaerobic digester | place: USA | collected 2015-03-09 ...
AGCTCACATTGCCTCCGGTGACCGGTGTATCGAAGGCGCGGCAGGCGTCGCCCATGCCTTTGATCACTTGGGCGAATTGCCAATATACTTCGGGGTCGTAGGGATTCCCGAAGTTCAGGCAGTTCGTGACCCCACAAGGCTCGCCACCGGTACACGCGATATTGCGCGCTGCTTCGCTGACAGCGATCATGGCACCCACATAGGGGTCCGCATGTACGTAACGTCCATTGCAGTCCACCGTGACCGCTAGTCCTTTACCCGTCTCCTTCACCAGCACGAGGCCCGCATCACTAGGAGCATTGGTGCTCATGTTGTTCGTGCGGACCATCGAATCGTATTGTTCGCTGACCCAGCGTTTGCTGGCGATGTTGGGACTTGCAAGCAGGTCGTAGGCCACGGCGCGCAGATCATCGGGTTCAGGTACGTCAGCGATGGAAAACTTCTTGTTCTCTGCGATGTAGGCGGGCTCGCGTTGTTCTCGTTCATAGACCGGCGCACCACCGCCAAGTACCAGGCTCTCGGCTGGCACCTCGGCGACAAGTTGGTCGTTCATGAAAAAACGAATGGCACCACCCTGTGTCACAGTGCCGATCTCAACGCAGTTGAGGTCCCATTTGTCGAAAATGGCTTGTACCTCTGCTTCGCGCCCCTTCTTCACGACCACGAGCATACGCTCCTGACTTTCACTGAGGAGGATCTCCCATGCGCGCATTCCCTGCTGGCGCGTGGGTACGCGATCGAGGAACACGTCCATTCCTGCCCCGCCCTTGGCACTCATCTCACTGGTACTGCATGTGATGCCCGCGGCCCCCATGTCCTGCATGCCGATGATGGCGTCGGTGAGCGACAGTTCCAACGAAGCTTCCAGCAAGAGCTTTTCCATGAAGGGGTCACCGACCTGGACCGCAGGCAGGTCGTCCATGCTGGTCTCGGTGATGTCCTTGCTTGCGAAGCTGGCACCGTGGATGCCGTCCTTGCCGGTGGCACTTCCTACAATGAACACGGGGTTACCCACCCCATGACTGGTAGCACTGATCACGCGGTCGGTGCGTACGATGCCCACGCTCATCGCATTCACCAAAGGATTGGTGGTGTAGCAGGGGTCGAAGTATACCTCACCGCCGAGCACAGGTACCCCGAACGCATTGCCGTAATCACCGATGCCCTTCACTACACCGCGCATATGCCAACGGCTGCGCGCCTCGGCACTGATGTCGCCGAAGCGCAGAGAGTTGAGTTGGGCGATGGGCCTGGCGCCCATGGTGAAAATGTCGCGGTTGATCCCTCCGACCCCGGTTGCCGCCCCCTGATAGGGCTCAATGGCGCTGGGGTGATTGTGACTCTCGATCTTGAAAGCACATGCCCAACCGTCGCCGATATCCACCAGACCGGCGTTCTCCTGGCCCGCCTCGGCGAGCAGTTTGGGCCCCGACCGAGGCAGCGTCTTCAGCTGCTTGATGGAGTTCTTGTAGGAGCAGTGTTCGCTCCACATGGCGCTGTAGATACTCAGTTCGGTGAAGTTCGGGGTGCGACCAAGGATCTCCTTGATGCGTTCGAACTCCTCAGGCAACAAGCCGAGTTTACGGGCGGTCTCCACCCCAACTGGGGCGGTATCGGGGTCGGTGGTGGTGATGGACATCTCGGTACAAAGAAAACCAACACAGGTCGGCCGGGGAAGCGGAATCCGCTCCGGTATATTTGAGCGCCATGGCTGGAGCCCTTCTCGCCGCCGGATACGCGGCACTTTTCCTTTACCTGATCCGGCGCTGGCGCGGGCTGCAGGCGCCCGGACTGTCCGGCAGGACCATCGGCGCTCTATTCCTGTTGAAGGTCCTGGCCGGAACTGCTCTGTGGGCTGTGTACACTTTCATCTACCCCGATCGGGCCACGGCGGACATCTTCAAGTACTTCGACGACGGCCATGTGCTGTTCAGTGCCCTGCCCCACGCACCGCTCGATCATGTGCGCATGCTCTTCGGTGTGGGCAACGACACCCCGCATTTCGACAACACCTACTACCTGAAGATGAACAACTGGTACCGGGCCTTTGATACCGGGTACTACAACGATGCGCATACCATGATCCGCTACAACGCGGTGATGCACCTGTTCTCCTTCGGCCACTATCCGGTGCACACCGTGTTCGTGTGCCTTCTTTCCACACTCGGGTCCGTGGCGTTCTACAAGGCCTTCGTAGACCGTTTCAAGGGCCATGAGAAAGGCTTGTTCGTCGCCATCTTCCTGTTGCCCACGGTGATCTTCTGGTCCAGTGGAGTGTTGAAGGAGAACCTGCTGATGATCGGGCTTGGCGCGGTGCTGTGGGGGGCCATGACATCCCCGGGAACACGGCGAACTGCCGGTCAGTGGGCGGCCCTTGTGCTCGGCGCCGCACTGCTATCGTTAGTGAAGAGCTATGTGATACTGTGCATGATGCCAGGGCTCATCTCTTGGTGGTGGGCACGACGGACCATGCAGGGAGCGGTCTGGAAATTCCTGGTGGTGCATGCCGTGGTGATCGGTGGTGCACTTGGCATGGGACATGGTCTGCCCGGACCGAACTTGGTGGACCTGCTTGCGACCCAGCAACGTGATTTCACCGGCATGGTGCGTGAGGTCGCTGCGGGAAGCCTGATCGAACTGCCGGTCCTTGAACCCAGCCTGAGAAGCTTGCTGCGCAATGCACCGCATGCCCTGTACGTCACCTACCTCGCACCGGTCCTCGGCTGGTCCTTCGGCCCCATGGCACTCGCCGCCGCCGCCGAGAACCTGGCACTGCTGATCCTGATGGCCTTGCTGCTGTCCCGCACGCACCGCTACCGGCGACCGGACCTGCCGCTCCTCTTGTTCTTCCTATCCTTCCTCGTTCTGCTCGCCCTCCTCATCGGCTGGACCACACCGGTGCTGGGTGCGGTGGTGCGCTACCGCATGCCCCTCCTCCCCTTCCTGATCATGTCCTGCCTACTTGTTCTGGAACCGCAGCGCAAGGACACGGACCTGGCCTGACCCCATGAACATGACCCGACCAAGCTTCTTCTTTGTCCTGAGCATCCTGCTTTGTGCCTGCGGATTCAAACAGGAACAGGCGGACCTGGTGGTGCACAACGCCTTGATCCACGCGGTGGATGAAGGGAACAGCATGCACCAGGCGATGGCGATCCGGAACGGACGCATCGTGGAACTGGGGCCGGAGCGACAGATCATGAACAAATACAGCGCTGGCCAAGTGCTGGACGCGGCAGGGCGTCACGTCTATCCGGGCTTCATTGATGGGCACTGCCACTTCCTCGGCTATGGCCTGAACAAACAGAAGGTGGACCTGAGCGGCACCAAGAGCTGGGAAGAAGTGCTCGAACGAACGGTCGCCTTCGCCAAGGCCCATCCGGAAAAGACCTGGATCATGGGCCGCGGTTGGGATCAGAACGACTGGGCGGCGAAGGAATTCCCGGATCGCACGGAGCTGGACCTCCTGTTCCCCGACCGTCCTGTGTTGCTGCAACGGGTGGATGGCCATGCCGCCATCGCGAACGCCACGGCACTTCACCATGCGGGGGTCACTTCTGAAATGCGTATCGCGGGTGGTCAGATCCTGGGACGCTTCACCACGACGGACGGTGATCGATCATGGACACCACCGGAGGATGTGGCCGAGATCGTGCACATGGGCTATCCTTTCTGGGAGCCTACCGGCGTGCTGATGGACAATGCCTTCAGCGTGTTCCAGACCATCTTCGATGAAGCGGATGAGGCCACGAAACGCGCGGCATTGCTCGATGCACAGCGTGCCTGTTTCGCGGTGGGCCTGACCATGGTCTGTGACGCCGGCCTGGATACGGGTTCCATCGCCCTGATCCAACGGATGCAGCGGGAGGGGGAATTGAAGATGCGCGTGTATGCCATGGTGACCGATGCCCCCGGGAACCTGGCCCACTTTGCATCACGGGGGCCGATCCAGGAGGAACGATTGGTGGTGCGCAGTGTGAAGGTCTATGCTGATGGGGCACTTGGGTCCCGCGGCGCCTTGCTGAAAGCGCCCTACAGCGACCTGCCCGGACACCATGGCCTGCAGCTGGCCACCCGGGAGCATTTCGCGGAGGTCGCGAAGTGGTGCAAGGCGAACGGCTTCCAGATGAACACCCACTGCATCGGCGACAGTGCGAACAAGCTACTGCTCGACGTCTATGCGGAGGTGCTGGGCGGCACGAACGACCTGCGTTGGCGGATCGAGCATGGCCAGGTGGTCTCTCCCGCGGACCGTCCCCGCTTCGCCTCATACAGCATCATACCCAGTGTGCAACCCACGCACGCCACGAGCGATGGCCCTTGGGCGCAGGACCGCCTGGGGCCAGAGCGCATCAAGCATGCCTACGCCTACGAGGAGTTGCGCCAGTTGATGGGCATGGTGGCCTTGGGCACGGACTTCCCGGTGGAAGGCATCGACCCGCTGCAGACCTTCCGCAGTGCCGTGCTGCGCCAGGATGCGCAGGGCTGGCCGGAAGGAGGCTATCATCCGGAGAATGCCCTTAGCCCAGCGGATGCCTTGAAGGGCATGACGATCTGGAACGCGCTGGCCAGCTTCACCGAAAAGGACCTGGGCAGTCTGGAGCCGGGCAAGTTCGCGGACTTCGTGATCGTGGACCAGGACCTGCTGCGTGCAGCACCGGAAGCCCTGAGGAAGGCACGCGTCCGGGAGACCTACCTGCACGGCGAAAAGGTGTACTGATGAAGCATCGGGCGGTACACGACAGGCCTCCCTTTTCGACAATCTGCGTCTAGCCCTAAACCACCAGCAGATGGGCGCCCAGCGAGGGATGAGGTTCAATTGTGATCAGACCTGGGAGGCGATGCAGTCCCGCGGCGCCGACCGGTTCTGCGACCGCTGTACCAAGCCGGTCCTCGACCTGACCCAATGGGGGCGGGAGGAATTACGGGCGCTCTATGCCGTGGCTCCGGACACCTGCGGCCGCTTCACCTTGGAGCAAGTGGAACCGGACCTGAGCGCCCTGCCCACAGTATCGCAGCACATGCTGAGGGGGGCCCTTGCCGCTTTGACCGCCTTGACGTTGCAGACCACGTACGCTCAGGGTACGACCACGCCAGCACCCGCCACGGAGCAGAGCGCTGGTCAGCGCTCAGTGGAACAGGGCAAGTCCGTTGAAGTATGGGAGCGTTGTTGGGTCGAAAAGAGCGTTGAACCCGCTGCCACCAGCGCCCCGACCGCGCCCCGTGAGCGCTACTACTGGTCCAAGCGCTTCCCTTTCGTGCACAAACGCCGCCAGTTCCGCTTCACCGGTTGTCCGTCGTTCTGACGTGCCACGCTTCAACGCACCACCTCCAGCACCCGATCGATCTGGAGCATGTGCCGCTGTTGGTGTGCAATGGGGAATCGGAACGCGTCGCCCACCTTGAACCGCAGGATCGGCCCTAATGTGCTGGTGACCCTCTCCCCTTCCAACCCGCGGTTCCGGGCGCGTTCCAAAAGCCCGATGAAACTTTGACACATGGCCTCGAATTCGTTCAGCGCCTTCATCCCGGTCGTTGACACATTGCGAGGCTCGAACATGGCCATGGTCTTCATACGCCAGCTGATGCTGCCATCTGGTTTGGGGTCCATGGCCTTCGTACTGAAGTCGCCCCAGCGTCCGGGTGTGAACGTGGTGCGAAAACGCAACCCGTTGTTCTCATCGGCGTAGAGCCTCTGGAGGATGCCGAGGTAATGGCCACTACTGAGGTTCATATGCTGCAGCACCTCCATCACGCTCCATCGCTCGGGTGTCGGTCGTTCATGCAGTGTCTGCTCAGGCAATTCCCGTAGTTCCGAACAACGCAGGAGCTGTCGACGCAGTTCCCCTTGAAGTGTGTCGATCAGGGTTCGTGTATCAAGTGTTTCCATGGTCGCGAAACTACCGGGGGACCAGGCCGAGGTCGCTTGATCTGGGTCAAGAACGCTTCAAAGCACCCGCGACCTCAGCCGGCTGAAGGTCTCGGGTGTCATGCGGAGGTAACTCGCGATATCCTTCTGGGGGACCAACTGCATCAAATGCGGGCTGCGCTTGAGCAGTCTGCGGTACCGCTCCTCTGCGGGCAGTGTGAGTTGTTCGATCTCGCGCGTCGCTCGGCCTTGGATCAATTCCTCCACGATGAGGCGACCCCAGCGGTCCATGGCGGGTATACGATCATACAAACGGAGCAGGTCGATACGTTCGATCCCCACCAGGCTGCTTTCGGTCAAAGCCTGTACTTGGAACCTGCCTGGACGCTGTCCCACGAAGGAGTCGTAATCACCGCTCCAACTGTTCCCATAAGCGAATCCTAGACAATGCTCGTTGCCATCATGCTCGTGATACATGCGTTGCACCCCATGTTCCACGATATAGGCGCGGGTCTCCACGCGACCGGCATGTGAAATGAACTCCCCTTTTGCGAAGGAATAGCGCTTCCAGCACGGCTCCACCTCCGCCCATTCGGGATCGGTCAACTTCACGTACCGTTCGATCGAGGTGCGCACCAGGTCCATGCCCGAAAGGTAGCAGCGGTCCGGTCCTTGGGTACCTTCACAGCCCCATGAACCCACCTTCGCAGAGCGGTATACCCAACAGGTGCACCTTGGTCAATATCCTTGGCACCAGCGTGAAGCCAGGTGAGCGTCATGTGCTCGATCTTCAGGTGGCACGCCTGTACACACGCACGAGCGTTGAGATACCGGTGGTCGTGCAACGAGGCGTGGAGGAAGGTCCGGTACTACTACTGTTGGCCGGTGTACATGGCGATGAGGTGAATGGCATAGACACCGTTCGCCGTGTGTTGGATGAATTGAGGGAGCGCCCCTTGGTCCAAGGAACGTTGGTGGCGATACCTGTACTGAACGTTTTCGGGTTCCTCGCCATGAAACGGGAACTCCCGGATGGTCGTGATCTCAATCGCTTCTTTCCAGGTGCGGCGAACGGTTCATTGGCCAGCCGTTTGGCGCATGCCTTGGTGACCGAGGTGTTGCCTGCCGTGGATGTGGTCATCGACCTTCATTCAGGAGCGGACCAACGCTACAACCATCCTCACCTGCGCTACACCGAGTTGGACGCTGCCTCACTGAGGATCGCGGAGATCTTCGACCCGCCTTTGATCCTGCCCTCCCCGATACGTCAGAGATCCATCAGGGCACATATGAACCAACAAGGCAGGAGCTATGTGCTATTCGAAGGGGGAAAGGCGCGTAGTATCGATGAGGATTCCATTCGCGAAGCGCATCGTGGGATCACACGTGTCATGGAGCACCTCGGCTTGTGGTCGGGAAATAGCGATACCACACGTGGCGCCTCCTACCTAACTGGCTCCAAGTGGGTCCGTTCACCCATGGCCGGATTGTTCCACCCCATCATGGAGGGAGGGTCCAAGGTGGAGAAGGGTATGGTCCTTGGCTTGGTAGCCGATCCCTATGGCGATCAACGCAAACATGTGAAGGCTCCGTTCACTGGTCAGATCATCGGCGTGAACACTTCCCCAGTGGTCAACCAAGGCGATGCCTTGTTCCACTTGGGCCTGATGTGACGCCCGACCGCTCGGTCAAGCCTGAGGACTCACCGCTTCATGAATCGTGCCGTACGTGTGAGCGATGGTGTAACCGCCCGCACCACGTATGCACCTGACGCCAGCATTTCCGTGGAGATGCGATGGACACGTCCGCCGCTCAACGTGTGGGTCGCCACCTGAGCGCCTAGCCCATCGATCACTTCCACCAGGTGCATCGCTCCTTCATCCGGCAGATCGATCATGAGATGGTCATGTGCCGGGGAAGGCCACAACCCGAATGAAGCACCATCGACCGTTCCGATACCAGTGATGATAACAGGCACGGGATCGCTTGCAGCGGTACAGCCGAACTCATTGGAAACGACTACCGAATACGTACCACCAGTAGTGGCCTCGAAGACCTGATCGACGGCACCCGGGATCAACTCTCCGTTCCGGTACCATTGGTACGCCAAGGCTTCCGAACTCGTAAGCACGGTCGCGTCCGCCTCCACGGTCGGCACAGGCGGGACCGGCAATACCTCGAACTGAAGAGTGTCGCTGAGACCGATGCATCCGGATGCATTGATGACCTGAAGGCTCACCTGTGCCGTGGAGTCCAAACCGATCCCCGGCGATGTGGCACCTGTATTCCAAAGGTATCCGGACATGCCTTCGGGTCCGGTGATCAGCAATTCATCTCCTTGGCAGAATGGCTCATCACCAACAACTTCCAGGTCCACAGCGGGTGTGCTGGTGATAAGCGCCGCGAAGCCATCGATCTTGCCTGCGCCCCAACGGTTGTTCGGGACTGATCCCGTGTATTGGTCCACAACGGCGGTCGCGAGCAGGGCTTGCATCACCTCGGCTGCACTTGCCGTGGGACACTTTTGGAAATAGAGCGCGATGATACCGGCCACGGAAGGGGACGCTGCAGAGGTGCCCCCCCCTCGAATGTGCCACCCCCCTTCTCCCACACCGATATTGGAGGAAGCGATCAAGTTCTGGAGCAGGTCGATCGGAGGAGCCGAGAATATGATATTGCCCGGAGAGGCGATATCCGGTTTCATCAGTCCGGTCCGGGCAGGACCTGCGGAGGAGGGCGATGCGATGCTATCCTCAGCTCCCGGCACAAACTGTGGATTCCCGAAATAGTCGATGTAATCGGTCTCGTTCTGATAGTTCGCCACGGTGACCACATGGGGTGAACAGGCCCAGGAATCCACGATATGTTGCTCCCTGTCGGGCACCACATAATGCACCGCCTCGGGCAACACGGCCACATCGGGTGGAACAGCGTCCATGGCGGACGTCCCCAGCGAAGATGAACTCCAGATGTCGAACATTCCTTCCCCTGTCGACATGAATCGATAGCGGTAGCTCACCGAATCCGGAGTGGCCATGTGGACTTGCAACTGGTATTGGTCCCCTCGTTGTATCGCATACATCTCCACAATGCCAAGTCGGTTACCACTGAAACTACGTAGCGTGTCGGTGACCACTGTGCCCAGCACATCCTGTATGGTGTGGAAGGGTGTTCGACCGCGGAAACGGAGCGGGGTGGGACGGTCCGCACCAATGGCGAAGGAAACCTGATCGAATTGGTCCACATCAGCCCATAGCTCGAAGTAGACCACCGGATAGCCGAAGGCACTGTTGGGATTGCGCCGGAACCAGGTCCAACTGGTGTCGGCATCCACCGTGGTCCGCAAATGGTAGGGTGCCAACTCGTTGCTGTTCCCTCCTGCACATACCATGGCCCGGCCACCCTGCTCCAGCAGTAGATCATCAATAAAAAGTGCTGCGGCATCCAAGGCATCGTGGGAGCCGAAGTAGGTGCCAAGACTGGCATTGATCACGGCAGGACGCCCCATGGCTTCGGCCTCATCAAAGATGTACTTCACCCCGTCGGCGACCACACTGCGCCAGTTGGGTGCATTGAACTTGCTGGACACCACGATGTAATCGGCATCCGGAGCAGCTCCTTTGTGTCTTCCATTGGCCGACCCATTGCCTGCCGCTATGCTACTCACAGAGGTCCCATGACCGTTGTAGCCGGGTTGGTCAACGGAGGTCATCTGGCCTGTATTGATGTGCGTGGAGTCCCAAACCTGGCCATATCCATAGGGCTCCGGGGTGCGTTCGGGGTGTACGGGAAGTGTCTGGTCCCAGTATTTCAAGATACGCGTGCGACCATCAGGGAGTTGCATATCAGGATGGCGGTGGTCCATGCCGGAGTCGATGAGCCCCATGATGACACCTGCACCCGTATAGCCTTGGATCAGTGGAGCCTGTCCGGAATGGATCTCGTTGATGCGGCTCTTAACGCGCATCGAGTCGTTCATGACCATACCCTTGTCCAAAGAGAACTCGAAGAACTGCACAGCAGGTTCCAGGGCCAAGGCTGTGATGCGTTCCACCGGGACCCGTGCGCTCACAACGCCTTCCCGGCTCATCTTCACCCTTCCACCATGGAGAAGCACAGCCGCCGCAGCCTCATGACGCGGTCCACGAACGAAGAGGTCCACCATGGTACCAGGCGCATGGTCCTGCTTCAGGAAGACCTTCAAGGGGAATCCCATCTTCTCGGCGTACTGTGCGTGCACACCGACCGAAAGTGTCAAGAACAGGATACCCAGTAGCGAGGAGTGGTTCTTCATAGTTCAAAGTTAACCTGCAACGCGAGGCAGAAGTTCTTCATAGGTAGGTAGTGCGGTCAAGAAATCAACATCACCCGTTCGATGGTCCACCCGACAGCAGTAGTGCTTGAGCCCATTGGTCACCATCAGAAAAGGCACCTTGAACACCGTGTTATAGCGCGCGGCTTGCTCGAATGTGCGTTGAGAGATGGCCACACTGGGAGCTTTGCACTCCACCAGCACCAAGGGACCGCCTGATCCATCGCAGATCACCACGTCGGCCCGTTGCGAACGACCGTTGTAGATCAGGCCATGCTCAACGAGGGTACGACCAGCGGGATACCCAAGGTCATGGACAAGGTGGTTCACGAAATGCTGACGCACCCATTCCTCGGGGCTGAGCGCCACCCACTTGCGACGAATGGGGTCGAAGACCTGCAGGCCAGCGGCATCGTGCTTAGTTTTGATGCCGTGGTCCGGCAACGATAGAACGTGGAACCCGGTCCCCATACCCACAAAGGTGCATACCAAGGAAGATATCGTTAAGAACTGGCTCCCCCGCTACACCGGTCTGAGCCTTGAGGAGTTCAGACCTCATATCCTTCTGACCAACTTCGACAACTACTTGGACATCTTCTGCCAGTTGACAGGAGCCGTGATCAAGGTGAAGGACAAGGCCATGAAGGTGGCGGTGGCGGAGGACATGGTGATGATCAACTTCGGCATGGGTAGTCCGAACGCGGCCACATTGATGGACCTGCTGAGTGCGATCGACCCCAAAGCGGTGCTGTTCCTGGGCAAGTGCGGCGGTTTGAAGAAGAAGAACGAGTTGGGTGATCTCATCCTTCCGATCGCAGCCATCCGTGGCGAAGGAACGAGCAACGATTACTTCCCTCCCGAAGTACCCGCATTACCGAGCTTCATGATACACCGTGCGGTGAGCGGGGCCATTCGGGATATGGAGTTGGATTATTGGAGTGGAACGGTTTATACCACGAACCGCAGGGTATGGGAGCATGATGCTGCCTTCAAGGAGCACTTGCGAGCCATTCGTTGCATGGCCATCGACATGGAGACGGCAACCCTCTTCATGACCGGTTTCGCCAATGGCATACCCACCGGTGCCTTGTTGCTGGTGAGCGACCAGCCCATGGTCCCTTGGGGGGTGAAGACGAGTTCGAGCGACGCCAAGGTCACAGGATCCTTTGTGGAAACGCATATCCGGGTTGGTATCGAGGCGTTGCGGGAGATCATCAATGAAGGCCGTTCGGTGAAGCATTTGCGGTTCGAATGAGCGTATTGGACGACTATAAGAAGTTGATGTTGGAGGTTCGCGCCGGCGCCTTCAGGCCGGTGTATTTGCTGCACGGGGAAGAGAGTTTCTTCATCGATCGCGTGGCCGATGAGATCGAACACCTGGCATTGGCCGACCACGAACGGGATTTCAATCAGACCATCCTTTACGGAAGGGATGCCAACCCCGACGTGGTGAAGGATACCTGCCTTCGATACCCCATGATGGCCGATCGACAGGTGGTGATCGTACGTGAGTTGCAGAACTGGCGGATCGATGAAGTGGAGAAACTGGAACCCTACCTGAACAAGCCCACGCCGACCACCGTGCTTGTACTGTGCTACAAACACAAGAAAGTGGATGGACGCAAGGGCGTGATCAAGGCCGTTCAGAAGGGAGGAGGAGCTGTTCTTTCGAGCGACAAGGTGAAGGAGGACAAATTACCCGAATTGCTGATGGGGGTCGCCAAGAGCCAGAAGCGTCGACTGGCCCAATTGGAAGCTCAATTGCTGGCCACCCATCTGGGTAGCGACCTGGCCAAGGCGGTGAAGGAAGTGGAGAAACTGTGCCTGGTGACCGAGGAGGGGGGCGCGATCAGTAGCGACCATATCCAACGCTTCGTAGGGATCAGTAAGGAGTACAATGTATTCGAGCTTCAGAATGCCATTGGCATGCGTAACGCAGCCAAGGCCCAGCAGATCGCGGCACATTTCGCTGCGGATCCCAAGGACAATCCATTGCCCGTGACACTCGGCTTCCTGAACACCTACTTCAGCAAGCTGGCCATGGTGCACACCTTGAACGGTAGGCCACCGCAAGAAATGGCATCGGCCCTGAAGGTCAACCCCTTCTTCGTCAAGGACTATGTCGCCCAGGCTCGCAATTATTCCTTGGGCAAGCTCGTGGAGATCCAGCGTCACCTCCGGCAATGCGACCTCCGCAGCAAGGGACTTGGCGGCGATGGAGGTGACCATGGGGAACTGTTACGCGAACTGTTGGCGAAGGTGATGACCTGATGCAGGCAAGGGTTCCAACCGTTCATGGAACGGTGACCTAGCGTAAGGATGCGTTCCGCTACCTTAGCCGCCCTGCTTGGAAACTCCTTTTCATTGATGTCCTCCACCCTGCGTTCGCTCGTTCTTTCCGTGTTCACCTTGTTGGTCGGCACGGCCTGGTCCCAGACAGGTACCATACGTGGGTTCGTCTATGACAAATTGAACGGTGAACCCATCATCTTCACGAATGTCATCCTTAAAGGGACGACCATCGGCGCAGCCACTGATGTGAACGGGTACTATTCCATCAGCAAGGTCCAGCCGGGCACCTACACCTTGATGGTGACCTACTTGGGTTATGACACCTTGACCAAGTCGGTGACCGTGGCCAGGGACCAGATCATCACGGAAAAGCTGTTCATCGGCAAGAGTTCCATCCAAATGCGGGAATTCGAGGTCTCCGGGGAGAAACAGGAGGCACAAAGCCAGGTGAGGATGAGCGTAACGAAGCTCACACCGAAACAGATCGAACGGATGCCTGCCATCGGTGGGGAGGCCGATCTGGCGCAGTACCTGCAGGTGGTACCCGGTGTGATCTTCACAGGTGACCAAGGTGGGCAGCTTTATGTTCGGGGTGGATCACCGATCATGAACAAGGTGATGCTCGATGGCATGGTCTTGTACAACCCGTTCCACAGCATCGGTCTGTTCAGCGTATTCGACAACGATATCATTCGTAATGCGGACATCTATACCGCGGGCTTCAATTCCGAACATGGTGGTCGAGTGAGCAGTGTGATGGACATCACCACCCGCGATGGCAACAAGACCCGCTTGAGCGGTAAGGTGGGTGCCAGCACGTTCGCGGCAAAAGCACTGTTGGAGGGCCCGTTGAAGAAACAGACCGAACCGGGTGCCGCGTCGTCATCCTTCTTGCTGAACTTCCGCCATAGCTACCTGACCGAGAGTAGCAAGGTCCTCTACACGTTCGTGGATACGGCCGGTCTGCCCTTCGCCTTCACCGACGCCTATGGGAAGGTCTCGTTCAATGGTGCGAACGGAAGCAAGTTCAATCTTTTCGGGTTCAATTTCAACGATGCCGTGAACTACCAAGGAGTGAGTGACCTGACCTGGAAGAACTGGGGGGCAGGCACCAACTTCGTGCTGGTCCCATCCGGGTCGGCAGTACTGATCGATGGTGTCTTCTCGTACAGCAACTATGGGATCCAATTGGCCGAAGCCGGATTGGAGCCGCGCACGAGCGATATCACCAGCTTCAACGGGGGATTGAATTTCAAGTATTTCATGGGTGAGGACGAGGCGCGCTACGGTGTGGAGATCCTCGGGTTCCGCACGAACTTCAGTTTCTTCAGCAGTGTGGGGACCCGCTTCGTACAGGAGCAGAACACCTCCGAGATCGCCGGCTACTTCAACTACCGCAAGAAACTGGGCAAGGTCATCATCGACCCCGGTATCCGTTTGCATTATTATGCCTCCCTCAGTGTGGCCAACATCGAGCCCCGTTTCGGCTTGAAATGGAACATCACCGACGACCTACGCTTCAAGATGGCGGGTGGACGGTACAGCCAGAACCTGGTGGCATCCAACAGCGACCGCGATGTGGTGAACCTGTTCTACGGCTTCCTGAGCGCACCGGAGAACCTGCCCGACGAGGTGACCCTGCCCAACGGTGATACGCGCGAGGTGAAGGACCCGCTCCAACGTGCCAACCATTACGTGGCTGGTTTCGAATACGACCTGACGAACGAGTTGACCGCCAACTTCGAGGTCTACTACAAGGATTTCAGGCAGGTGACCAACTTGAACCGGAACAAACTGTTCAACGACACCGAGGAATTCGCCGATAAGCCGGACGAGCTCAAGAAGGATTTCATTGTGGAAACGGGCAAAGCATACGGGGCCGACCTACAATTGAAGTACGAGCGCGGACGGGCCTATGTGTGGGCCGTATACAGCTACACCTACGTGGACCGTTTCGATGGGATCCAAGAGTACAACCCTGTTTGGGACCGCCGTCACAATGTGAACCTGGTGACCAGTTACGCCTTCGGCAAATTCGACAGCTGGAAGGTGAACATCCGTTGGAATTTCGGTTCGGGCTTCCCGTTCACCCAGACCCAGGGCTTCTATGGATCGCTTCCGTTCAATGGTGACGTGAACACGGACTACACCACGAGCAACGCCGACCTGGCGACCATCTTCGGGCCGCTGAACCAGGGTCGACTACCTACCTACCACCGGATGGATGTTGGTGTGACCAAGGTCTGGAAGTTGGATGAGCACAAGGTGATCGAGCTGGACATGAGCCTCACCAATGCGTACGACCGGGAGAACATCTTCTATTTCGACCGCGTTCGGTACGAGCGGGTGAACCAGTTGCCCCTTCTGCCCAGCGCCGGGATCAGCTTCAAGTTCTGACCGGCTCGGGACCGTTGATAACTGCTGGCCCACGCACTGGTCCCGGGTCGTTATCTTTACACCCCGTGATCGCGGATCTAACTCCAGCGTTCGCACGCAGCGATGACGGGCTCCACCAAGTATATTTTCGTGACCGGAGGGGTGACCTCCTCCCTGGGTAAGGGCATCATCAGTGCCAGCTTGGCCAAGCTCTTGCAAGCGCGTGGCTTCACGGTCACCATCCAGAAGCTGGACCCGTACATCAACGTGGATCCGGGCACGCTCAATCCCTACGAGCACGGGGAGTGCTTCGTGACCGAGGATGGCGCCGAGACCGACCTGGACCTGGGCCACTACGAGCGCTTCCTGGATGTGCCTACCAGCCAGGCCAACAACGTCACCACCGGACGCATCTACCAGAACGTCATCAACAAGGAGCGGCGAGGCGAATACCTGGGCAAGACCGTCCAGGTGATCCCGCACATCACCGACGAGATCAAGCGCCACATCCAAGCCTTGGGTCGCAAAGGGATCTACGACTTCGTGATCACGGAAGTGGGCGGCACGGTGGGGGACATCGAGAGCCTACCGTACGTGGAGTCCATTCGTCAATTGAAGTGGGAGAAGGGCAAGGACTGCCTCACCATCCACCTCACACTCCTCCCCTTCCTACAGACGAGCGGTGAGCTGAAGACCAAGCCCACCCAGCACAGTGTGAAGGAAATGCTCAGCTTGGGAGTGCAGCCGGATGTACTGGTGTGCCGCACTGAGCACCCGATGCAGAAGGGCATGAAGGAGAAGATCGCCCTCTTCTGCAACGTGGACGCCACTGCGGTGATCGAAAGTCGGGATGCGCAGACCATCTACGACGTGCCCATGATGATGCAGGAGGAAGGCTTGGACCGTGTGGTGTTGCAGAAGCTGGGGATCACCGGCTACCCGGAAGCGGACCTCAGTGCATGGACCGATTTCCTGCATCGCTACAAGGAGCCGAAGCGGGAGGTGCACATCGGCCTGGTCGGCAAGTACGTGGAGTTGCATGACGCCTACAAGAGCATCAAGGAGGCGCTGGAGCATGCGGGTGCTGAGAACGAGACCAAGGTCCACATCAAGTGGGTGCACAGCGAGAAGTTGAACGCCAAGAACGTGGGCAAGCACCTGGCTGGTCTTACCGGCATCGTGGTAGCCCCGGGCTTCGGGCACCGCGGTATCGAAGGCAAGATCGAAGCGATCAAGTATGCGCGCGAGCAGAAAGTGCCCTTCCTCGGGATCTGCCTCGGCATGCAGTGCGCGGTGATCGAATTCGGTCGCAACGTCCTGGGCCTGACCGACGCCAATAGCACCGAGATGAACGCGGACACAGCACACCCGGTGATCGCCATGATGGAGGAGCAGAAGAACGTGGAGAACAAGGGTGGCACCATGCGCTTGGGCGCATACCCGTGTAAGCTTACCGAGGGAAGCACGGCCTACGCCGTGTATGGTCGAAAGGATATCAGCGAACGTCACCGGCACCGCTACGAATTCAACAACGCCTACCTGGAGGATTACCGGAAGGCTGGTATGGAGGCCACGGGCATCAACCCCAAGGGTAAGTTGGTGGAGATCGTGGAGGTGAAGGGCCACCCGTGGTTCGTGGGGGTGCAGTTCCACCCGGAATACCGCAGCACGGTGATGAAGCCGCACGCGCTGTTCGTAGGCTTCGTGCAGGCGGCGGTGAAGGCCGCAGTGCCTGTGGGTGAGAAGGCGGAGGCGTAGGGCGATCTCCTTCAAGGCCGACCCAATCGTTCGGCCGGGGGAACGCCCCGTTGACGCGCGAGGAGGGTGTCGGGCATCCGGTTCAGCCCCCCTTCCCCCCGCCCGGCTATCTTTGCGGCCCCTCCGCCATTCCTGAACAACAGGCGGAACCCGCATGGACCGCAATTCGATCATCGGCTTCGTCCTCATCGCCGCCATCCTCTTCGGCTACACTTGGTACAGCATGCCCAGCGCCGAGGAGGCCGCCCGCATGAAGCGTGAACAGGACAGTCTGGCCACCCTGGAACTGGAGGAACAAGCACGTCGTGCAGCCGCGGAGTTGCCCACCGCCACAGTTCCCGTGGACAGCACCACGCTGCTTTCCGACACCCTCGCCGCCTTGGGGGACAGTGTCAATGTCGATAGCATCCGTGCGGCCAAGGCAGCCGACCAGTTCGGCATCTTCCATCCTGCCAGCACCGGCACGGGTGAGGAGGTGGTGTTGGAGAACGACCGCTTGCAGATCGGCATCAGCACCAAGGGCGCGCGTCCCACGGTCATCCGCCTGAAGGAGTACAGCACCCACAACAAGACCCCGTTGTACCTGGCCGATCCGGACAGCGGCAATTATGGCTTCGACTTCTTCCTGGGCAACCGCCGGGTGGACACGCGTGATCTGTACTTCACGAGCGAGCGTTCGGGAACGGACCAAGTGCGTCTTCGAGCCGCGACCACCGATCCCGCCAAGTTCCTGGAGATCACCTACCGCTTGGATAGCGTGACCTACTTCGTGCACACCACGATGCGTCTGGTGGGCGTGACCGATGTGGACCCACGCGACATCGCCTTCCAATGGCAGCTCACCGGCCTGAGCAATGAGAAGTACCGCGATGGCGAATTGCAGAAGAGCGGTGTGTATTACAAGTACTTCAGCGACGACCGCAATTACCTGAGCGAGACCGAGCAGGAACAGTTGAAGCTGGAGGGCCGCACCAATTGGGTGGCATTCAAGCAGGACTTCTTCACCGTGGCCATGATCAGCGAGAAGGGCTTCTCCAGCAGCGGGTCCGAGATCGGTATCCTGCCACTGACGGACAGCACCCACACGAAGCGCTACGACGCGAAGCTCTTCTTCGACCTGGAGCGTGGTCAGGAGGTTGAGGTCGCCATGAAGTACTACCTCGGCCCCAATCATTACGGTACCCTGCGTCGCACGGAAGTGGATCAGTTCGATCGCATCATCGACCTGGGCTGGGGCATCTTCGGATGGATGAACAAATGGCTGGTGATCCCCATCTTCAACTGGCTGGACGGCTGGAACTGGAACTACGGCATCATCATCCTGGTGCTCACCATCGCCATCAAGTTGCTGTTGATGCCATTGACCTGGAAGAACTTCATCTCCAGCGCCAAGATGCGTGCCTTGAAGCCGGAGATGGATGCCATCAACGAGAAGAACAAGGATGGCGACGCGCTCAAGAAGCAGCAGGCCGTGATGGACCTTTACCGCAAGGCAGGTGTGAACCCAGCGAGTGGTTGCGTGCCCATGGTGGTGCAGATGCCGGTACTCTTCGCCATGTTCAAGTTCTTCCCCAGCAGCATCGAACTGAGACAGGAGAGCTTCCTCTGGGCCACCGATCTGAGCACCTACGATAGTGTGCTCTCACTGCCCTTCGCCATCCCAGCCTATGGCACGCACGTCAGCTTGTTCACCATCCTCATGGCGGCCAGCACGGTCATCTACACGGCGATCAACAGCCAGCAGATGCCGCAGCAACAGGGCATGCCGAATATGAAGCTGATGATGTACCTCTTCCCGGTGATGATGCTCTTCTTCATGAACAGCCTGCCCGCCGGTCTGAGCTACTACTACCTGCTGGCCAACGTGATCAGCATCCTGCAGATGACCCTGTTCAAGCACCTGTTCGTGAACGAGGACAAGATCAGAGCCGAACTGTTGGCCAACATGAAGCAGCCCAAGAAGAAGAGCAAGTGGCAGCAGCGCCTGGAGGACATGCAGAAGCAACAGCAGGCCGCACGCCGCAAATGATCCCCTTGGCACGCGATCCGCAACCGTACCACCCATGAGAACGACCCTTCCTCTGCTGATCACCGGATTGTGCTTGTCGGTGATGACCCCAGCCTGCAAGAACAAGGAAAGCGTAGTGGAGAGCACCAACGTTGTGGAGGAGGTACCTGCAGCTACACCGGATCGCTACGGCGGCCCCACCCCTGCGGACTCCCTGTTCTTCTCCCTGGAGCGTACCCCCTGTTTCGGCCAATGCAAGGCCTACCGCATCCGGATCTACCGCAGTGGCTATGCCATTTACGAGGGAAGTTCCTTCGTGGAGAAAGTGGGCACCTTCGAGGGCCGTGTCAGCGCCGACACCATGGCGCTCCTGTTGCGCAAGGCCGAGGAGGTGCAATTCTTCGGGATGCAGGACAAGTACGACAGCCAGGTGACCGACCTGCCCAGCACCATCATCCGTGTGGTGGCCAACGCCAACGACAAGAAGGTCATCGGTCGTGTGGGGACCCCGGCCGCTTTCAAGGCTCTGGCAGCCTATGCGGACGAACTGGTATTCCCCTTGCCTTGGATGCCCCACGCTCCTACCGAGTGAGCGGCCCATCACCGGAAGCGCTGGTCATCCCCGCAACCCGCCTGGCTGAGCACGCAAAACCTACCTTTGGCGCCCCTTCCAAGGTGGTTGCCTTGACCTGGAACTTGAACCAAAACCAACGACCCGATAGACCATGAAGCGTTCCCTTTCGCTGCTACTGGCAGCCTGCCTGGTGATCGCCACGCAAGCCCATGAGGGCATGTGGCTGCTCACCAAGTTGAAGCAGATCAACGAGGCCGAGATGCAGAAGCTGGGCTTCAAGCTCAGTGCCGAGGACATCTACTCCATCAACAAGAGCGGTATCAAGGATGCCGTGGTGCGCCTGGGCGGAGGGTTCTGCAGCGGTGAGATGGTGAGTGCCGAGGGGCTCTTCCTCACCAACCATCACTGTGGATACGATGCCATACAAGGTCTGAGCAGCGTGGAGCACGATTACCTCACGGACGGCTTCTGGGCCATGACCCGCAAGGATGAGCTCCCCGCTGGTTTCAACGTGAGTTTCCTGCAACGCATCGACGATGTCACCGCACAGGTGATGACAGAATTGAACGATGGCATGAGCGAAGAGGACCGCGCCACCAAGATCCAGGAAGTAGCCGCCAAGCTGAAAGAAGCGGTGGGCAAGGAGAATGGTCTGAGCGCCGACTTCAAGGTGATGTTCGAGGGCAACGAGTTCTATCTGTTCGTATACAAGACCTACCGTGACGTGCGCCTGGTGGGCACCCCGCCCAGTGCCATCGGCAAATTCGGCGGCGACACCGACAATTGGATGTGGCCACGCCATACCGGTGACTTCAGCATGTTCCGCGTGTACACCGGCCCTGATGGAGAACCTGCCGATCCGAGCGAGGCGAACATCCCCTTCAAGCCCCAGCACCACTTCCCGGTGAGCATTGCCGGTGTGAAGGAAGGCGACTTCGCCATGGTCATGGGTTACCCTGGCAGCACCGATCGTTTCCTCAGCAGCCAAGGCGTGAAATTGGCCTTGGATGTGGAGCAGCCCAGCCGTGTGAAGATCCGTCGTGCCAAGCTGGACATCTATGAGGAGTTCCAAGCGAAGGACAACAAGGTGCGCATCCAATATGCCAGCAAGCATGCCAGCGTGAGCAACTACTGGAAATACTTCATCGGCCAACAGCGCGGATTGAAGCGCCTGAAGGTGCAGGACAAGAAGAAGGCCCAAGAGGATGAACTGATGGCCTGGGTGAACGCCGACGCGAGCCGCAAGGGCAAGTATGGCGACATCGTGAAGTTGCTGGATGCCGGTTACGGCGAGCGGGCCAAGTTCGAGAAGGCCAGCGTTTACATGCAGGAAGCTGCCTTTGGTTGTGAGGCCATCGTACTGGGCTTCCGCATGTATGGACTGAAGATGCAGTTGGAGACCGACCCGAAGGACGCTGCCAAGGTGAGCGCAGCGGTGGCCCGTGTGCAGGCCGCTGCGGACGATTTCTACAAGGACTACCACGCCCCGCTGGACGAGAAGGTCACCGCAACCATGTTCCGCATGATCCACAGCGATGTGGAGCGCGACCTGCAGCCTGGTGTGATGAAGACCATCGAGACCAAGTACAAGGGTGACTTCGAGGCATGGGCCAAGAAGCTGTTCGCCACGAGCATGCTGCCGGACCGGGCCAAACTGGACGTCTTCCTGGCGAAGCCCACGCTGAAGGCCCTGCAGAAGGACATGGGCTTCCAGGCCGCAGAGAGCTGCCTCACCCACTTCCGCAATGTACTCGGCCCCGCTGCCGGTGCCGGTGATGTGGACATCGAGAAGGGTTACCGCCTGATGGTGGCCGCCATGCGTGAGAAGGACCCGACCAAGAGCTGGTACCCCAATGCCAACAGCACCATGCGCCTCACGTACGGACAAGTGGGCAGCTATGTGCCTATGGATGGCGCCCACTACAAGCACGTGACCACCGCCAAGGGCATCCTGGAGAAGGAGGACAACACCAACGATGAGTTCATCGTGCCCGGCCGCCAACACGAGCTGCTGATGAAGAAGGACTACGGCCGCTACGCCGATGAGAACGGAGAACTGATCACCTGTTTCATCAGCAACAACGACATCACGGGTGGCAACAGCGGCAGCCCGGTGATCAACGGCAACGGCGAGCTCATCGGCATCGCCTTCGACGGCAACTGGGAGGCCATGAGCGGCGACATCGCTTTCGAGCCCGAGCTGCAACGCACCATCAGTGTGGACATCCGCTACGTGCTGTGGACCATCGACAAGTTCGCTGGTGCCGGCCACCTGGTGAACGAGATGACCTTGGTGGAGCGCAAGCCGGAGATGAAGGAAGTGGTGCCCGCTCCTGTGGAACTGGTGGCCCCTGCACCAGCACCCAAGAAGAAGAAGTAAGGAACAACCTTTGACCCAAGGGAACGGCGCCTCGGAAGGGCGCCGTTCCGCGTTCCTGTCTCCCAGCTAACTTCACCCCACCATGCGCGACCCACGCCTGTCCGAAGCGTTGCCCGAGCTCTTGCGCGAAGGAGTGCTCGAGCCTGAGCAGGCAGAGCGCATCCGTCGGCATTACGGCTTGGATGGTGCGCGTAGTGGCTCGGCCATGCTGCTGGTGCTTTCCATCATTGGAAGTGTGCTGGTGGGCTTGGGCATCATCCTGATCGTGGCGCACAATTGGGACGATCTGCCGCGAGCCGCTCGGACCGCATTGGCCTTCGTACCCGTTCTGTTGGGCCTGTCGTTGGTGGCCGTTAGCCTGTTCCGCAATGCGGAGAATGTGGCCTGGCGTGAGGGCAGTGCATTGCTCCTCGCGTCCGGTATCATGGCCAGCGTGGCCTTGATCAGCCAGATCTACCACATCCACGGCGAGCTACAGGGCTACCTCCTGTTCTGCAGTGTGCTCATCCTGCCCTTGTTGTACCTGCCCGGGTCCATCGTGGTCACACTGGGCTTCCTGGCCATGGTGTTATGGCAAGGCGTATCGGTGCGCACCGAGCACTGGGGCGGCGATGCGTTCCCCTGGGCCATGCTCGGTCTGTTGGCAGCCTCAGTGCCCGCTTACCTGACGCATGCCCGATCGCATGGCCAAAGCATCGGGTTCTGGTGGCACAGCCTGTTCATGGCGATCGGCACCGGTGTGGGGGCCAACCTGTTCTACAGCGATTGGGAGTTGGCGCATGTCACGGTCCTGTTGGCCATGGGCTCCGCGTACACCCTGGTGCCTTGGCTGTTCCCGGACCCGAAGTTGCACACTTGGCCCTGGGCGCTGGTGGGTGGTGCCACGGTGCTGATCATCCTGTTCGGCTTCAGTTTCCGGCCTGTCTGGGAGGAACTCTTGCGTGCGGACCAACAAGGGTTCAAGAAGGATGTGCTGCCACTCTCCTTGTTGGCGGTTGCGGTCCTGACCGTATTCGTGCTCGCCCATCGCCGTCGTACGCTGTTCGAACGTTGGCCGTATCCGGAAGGGTTGGGCCTGTTCCTGATCTGCTTGGGTGTGAGCCTGGCTTCCCCTGCGTGGGCGGCGATCCTGGTGAACCTATCGCTGCTGGCGGTGGGCGTGGTCACCATCCGCTTGGGCATCACTACCCGTTCGCTGAAGCGAATGAACCTCGGCTTGGCAGTGGTGAGCCTCACCATCCTTATGCGCTTCTTCGACACCGACCTGAGCTTTGTGCTGCGCGGCCTGGTGTTCATTGCTGTGGGGCTCGGTTTCCTGTATATGAACCTGCGCATGTTGCGCGAACAGAAGCGGGATGGACAAGCGGGTTAAGTGGGTGCTGTTCGGGGTGATGGCAGCGTTCCAAGTGGGAGCGCTCGCTTGGATGATCCGCGACCATGAGCAGGTGTTGGAAGATGGTCGGGTGTACCGTTTCCGCACGGCCCCCATCGACCCGCGCGATCCGTTCCGCGGTGAGTACGTGGTGCTCAATTTCGAAGCAGAGCAAGGACGATGGCCACTGAAGGACGGTGAAGGGAATACCGGGACCACCCAGGCCTACGGTGTGCTCGGTCTCGACAGCGCGGGTTATGCGGTCATCACCACCTTGCTCATGGAAGGGCCGCCGGAAGAGGATCATCTTGTCGTCACCTTCATGACCTGGGGAGGGGACACCGTGGACCGGATCGCGCTGCCCTTCGATCGTTACTACATGCAGGAGGGCGATGGCGCTGTGACCGAAAAGCTGCTTCAGACCCAGTGGATCGAAAGTGAGCCGACACCTCCGTTGCCGGCTCATGCCGTGGTGCGCGTGTTGAATGGACAGGCCGTGGTCGAGGACCTGGTGATCGATGGACGTCCGGTGAAGGCGTGGCTCGAAGAGTACAACGCGAAGTCCGCTGTGCCGACAGTGTCGTACTAGTTCGCTGGGGTCAGCGCGATGTCGAAGCGAAAGGGACCATTCCGAAGCTGGGGGTCAGGCAGTGTATCCAGTGATAGGCTGTAACCGTTCTCCTTCACGCGCAGCAGGATCGGCCCTTGGGGAAACACGAAGAGCCCATATCCGCCTGCGTCGTTCGTTTGGGAAACGGCTTGGATCGCACCGTTGATGTCCACCCATTCGACGAGCGCAGCGAGCACGGACCGTCCAGTCGCAGCATCATACACCCTACCCGATACATGCACGCGGTCAGGTGCCTGGGCATGGACCAGTAACACAAGGAGGAGTGCAGGGATCAGTGCAACTGTGCGGGCGGTGGCCATTTCGACCCTTGTACGGCATTGCGCTGTTCCTGTTCCACCAGCGCGATGGAAGCCCCGATGGCGGCCATGGCCGGGCCGAACATGACACCGAACAAGGGTAGTTTCATGACCAGGTTGAAGAGTGCGCCGTTGGCCAGCACGATGCCCTTTCGTTCGTTCACGGCGCGCACACTTTCACCGATGCGCATACGCCGGCGCTCGAAAACATAATCCACCATGGAGAAGCCGTAGAAGTAGGACGACAGCGCGAAGAGGGCCAACGCGGACAAGGGTGCGAGAACCGGTACGAAGAGCGTGAGCACCCAGATACCAACGGAGAGCCCGAGCTCCAGGAAACCGTTGCGGCACGCGATGAGCGCACCGCGCAACGCATCCTTCAGCAGTTGCCCCCAAGAGAAGGTATAGGTGCGACCTGTGAGTACCTCCTCGGTGCGCTCGCTGGCATAGGCCAACAGAGGCGACAGGAGGATCAGCACCAAGTACTTGTTGATCTTGAAAAGCAGGTAAAGGATGGCGACTTGCAGCACCACGGTGGTCACGGCTACGCGCGCTCCGTTCACGAAGTCCTTGATGGACGCCCAAAAGGAAGGATCGGCATCGGCCATGGGGATCTCCAGCCATTGGGCCAACCATTGCGACAACTCGTGCACCGGTCCGTTCAGCAGCATGAAGAACACATACACCAATGCGGCGAATAGCAGTACGGGGACGAAGAACATCCACACCATGCCGTGGCGCATGGCGAATCCGAAAGCACGTAGGTAGCCTGAAGCTCCTAGGCGAAGATCACGCATGAACATGGGTACAAAGTTCCTTCCTCCGAGGAACAACACCCACGAACTACACGAACGGAGTGTGGACCTGCCGGATGGCGCACCTGTCCATGGCCCAATGACCCCGCCCCTACCTTTGTCCCTTGGCCGTGCCCCCATGGAACTCGACAACCTGACCGCTATCTCGCCCATCGACGGACGTTACCGTGAACGCACACGCCACCTGGCACAGTGGTTCAGTGAACAGGCCCTGATGCGCTATCGCCTGCACGTGGAGCTGGAGTACTTCCAATTCCTGTGTGAGGTGCCTTTGCCCGAGCTGACCGGCACTCCCTTGGCGAAGCTGGGGCCCGTCCGCCAGCGCATCTCGGACCTCAGCACCAGCGATGCCCAGCGGATCAAGGACATCGAGAAGGTGACCAACCATGATGTGAAGGCGGTGGAGTACTTCCTGAAGGAACGGTTGGAGGAAGTGGGCTTGCAGGCACAGCAGGAATTCGTGCATTTCGCGCTCACCAGCCAGGACATCAACAACACGGCACTGCCCTTGTTGGTGAAGGACTTCGTGTACACCTGCTACCTGCCCGCGCTCATCGGTCTGCGGGATGCCTTGCACGGCCACGCCTTGGAATGGGCGCGCGTACCCATGCTGGCGCGCACCCACGGGCAGCCCGCCTCCCCGACCCGCCTCGGCAAGGAACTCCAGGTCTTCGTGGAGCGCTTGGACGCCCAGTTGAAGCTGTTGCGCGAAGTACCCTTCACCGGCAAGTTCGGCGGGGCCACCGGCAACTTCAACGCCCACCATGCGGCCTATCCGGAGCTGGACTGGGTGCTCCTGGCGGACCGTTTCCTTCGGGACAAGCTGGGCCTGGACCGCCAACAATTCACCACCCAGATCGACCACTATGATCACCTTGCCGCCTTGTTCGACGCGATGCGCCGGGTGAACACCATCCTGATCGACCTGAGCCGTGACGTGTGGCAGTACATCAGCATGGACTACTTCCGCCAACGCATCAAGGCCGGCGAGATCGGTAGCAGCGCCATGCCGCACAAGGTGAACCCCATCGACTTCGAGAACGCGGAGGGTAACCTGGGCATCGCCAACGCACTGTTCCATCACCTGAGCGAGAAGCTGCCCATCAGTCGTCTGCAACGCGATCTCACGGACAGCACCGTCACGCGGAACATCGGTGTTCCCATGGCGCACACCATCATCGCGGTGGATGCCATGAGGAAAGGCTTGGGCAAGTTGTTGATCAACGAAGTGACCATCGCCCGCGACCTCGATGCGCAGTGGCCGGTGGTGGCCGAGGGGATCCAGACCATCCTACGCCGCTCCGGCTATCCACAGCCCTATGAGCGCTTGAAGGAACTGACACGTGGCAAGGAGCGCATCACCCAAGCGGACATCGCCACGTTCATCGACGGGTTGGAAGTGGATGCTGCGATGAAGGCAAGGCTCAAGGAATTGACCCCTTCCAATTACACGGGCATCGATCTGCTCCAACGTGTGATGCCCTGAGTCGTTACGACCGGAACCGATGGTCCACCCGAGCCCACGAAAGAGCCGACGCTGGTGGTGGTTGTTGACCGTGGTGATCGCGTTGGTCCTGGTGATGGTGATCTGCGATGGCCGCGTCACCCGTAGTGCGGAACCCTACCTGGTAGACCGCGTGGAGGACGTGCCGGAAGTGGATGTGGCCGTGGTGCTCGGCACCTCGGAGCGGGTTTCCAGTGGAGCACCCAACCGGTACTTCACCCACCGCATACAGGCAGCAGCCGCGTTGTACCAAGCCTGCAAGGTCCATCACTTCATCCTGAGCGGCGACAACCGACGTTCGGACTACAACGAACCGATGGCCATGCGCACCGCACTGATCCAAGCCGGAGTGGACAGCACGCACATCACCCTGGACTTCGCTGGTTTCCGCACCTTGGATTCGATGGTGCGTGCGAAGGAGGTGTTCGGCCAACAGCGCTTCCTGGTGGTGAGCCAGCGCTTCCACAACGAACGGGCGGTGTACATCGCCCGTGCTCGCGGGATCGAGGCGTTCGGGTTCGATGCTCCGGATGTGGGAACGGCCTATGGCTTTCGCACGCAACTCCGCGAGAAACTGGCCCGGGTGAAGGTGCACTTGGACGACCTGTTCGGCGTGGAACCTCACTTCCTGGGCGAGCGCGTGCTGTTGGGCACACAGGTGCTCCCCTAGATCCCGAACTCCACTTGGAACAGCAGGGTCCAGTTGTTCCCGCGTGTTTCGAAGGCCGGTTCCGCGTTGATCCATCGATAACCGGTATACGCTTGGAGCTTGATGCGATGGCCGTTCAGGTAGCGTGTGCAACCCAGAAGGGCCTCGTCGGTCCTGTTGCGTAGAGCGCTCACATCACTTGCAGGCTCCACGGTGGTAAAGCGCGCAGCCACTTCGTAGGCGCTGCTGAAGTACTTGCTCACCTGACCGTTGATACCTGTCCCGGTGGTCACGAACCGCACGTTGCCATCCTCGTCCGTGGTGATCGGGGCTTCGCTCCGGCGATCGAAGTACTCTCCGCTGATCGCCCATCCGCGGTACTTGAAGACCATGTCGGCGATGAAGGTGCCGAAGTCCGTGGTCGCGTACAGCGGAAGACCGAGTTGACCCCCGACCCGCGTTGCTCGGTCGTTGTAGGAGTACGTCGCACCGATGGAGAGGCGAGGCTTGGGTTCCATCTCCAGGTCACCTTCGCTGTAATCGCCCTTGTTGGTGAACGCGCCCAAAGGCAACCATTCCAGACGGCCCGTGTAGGCCATACCCTCGTTGATGGGCAAGGCGTTCCTTCCATCTCCCGAGGAGAGTGCGGCCTTCACCTGCACTTCCTGTGCACCGATCGGCTGCGTCCAATACGCGAACAGACCGAAGTCGCGGTCCAGGGTGAAGGTGGAGTTCGCGATGGAGCGGTCCGGGAACTGGAGGTTCCCCGAACTGATGACACGCTGACGATTGCCAGGCAGCTTGCTCTGCCCGAAGCCCAGGTAGAACCGTTTGTTGAAGTGGTAATAGACCATGGCATCCCGAATGGGTTGAGCGATGGTCTCGGTCTCCAGGTCCAGATCGGCGCGCGAGAAATTCAACTGGATGTAATAGCGGATGCGTTCATTCAGCACGAAGCCGTCCAGACGCAGGCGCAGACGACGTACGCGCGCATCAACGCTCCTGACGCTGAGGTCATCACCGGCCACGCTGGTGAAGCCCATGCGGTTCTGCATCCGGAAACGCAGGTTGAGCAGGAAGAGGCTGTCCTTGGAGATGCTGATGCCATCCTGTATCTCGATCAAAGCACGCTCATCGCTTTCGGTCTGAGCGATCCCCGGCAGGGAAAGGCACAAGAGGGCCGCACCGAGCACGGCCATACGTTGGAACTGGTACATCGCAGGGCAAATGAACGAAGATCGCCCGACCGGCAGCATCACACCAGCGTATGCTGATACGCGACCAGGTCGTTCGAAGGGATATCATCGACACCCAGGATGCGTAGTTGCGTGATCAGCTGTCCTCGATGCTGGGTACTGTGATTGAAGCAATGGAGCAACATGCTCCAAACGGTCCGACGGTGGATGTTGCCTTTCAGATCATGATACTCCACGACGCGTCCGAGGTCCATTTCCGTGGCGTTCTCGACCAACTCACCCAACCGTTCGGAACAGACCAGGAGTGACCGGATCCCTTGTTCAGGACTCGCCGGCCATCGGTACGGCAAGCCGTTGATCCTGCACCACCACACGTTCTCCGCATCACGGATATGAAGCAGCGTGGCACGCAAGGAAGGGAAGCTACCGGACGCAGGGGCGTCCAACACATCCTCGACCAGGCCTTCCAGTCGTTCCACGTAGCGGCGGTTCGCCCATTGGTCATACTGGGCCAGTTGAAGGAGTATCTCGCGCATCATCGCGTGGTGTTGTCCAATGACATGATGGGCATCACAGCAGTGGCACGTTCAAAGGTCGTTGAAGGTGATAAGGTCAAGTCCACTGAAAATGCCGGGTGCAAGAAGTGCCTCGTACTCGGCAGCACAGCGCCGCAAGAACGGCTCCTTGTCCTGCCAGACCGATGCGTACAGGTCCTTCACATCGGAACCGAGCAGGTAGGGATGCACCATCACTTCGAGATCGGCGGACGCGTGCGCGCGTGCGATCAACGTATGGAATGTGTTCGCGTCATAGGGCCCGGCATGTTCCAGGTCATGGATACTGACCAAGGCCGAATTCTTCGGCACCTTCAAGCGATGACGGGCATACGTGGCGAAAGCAAGGTTGGCAGCCTGCTTCAAGGCACGCCGTGGGCGCATCCGGTCGGATGTGATCGTGGTCCAGGGCGGTGCGACGATGCGCGTGGGCACCTTTCGTTGGTGGATGGCAGGCAGCACAGCGTCGAGTATCGCGGGCAACATCATGACGTGTTGGTGGCTATCCACGTGATCGGGCACGACACCGAGCGCCACTGCCAGGTCCCATTGAGCATCGAACTCCTCGCGTATGGCAGCCGAAGGGACCTTCCCGCTAAGCATGCGACGGATCAAAGCAGTGCGACCGAGGAAGACGCCCGCCCCATCGGTGAGAGGCGATCGGCCGGTGAGCGCTTTTCCCTCGGTGATGCAGAAATGCAAACCCACGGCAAGGCCAGGATGATGGCTCAGTCCGACCACCGCATCGTGCGTGCCGGGCATGTTCACCATGAGGGTGGCTGAATTTAGATTGCCTGCGGCGTACACCTCGAAGATGGCACGGTTCACCGAAGGGCAGAGACCGAGGTCATCCGCATTCACGATCACACGGGGCATGGTGGCGGCTGGTCGGAGTGGTTGAAAGCGTTGGAGGATCGCTCGTGCGGTCAAAGGTGGATAACCTTGTTCAAAATAGGAACAGCAGGTTCATCGATCCTCCCGCATGGTTCATCGAACTTCGCACGGACTGAAAGACCCATGATCGCATCACTGTTCGGAAAGAAGAGGATCGCAGAGGAGAAACTGGCGAACGCGTTCATCAACGCGATCCTTGAATTCACCGCACAGGGCTTTCCGCTGATCTCCGCGGAGTTGAACGAAGCGCCGGAGTTCGAAGTGGCGCCCGGGATCGAGCCTTCACAGGACGAAGCTTTTGCCCGGATACTGCTGGCAGGCAATCTCATCGAGATGCAGCGCGCATTGGGCCCTGGGATCGACAAGCGCATGCAGGCCCTATCGATCTCCAAGTTCGCACAAGCGCTTGAGGTGGATGCCACGGACCTTGGTCATGAGATCCAACAGTTACAGGGTCGAATGGAGCGGCTGAACTACCCGAGCAAGAACACGGTGTACGCCATGGCGAAAGTGGTCTTCACGGAGTACGACCTGTTCTGCTTCCAGGATGTCTACTTCCGCGAACAGAAAGCCCCGAACCCCATCGTGCTCAAGCGCCTGAACGGCCTGATGGGTTACTTCCTCTGGAATTGGAGCGAAGTCTCCGAGCAGTACCGGATCGTCTGATCACCGTTGGGTCCACGCCTTGCCGAGGCCCAATTGATCCTCGGCCATGCCCGCTATCCGCCCTCCGATGGCCAATGCCGCGGTGGCAGCCGGTGAAGGCGCGTTCAGCACGTGGATGTGATCGCCTTTACGCTCGATGCGGAAGTCATCCACCATGGCCCCATCGGTTCCGAGCAGCATGGCACGCACACCAGCGCGACCGGGCTTGATGTCCTCCATGGTTAGCGATGGGATCAACCGCTGCAACGTGCGCAGGAACAACCGCTTGCTGAAAGCACGTCGGTATTCACCGATCCCATAGCTCATATTGTTCAGGAAGAGCTTCCAAGTGCCTCCATAGGACAGGGCATCGACCGTATCCTTCAAGTCGAAGTCGGTCTTCCCATAACCTTCACGCTTGAAGGTGAACACCGCATTGGGACCACATTCGATGGAACCGTCCGTCATGCGTGTGAAGTGGACACCCAGGAACGGGAAACGCGGGTCGGGTACCGGGTAGATCAGGTGCTTCACCTTTTGCTTTCCCTGTTCGGTGAGGTCATAGTAGTCCCCTCGGAAGCCCACGATGCGTTCCTTCACCACAGCACCATCGGCCCGAGCGAGCCGGTCGCTTTGGAGGCCACCACAGAAGATGGCGTAACGTGTGCGGTAGTTGCCCTTGGAGGTACGCACCTCGCTATGACCATCATGTTGGGTGATGCTCATGAACTCCTCGTCCAACGCTAGACGGCTCAAAGGCTGGATCCCGATGGCCACCTTGGCCATGGTGTTGGTCGCCCCGCGGAAGTCGATGATGCCCGTACACCCCACACGTACCCCGGCGACCCCTTCACAGAACGGCTCGATCTCCCGAATTTGTTCGGCAGAGACACGTTCCATCCCTTCGATACCATTGGCGACGCCCGTGTTGTGGATCTTCTCCAAGCGGGGAAGCTCATCGGTCGTGGTCGCAACGATCAACTTCCCACAGATGTCATGCTTGACCCCATGTTCCTTGGCAAAGGCGACCAGTTCACGACGACCCTCGACACAATTCTTCGCTTTGAAGCTTCCCGGCTTGTAATAGATACCGCTGTGAATGACCCCACTATTGTGCCCTGTCTGGTGATCAGCCAGTGCCTTTTCCTTCTCAAGAAGAAGAATGCGCAGATCAGGATGCCGTTGCTGGAGTTTGTACAATGTGGCGGCGCCTACGATCCCGCCCCCAACGATGATGACATCCCACTGTGCTGCTTGCTCCATGATGGTGAAAGAAGCCACGAAGGTAGCCCTGTGGATCACTCTGCTCGTAGGGACGCGCGGTCGACCTCGGCTCGAGGAACGAGGAAGAACAACACCAGCGCCACCACGAAGAAACTACCGATGATGATCACGGTATTGCGGAGATCGCCGGTGAGTTGGAAGACCAATCCGTAAGCGAACGTTCCCAGAACGGTGCCCACATAGTAGCTCACGTCATAGAACGAGAAGTACGACGCATGATCACGTGTTTCGGGCAGGAACTTGGCATAGGTGCTGCGCGAAAGGGCCTGGCTTCCACCCATGACGAAACCGACCCCGCATGCCAATGCATAGAACTCCATGGCCCAATGGATGCGGTAAGCAGCGATACAAAGCAGGAGCCAGGCCACCACGCCCAGGGTCAACGCATTGATGTTGCCCAGTCGCTTGCTCAATCGGACGAAGAGGTAGGCCCCTGGAATGGCGACGAGTTGGATCAACAGGATACTGATGATCAGGCTATGGTCAGCAATGGGCACGATGGCACCGGTGGCATCCACATCGCGAACCTCTTCCTTGGCGAAGGTCACCGCCAGGTACATCACGGTCTGTATGCCCATGTTGAACACGAAGAAGGCCATCAGGTAGGCGTTCAGTCGGCGCGTATGTTGCAACTCCCGCCAGGTCTTCCGCAACTCCCGATATCCGTTCCAGAACACCCCCCCTTCCTGGGCCACTCCTGCGGTACCGTTGGGAAGCACCCGGAAGGCGAATTGGGCGAAGAACACCCACCACAAGGCGACGGTCACGAACGTGATGCGTGCAGGGAGGCCATCGCGATCGGGGATACCGAACCAACCGGGCTTCATGACCATGAGCAGGTTCAGGATGAGAAGAATCACACTACCGATATAACCCATGGTGTAGCCCCGTGCGCTCACCCGGTCGTGATCCTCGGGAGCGGCGATCTCCGGCAGGAAGGCATCGTAGAAGATGAGACTTCCGCTGAAGCCCACGCAGGCCATCATCACCAGGAACAGCCCGATCCAGAGGGTATCCAGTCCGAAGAAGAAGAGTCCCGCACAGGACGCCGCTCCAACGTAACAGAACCCCTTCAGGAACTGGAGCTTGCTACCGGTATGATCGGCGATCCCACTGAGCAATGGTGTGATGAGCGCCACCAATAGGAAGCCGGCCGAGAGGGCGTAGGAATAGAGCGATTGCGCCGGAAGCCCATACCGCTGTAACACTTGGTCTTGGCCATCGGTGTGTGTGATGGCCAGGTAGAAGATGGGGAATACGGCGGTAGTGATGGTGAGCGAGTAGACCGAGTTGGCCCAGTCGTACATGGTCCAACCGCGGATCACACGGGGATCGCCCTTCACCATGGCGACAATGTAGTCAGAAGGTCCGGACCCCGCACTCCCGGACAAGGGAGGTCACTTGGCCAGATCCACCTCCACCCGACGGTTCTTGCTCATGCCCACCTCCGTGCCGGTGGTATCGACCGGAGTTGAACCATCCAAGCCTGAAACGGTGATCCGGGAAGCTTCGATACCACCTTCCAGTAAAGCATCGCGTAGGGCTTCTGCACGCTCTTTGGCCAACGACGCCAGGTCGGGGCGCATCCGGATACGGTCCACTTCGGTGGCATCCAGGTGACCTATCAAGCTGACCTTCACCGCAGGGTCCTCCTTCATAGCCGCCACCATCTCCGTCACCCACGCGTCCATGGACCCGTCCAATACGCGCTGGAACCGTTTGAAGTAGAAGACCTGCTTGTCGACACGGGCGGCGGCGGTGAGGTTCGGGGCACTCACCCCACGGCGGCTGAATATGAACTCGCTCTCCACCTCCTTCAACTGTTCACACGTGCAAGTACGCCGGTCGGTCACTGGATAGACCTCCACATTATCGATGTAGTAATACGCCGAGAACAGTTGCGCCCGTGTTTCCCCGCGAGGGCGTTTGGTCTTGGCATTGTCCGTCTTCTCGGTTGCTTGGAAATTACCGATGAGCATCCATTCCTCGTTGCCGGTGGATTCGTACACACCGCAGACACCCTGCCAACTGAACATATCATCGTAGATCTTGGTCCGCACCTGGGGAACCTTCACTTCATAGGTCAAGCTGGCATCCTCATCCTTCACGATATCGACCTTGGAGAAGTAGGCTCCCAATTCATTGGTGGCGTATTTGCTCAGGTCGGCCAGGGAAACATAATACCGAACACAGTACAAGGAATCCTTCTTCATCTTGTACTTCAGTTTGGTCTGTAGGTAGGTCCGTGGCTCCTTGTTCTGGTAGCTCCACCAACGCAGTCCTGCGTAGTTCTTACCACTCAGAGCCGTTTGCTCGCCTACGAAGTTCCGGGGCGTGGAGACGGTGCTCTCCACGGTCGCGTCCTCACTGAAGAGGTCCACCTTCTTCGATGTCGAGGAACTCCAACCTTTAGCATATTGGATGCCACCGGGCCGCTTGAGCTTCTTTCCATCCATCAACTCAAAATCGCCATTGACCACCCAGGAACGCAGGGTATCCACTTGCTGAGCGATCAGCATATGAGCAATAAGAGCGGTGAAGAGGAGCGACAAGGAACGTTTCATGGTCGAAAGGTCAAGTATGGATCAGGCCGTGAATGGCCAGCGGCGGGGGCAAGTTAATCGGCCCACGCGTAGCGGGCCAAGCGGACGTGCCAAAGAACGTGCCGAACCCATCATGAAGGTATGCAGCCCATATCGTTATCGAGACCGTCCGTAACGCGAACCACAGAAGGGAGCAGCAAACCGTTCGATCGACCTGCCTCCTTCCCTTTGTCCAGGGATGGACCACAGTTCCGATCAGCAGCTTCCCCGGTCAACGGGAAGCTTGGCGCCACAGGGTATAGGTCACTCCCAACCGCAGCATCCGTTGTGTGGTCGATCCTGCGTTATCGTCCTCCTCGAGCGGTCCAATACCTTGGAGGTAGCCAACCGTGATGTCCACGCTGGGATGTACCAAGAATACCAAGCTTCCAATGGCCTGTACCATCACAGCCCGAAGACCGTCCGTGGAGGTGGATGAACTGGTGAAGGGGACCTCCGTCCCGAAGCCGAAAAGGGCCACGTCCAATTCTCCCGTGCTCACCGCATCGCTGGCCAACAGGAATGAAGCTGCGACACCTCCTTCCACACCTAACCAGTCGATCGGGCGCCAACGTGCCGCGAAAGGTACCTGTAGGTAGGATCGTGCGATGCGTGTAGAGGTGAACAATTCACCCCGAATGGCAAGTCCTAGAACGTCCAATGAAGTATCCACTGATGCCTCGACTGTGTAGGACCTCCGTTCATGTAGGACCCCAAGCCCAACAGACCAGCGATCCGAAAAGGAATATCCAAGCTGAAGCCCTTCTGCATGACCTATCCCGTCGATAACGTCCACCTCGGTCAGGCCGGTAGGGTCGACCACTTCCACAGTGGTCAAGGTATACTGACCCGCACCATGGACACCCAGGGACCATTGTGCCTGAACGTGTATCGCGAAATTGGCGAAAAGGCCTACCAAGGCCATCCAGCGCGCAAGGGGGGGTGGGGAGATGAGCATGGAAGCAAAATAAGCGCGTACACCCTACGCACCCATCATTCAGTCGTTACTGTCCGAAAGGCCAGGTCCGGTCGACTTGCGTGAAAGGGAAACCAGGACACCGAACTCGATGGTACGCCAAGTCGTCGTCCGTTGCATAGACCTCGGGCCAAAGCACCACGTTCTGATCCCTGATCGGCCTAAGCCCGTGCATGTAACGGAACATGATCCCCATGCGATGTACCGGCCAAAGATCCAGCCCCCCCATCAATTCGGGTCCCACTTCCAGCGGTACCGCAGGTTCGTAAGGCGAAGTGGTCACACCCATAGCACTTGGAAAGTGTGCCCCGAGGACCAGGGAGATCCAAGCCCATGGGGACCAATCACATCCCAACTGACCGGACAAGTAGGTCAGCTCTGTCGTCTTTTCGTTGGGTCCGGAATAACCGGTCTGCTGGGAAGTGACGGGTACGCGATAGTCATAGGTGAAGGACCGGAATTGCCTGGTACCTGCTCCGGCTCCCATGCGCAGCCGGAACCGCTCGGTGACAGGGATCCTGATCACCAGCCCCCCGCGTGTACCGAGCCCATTGGAAGAGTACGTGTCGAAGTAGGTGTGATCATCACCCGTGGCACTGAACATGGTGCTGCCAACCGCACCTTCAACGACGACCTTGGCCAACAGGCGATCCTGCGTCTGAGACCTCGCTGATGCCACGAAGCAGCCAAAGACTACGGAAACAAGGATGACCCGAGAACCTCTCATGGCCCTATGCAGGTAAATGGGAGAGACCCGACCTCAGCCGATGCATGTGGGGGACTTTGGAGTTCAGAGGACATGATCAGCCCTTCTGTTGTGCCCGGATGATGTTGAGCGCACCACCCGCCTTGAACCACTCGATCTGCTGGTCGTTGTATGTGTGGTTGCAGAGCAGGATATCGTTGGTGCCGTCGGCGTGCTTGAAGTTCAGCGCTAAAGAACGACCGGGTGCGAACTGGGTGAGGTCCATGAAGTCGATGCGATCGTCCTCTTGGATCTTGTCGTAGTCGGCCTCGTTGCTGAAGGTGAGGGCGAGCATGCCCTGCTTCTTCAGATTGGTCTCGTGGATGCGGGCGAAGCTCTTCACCAGCACGGCGCTGACACCGAGGTGGCGCGGCTGCATAGCAGCGTGTTCACGGCTGCTGCCCTCCCCATAGTTGTGGTCGCCTACGATGATGCTCGGTTTGCCTGCGGCCTTGTAGCTGCGCTGGGTGGCGGGCACGGCACCGTACTCACCGCTCAGTTGGTTCTTCACCTTGTCCACTTCGCCGCTGAAGGCATTGGTAGCACCGATCAGCGTGTTGTTGCTGATGTTGTCCAAGTGACCGCGGTACTTCAGCCAGGGGCCGGCCATACTGATGTGGTCGGTGGTGCACTTGCCCTTGGCTTTGATCAGCAGCACGGCATCACTGATGTTCTGGCCGTTCCATGCCGGGAACGGCTCCAACAACTGCAGTCGCTCGCTGTCGGGCTTCACCACCACGCTCACGGTGCTACCATCCGCAGCAGGTGCCTTGTAACCGGCATCTTCCACATCGAACCCGCGTGGGGGCAGCTCGATGCCTTTGGGTTCATCGAGTTTCACGCTATTGCCATCCTCATTGATGAGGGAGTCGGTCAGCGGGTTGAAGGTCAGATCACCGGCGATGGCCAGTGCGGTCACGATCTCGGGGCTGGCCACGAAGGCGTGCGTGTTCGCGTTGCCGTCGTTGCGCTTCGCGAAGTTGCGGTTGAAGGACGTGATGATCGAATTCTTGCGGTTCGGATCATCGGTATGGCGCGCCCACTGGCCGATGCAGGGACCGCAGGCGTTGGCGAGTACCACACCGCCCATGGCATCGAAGGTCTTCAGGAGCCCATCGCGCTCGGCGGTGAAGCGCACCACCTCGCTACCCGGGGTTATGGTGAACTCGCTCTTCGCCTTCAGGTTCTTGTCGATGGCTTGTTGTGCGAGCGATGCACTTCGCGTGAGGTCCTCGTAGCTGCTGTTGGTGCAGGAGCCGATCAGGCCCACTTCCAGTTTCGCCGGCCAGTTGTTCTCCTTCACCGCCGCGGCGAACTTGCTGATGGGCCAGGCGAGATCCGGGGTGAACGGACCGTTAACGTGCGGCTCCAACGTGCTCAGGTCGATCTCGATCACCTGATCGAAGTACTTGGCCGGATCGGCATAGACCTCCGGATCGCCTTGCAGGTGTTCCTTGATGCCGTCGGCCAGTGCGGCCACATCGGCTCGACCCGTACCCTTCAGGTAGCGGCTCATGCTATCGTCGTAGCTGAAGGTGCTGGTCGTGGCCCCGATCTCGGCGCCCATGTTGGCGATGGTGCCCTTGCCGGTGCAGCTCATGCTCTCGGCGCCGGGGCCGAAGTACTCGACGATGGCACCGGTACCACCCTTCACGGTGAGGATGGCGGCCACTTTCAGGATCACGTCCTTGGGGCTGGCCCAACCGCTGAGCTTACCGGTGAGCTTCACACCGATGAGCTTGGGCCACTTCAGTTCCCAGGCCAATCCGCTCATCACGTCGCAGGCATCCGCCCCGCCCACACCGATCGCGATCATGCCCAGTCCACCGGCGTTCACCGTGTGGCTATCAGTGCCGATCATCATGCCGCCGGGAAAGGCGTACTGCTCCAGCACCACTTGGTGGATGATGCCTGCGCCCGGCTTCCAGAAGCCGATGCCGTACTTATTACTGATGCTCTCCAGGAAGTTGAACACCTCGTTGCTCTTCAGCAGCGCTTCCTGCAGATCGGCCTTGGCCCCCACACGGGCCTGGATCAGGTGATCGCAGTGGACGGTGCTGGGCACGGCCACGGTCTTGCGGCCGGTGGTACTGAACTGCAGCAGGGCCATTTGGGCAGTGGCATCCTGCATGGCCACCCGGTCCGGAGCGAAATCGACGTAATCCTTCCCGCGGTTGAACGCGCCCTTGGCCTCGCCGTCCCACAGGTGGGCGTAGAGGATCTTTTCGGTAAGGGTCAGCGAGCGACCGACGGCCTTGCGGGCGGCGACCACACGTGCAGGGTAGCGGCTATAAACCGCTTTGATCATATCGAGGTCGAAGATCTGGCTCATGCTTCGGATGCTGTTTCGTGAACAAAGATAAGCAGGCCATTCCCACTCAGCGAAATTTCGCCGCGAATGCGATCAACCACTTGAAAATGAGAGAGCCACCTCTCACGAGGTGGCTCTCCAGCTCGGTTCGAACAGCGGCTTACATCTCCCCGATCGCGGTGACCAAGGCATCCATGGCGGCTGCATTGGCAGGGCCACCACCCATGGCAACGCTGTTGGTAACGAGGTTCAAGCTTTGAAGAACCATGGCCATATCCACTTTGGCGTTCAGTGTCGCAGTGCCACCTGCGGTCACATCGGCATGGATGTGGACCATCGCTTCACGGGCCATGGCGTCCGTGGCGCAGTGGTAGGTGAATACACCGTCCGTCGCATCATCGAAGTCGCCATCGCCGTTGGTGTCCACATGGCCTTCCATGTTCAGGAACTTGTAGCCAGCGGTCGGATTCCAGCTCCAGTGCATCTCGGGGATGTTCAAAGGGGCTTCGGCCAAGGTCGGGTCGGCATGGTTCGTTTCGCTGTCGAGGCCCAGCGTGAACTCTGCTTCGTGGACGTGACCCGGGTTGATAGCCCCCAGCGTGAAGGTGTTGCTCGCGGCACTGGCATCCACAAGCAGATAGGTGTCGTGGAAGTGGGCGACCTCTGCAGCGGCATCATCCAGCAGATGGATGTTGGAAGCGTAGAACTTCACCTTGTCGAAACGGATGTTGTTACCCGCACCATCCTGATAGGTGTTGTTCAGGTTGAATGCATTGGCACCGTGCATGAAGGTGAAAGCCATCTTCACGGTCCCGGTGGTCGGGGTCGGTGTGGGTGTAGGTGCAGGTGCTTCCTCCTCATCCTTCTTGCAGGCTGCGAGGGACAGACCGATCAGGGCCAATAGGCCGAACTTGTTCATGTTCATTGGAACGTTCGTGTGTTAGTTCTTGTTTGCGAGGTTGTACGTGATGCCCGTAACGAAGCGCATCCGGTTGGGGACCATCAGGTCACCGAGCTGCCAGGCCACCGCATGCTGGTAGGTCAGGTTCAGCATCCAATTGCGCCACCACACGCGGGAGCCAGCGTGGGCGAAGAGGGTTGAACTGCCGGTGCCCTGCTGGATGACATCCAGCTCTGCATCCCTTCCGGCCCATTCGTGATACGCCCCCAGGGAGGGGATGAACTTCAGCTTTCCCTTGGCCAGGTCCCAGCGGCGGAAGAACTCCATCGTGGAACTCAGTCCGTGACCAAGGTGATAGCCATTGTCATTCGTGCCGTTGTAGCGTCCTACGATCGTGGCACCGAGGCCGTTCTGGCCCCGGCGCACCATGTACTCCGCGCTGGCAAGGACATCCCAGGTGCCAGTGCCAGGCTGCAAGTCCTCGGCCACCAACGTTTCCCGGTAGGTGAGGTCGCTACGGCCCACCGGCAACTTGGCACCTGCGCCGAGCATCAAGCGGTGCACGGTACGTTCGTCGGTGGTGGTGCACTTTGTATTCGCCACGAGGTATCGACCTAGGAGGAGCGGATCTCCCAGCCCATAGACATCGGTACCGATGTATCCGTTCACCGCCCGGTAGTTGTTCACCGCTGGCGCCGAAACGAGCAGGGCGAAACGCTCGGTCAACCAAAGGTCGGCACGGAGCTCAAGCACCTGGTACACCTCGCGATAGTGGTCACTGCCTGTGAGGGTGATGGCCTCATTGCCGTGACCACCGTGCTTGGCGGGATCCAGGGCCGTACCCGACCACGTGAGCGTTCCCTCCATGAGGCGCGCGCGCCATAGGAGGGAGATCGAACTGGTGCGATCGTGTGGTTGGATCCCGAGGAAGATCCCGCACACATCGCACGCCATGCTTGGAGCGACCGACACGGTCAGCACCAAGGCTGCAAGCCATTTCATGGTTGAAGTGTTCAGGCCCGCACAAAGCGGACCGGGTGAAGGTCAATGCCCGCGTCCGCCAGGGAGGCAGGCTGTCCGTTCACGCCGCCCAAGGCACGCCGTCAGGAACCGGCAGCGCACGGTGGAGCACTGCGGCCGCGTAAGCGGGTAGATCCCGGTCGGTGGCACTTGGAGGGACCAATAGCACCGCGCTACCTAAAGGCACTTGTGGTTCGAAGCGGAGTTCCACCCGCTCCATGGGAAAGGGTGCATCGGCCTGATGCTCCAAGGCACGGAAGCGCTTGGACAGTTGGCACTCGCCGTGGCAGGTGCGCATATCCTCCACTACATCCCGCTGCACGCACAACTCGCGGGCGATGCGCTCCTGGTCGACCTTGAAGTCGATCAGGACCATGGTCGGTGCCGCCATCATCGTGATGATGACCGCCAAGACCAAGAGCACAGGCATGCGCTGCATCGGGTCAAATGTAGGGCCATCCCGACTTGTACAGCCTGTCGATCGCCTAGCGCACTGCTCGATTACCTTTCCGGCCTTTCCCTACCATGCACGCCGGACGACGATTCACCCTGCGCGAGGTCTTGAAGTGGACCCGCCGCGACATCTACTGGTTCCTCTTCTTGTCCTTGGTCCCCACCGTGCTTTATGCGGTGTTGGGATGGACCTGGCTCACCATCCCTTGGGTGCCGATCGCTCTGGTGGGCACTGCGGTGGCGTTCGTAACAGGCTTCAAGAACAATGCTTCCTACGACAGGCTTTGGGAGGCGCGCCAGATCTACGGTGCCATTGTGAACACGAGCCGGGCGTGGGGGATCATGGTGATGGACTTCGTGACCACCAAACATGCGCCGAGCACAGTCGATGCGGAGGGGTTGAAGGCGGTGCATACGCGGCTCATCCATCGGCACATCGCTTGGATGCATGCCTTACGCTTCCAGCTGCGTCAGCCACGGGTATGGGAGCACATGATCAAAGTGTACAACCGCGAATACCGCCAATGGTACACGGTGGACGAGGTGGAGAACAAGGTGGAGGACGCATTGGCGGGATTGGTCCCTGCCGTCGAGCTCGGTTCAGTGCTGGGCAAGAGCAATCCGGCGGCACAGCTGTTGGCCGCACAATCCAAAGACCTACGCACCCTGCTGGACCAGGGCTTGATCGAGGACTTCCGGCACATGGAATTGGAGAAGCTGATCGTGGACCTGTATGCGCAACAAGGCAAATGCGAACGGATCAAGAACTTCCCCTACCCTCGGCAATTCGCCACGTTGAACCTGATGTTCACGCGTTTGTTCATCAACCTTGTGCCGTTCGGCATGTTGGGTGAATTCGCCAAGTTGGGCGATGGCTACATCTGGCTGACCATCCCGTTCAGTGCGCTGGTGGCCTGGGTGTTCAACATGATGGAGCGCATCGGCGAGAGCACGGAGAACCCCTTCGAAGGCAGTGCGAACGACGTACCGATCACGGCCATCACACGCACCATTGAGATCGACCTCCGCGAGATGCTGGATGAACACGACATTCCAGCGCCGCTGAAGCCGCTGAACAACATCCTGATGTGATCAGGGGACCTCGACCAGGCCGAGCAGATAGGCCGGATCGATGGACGCACCCAGCCCCTTGGTCGCGGGAAGGGTGATGGAACCTGCACTACCGTAAATGATGCCGACGACGACGGGATCCTCGGTGAACATCAGCGGCGTATCCATGTCGCAATAACGAACGGCATCGCTGGTCAACGCCAGGTGCGCCGCAGCGGTCCAGGCCAAGCGCGATTCCAGGAAGCCTCCGATCTGCACTTCCATTCCTGCTTGTTCAGCTAGCACGATGATCTTCTTCGCCTTGAACAGTCCGCCGCTCTTGCCGAGCTTGATGTTGAAGCGTTGACAAGCGCCGAGCGCGATCAATCGTTCGGCATCGTGGTGATCACAACAGCTCTCATCGGCCATGATCGGTATCGGCGAGGCCTCCTTCACCCGGCGCAGCTCCATGAACTGCCAGCGCGGAATGGGCTCTTCGCAGTGTTGGATGTGGGCATCACCCAAAGCGTTCAGGACGAGGATCGCCTGTTCCGGTGTCCAGCCTTGGTTCGCATCGATCCGCAAGGGCACCTCGCTGCCGATGGCTTCGCGGATGGCCCGGATCCGCTCGATATCCGCCTGAGCTCCTCCACCGAGCTTCACCTTGATGACCTGGAAGCCATTTCGGACAATGGCCTCCGCGTCGTCGGCCATCCGCTCCTTCGTGCCCAAGCTCACCGTATAGTCGGTGATCAATGTGCGTTCCACGGTCCCTCCGAGGGATCGGAACAGCGGTTGTCCTACGGCTTGCGCAGCGATATCGTGGCAGGCGATGTCGAAGGCGCTTTTGATGCTGTTGTTCGCGAAGATCAAGCGGTCCATACGCGCGTGCAGGCCTTCGATGTCGGTGGCATCATGGCCGACCAAGGCCTTGGCCAGGTGCTTTCCCACCGCCATGCACGTCTCTTGCGTTTCGCCGTTGATGGACCAGAAT
>ERZ795056.675-NODE-675-length-42392-cov-7.604365_pt1 | contig 42392 bp, 24 predicted proteins | sample MGYA00375140_ERZ795056 | MGnify/ENA primary metagenome ERZ795056 (study PRJEB30185, sample SAMN05720227) | activated sludge metagenome | isolation source: Anaerobic digester | place: USA | collected 2015-03-09 ...
CCAGCCAGCGCCGCAGCTCCGCGAGGATCGCGTCCATCGGCGGCGTGTCGACGCGCGTGAGCGTGGCGTGCGGCGTGGCGCCGAGCTGGCAGAAGCGGCAGTCGAGCGTGCAGGTTTTCGGCACGGCGAGATCCACGCCGAGCGAACGGCCGTAACGGCGAGAGGGAACGGGCCCGAACAGGTATTTATACGCATCCATCAGTCATGCCTCAGTCAGACCAACAGCGTAGCGCAATCCGCCGGCCTATGGCGAATGAAAAACGGCACGGGGGGTAAGCGGTTGACGCCCGACTCATCTGCCCCCCCCTTTTTCACCAGAAACGCAAGATATTGGCACTCCTCCTATCGCTAACTCCTAACTCCTCCTTTGGGGTGGCCGCTGCGGATCTGCCTGTGCAGGTCGCGGTATTGTTTGGGCGAGCAGGACATCCGGCGGCGGAAGCTGCGGGTGAAGTGGCTGTTGTCGTAAAACCCGACGGCCTGCGCGATGTCGGCTACGGTGCGGTCGGTGTTTTCAAGCAGTTCGCGGCTGGCATTGACGCGCACGCGCAGGATGTACTCGCCCGGCGAGGTGCCGAGCAACTGGCGGAAACGGCGTTCGAGCTGGCTTTGCGAGACGCCCGCCCTGACGGCGAGCAGGGCGAGATCTAGCTCCTCGTCGAAGTGCCGGTGAATGTGTTTGAGAACATCAGAGAACCGACCGTACCAGTGAGGCGTGTCGCGCAGGCCGTCGACCACGCGGTGGATGCCGGCCACGCCGATCACGCGTCTGTGTTTGTCGTAAACGGGCACCTTGCTGTAGACGATCATCTGATCGGAGGTCTCCGGCGCAGGCGCAAGGGCGTTGATGATGGGGCGGCCGCTGGTCATGACCTCTTGGTCTCCCTGCACGTAGAGTGCGGCATGCTCCTTTGAAAAGAAGTCGTAATCGGTTTTCCCGAGGATCTCGCGCTCATGGTTCTTCCGGAAGAACTCGCACGAGCGCCGGTTGTGCATGACGAAGCGGCCGGCATGGTCTTTCATGAAAAACGCCACGTCGGGGACGAGGTCCATCAGGTGGCGGAAGGGGGCGATATCGCCGATCCGGGCGAGAAACTGCCTCTGGAACTGTAGCGGAGTCATGCGGCTATTGTACAAGCATCCGGTTCGATTCTACAAGAACTGTCGGGACAAAAGCGATACAGTGCTACTATCAGAAGGGAGAGATTATGAAGCGTGCTAGTGGGCAGGGGACGGCGAGTCGGCGTGGGTTTCTTAGAGGTGCGTTGACAACGGCGGGCGCGGCATGCGCGTTTCCGTACGTCGTGCCGGCATCGGCGCTGGGCCGCGACGGAGCGGTGGCGCCGAGCAACCGGCTCGTGATGGGCGCGATCGGCGTGGGCGGGCGGGGGCACCATGACTTGAAGTGGCTGGCGGGAGAGGCCGACGTACAGATCGTCGCCGTGTGCGACGTGCGGCGGGAGCGGCGCGACCTGGGCAAAGCGGTCGTCGACGAGAAATACGGGAACAGGGACTGCGCAACCTTCCGCGACTTCCGAGATCTCTTGGAGAAAAAGCAGGAACTGGACGCGGTGCTGATCGCGATCGGAGACCGCTGGCACGCGGTCGCCTCGATCTTCTGCATGCGGGCCGGAAAAGACGTATACAGCGAGAAGCCGGGAACGCTGACCATCGCCGAAGGGCAGGCGCTGGTCAAAGCCCAAAGCCAATACGAACGGGTTTTCCAGACCGGTGCCCAACGGGCCAGCGAGTCGAATTTCGTATTCATGGGCGAGGCGCTGCGGCAAGGGCGCCTGGGCAAGGTCCACACCGTCCGGGCGCATCTGGGCTACTTGACGAAATGGCCCCGCATGAACGCGGTACTTCCCGCCGAGCCGCTGCCGCCCAAGGAGGAGCTGGACTGGGATCTGTGGCTGGGCCAATGCCCCGTGCGGCCATACAACGCGGCGTTCGTGAAGGCTTGGCCCGCGCCGGGCTGGTACACGCAGTACGATTTCGCGGGCAGCATAGCGGCGTGGGGCTCGCACACGATTCTGCAGTGCCAGCTCGACTTGGGCCTGGCGGACACCTCGGCCGTCGAGTATGAGTATCCTGCGGATCTTCTGAAAGACGGCATGACGGTTCGCTTCGCGAACGGGGTGAAGCTGGTCGCGCAGTTAGAGGGCTGGCGCGGCTCCTGCGGCGTGCGCTATGAGGGAGAGGAAGGATGGATCGCCTGCGCGGACGGCTACGAGCGCCCGGCGGTGTCGTCGCCCACGCTGCTGGACAACTTCGTGACGGTCATCAAAGCATACAGAGAGCGGACCGGCCGGCCGAACAACCACTTCCGCGATTTCCTGCAGAGCGTCAAAAGCCGCAAGCCGACGATCACAGATGCAGGTGTCGCGCACCGCACCATGACAACGAATCTGGCGATGGACATCTGTCTGGATCTCAAGAGGCACGTGAAATGGGATCCCGTCAACGAAACGTTCGTCAACGACGACGAGGCGAACACGCTGCGTTCGCGCGCGATGCGTGAACCCTGGCGCGTGTGAATGGATTGGCAGCCGCGCCCGTCCGATGAGGCGACAGGCACGACGATGAAAGGAAGACACATGAAACAGAGGTTCGAGGCGTTTGGGCGCGCGCTGTCGCGGCGCACGTTTTTGGCGGGGGCGGGGGCGGCGGCGGGGCTAGCGTTGGTCGACAACTCCGCGCTCGGCCAGCAGACAGCCGCGGGCGGAGGGCCGACGATCAAGATCGGCATCGTGGGGTGCGGCGGGCGCGGATCATTTATGGCGAACCTGTTTCGTCAGCACGGCGGCTACGAGATATCCGCAGCGGCCGACTATTTTCAGGACCGAGCCGACGTGCTGGGGGAGAAGTTCGGCGTGCCCGCCGGGCACCGCTTCGCGGGGTTGAGCGGCTACAAGCGCGTGCTGGACACGAAGCCTGACGCGCTGGTCGTGACGTCGCCGCCCTTCTTCCATCCCGAACAGGCTGCGGCGGCGGTCGACGCGGGCTGCCACGTCTATGTGGCCAAGCCCGTGGCGGTGGATGTGCCGGGTTGCCTCTCCATCGAGGCGAGCGGCCGACGCGCCACAGCGAAGAGGCGCTGTTTCCTGGTCGACTTCCAGACGCGCGTCAATCCGTTTTATCAGGAGGCGCTCCGCCTTGTGCATGGCGGCGCGCTCGGCGCGTTCGCGTTCGGCGAGGCCAGCTACCACTGCGGCCGGCTGAACATCCACCCGCCGGACGGGGGGCCGGAAGGGCGCGTGCGCAACTGGGTCTTCGACCAGGCGCTATCCGGCGATATCATCACCGAGCAGAACATTCACGCGCTCGATGTGATGAGCTGGATCCACGGCAGGCCGCCGCTGCATGCATGCGGCACCGGCGCGCGCAAGGTGCGCCTTGACGTGGGGAACAACTGGGACACGTTCTCGGTCATCTACCAGTATCCCGACAACGTGGCGATGACCTTCAGCTCACGGCAGTTCGACGGCCACGGCACGGCCGAAGGCATCCTCTGCCGCATGTTCGGATCGAAGGGCGTGCTGGAGACGAGCTACGGCGGTAACGTGCTGATCCGCGGCGAAACCTTCTACCGCGGCGGCGCCACCAAGCAGATCTACGTCGAGGGCGCGGCCGCCAACGTGGCCGCCTTCCATCAGTCGGTGACGGGCGGTGATTGTGCGAACCTGACCGTGGCGCCCAGCGTGCAGAGCAACCTGATCACGATCATGGGCCGCAAGGCCGCCTACACCGGTTCGCGTGTGACCTGGGCAGAGACGCTCAAGGACACGGAGCGGCTGGATGGCCGACTGGACGGGCTGAAGGCGTAAAGGGGATGAACGCTCAACGTCCAACGCTCAACTCGCAACGGGAGAAACACATGGGTCAGGACATGGAGGCGCTCTATCAGGCGCGGTTGCGGCGGTATGTGACCGCGCTCAACAATCTCAAGCCGGACCGGGTGCCGGTACGGCCGTTCGCGGCGGAGTTCACGGGCCGGCACGCGGGCTACACCTGCCAGCAACTGACGCAGCACTATCCTGACGCCTTCGAGGCGATGGTGCGCTGCTGCAAGGATTACGACTGGGACGCGGTGCCCGCCAGCATGGTGTATGTCTGGACCGGCATCACCGACGCGGCCGGCGTGCGGTACTACGGCGTGCCGGGGGTGGACGTGCCGCCGGATTGCGGCTTCCAATACCGGGAGCCGCCGGAAGAGGCGGCGTTCATGCGCGAGGACGAGTACGACCGGCTGATCGAAGACCCGACGGCATTCCTGTACGAAGTCTGGCTGCCGCGCGCGTCGCGCGTGATCGCGGCGGCGGGCGAACCTGTGACTTTCCGGCACAATGTCGCGCTGGTCTCCGCCGCCGTCGCGATGACGCAGTATTTCCAGGCCTTCGGGCCGCACTGCGCCCGCCTGCGCGGCGAATGCGGCATGCCGGGCGCGATCGCCGGCATCTTCAAGGCGCCGCTGGATATCCTCGGCGACAAGTTGCGCGGCTATATCGGGCTGACCATGGACCTCTTCGAGCGGCCCGAAAAGGTGATGCGGGCGTGCGAGGCGCTGATGCCGCACCTGCACGGTGTGGCGGCGGCGACGGCCGACCCCGCGTCGCAACTGCCGATCGGCTACTGGATGCACCGCGGCTGCGTGCCGCTCGTGCGGCCCGACCAGTTCACGAACGTCTACTGGCCGACGGTGCGGCCGATCATCGAGGAGCTGTGGCGCGGCGGGCACCAGACGCTGTTCTATGCCGAGGGCAATTGGAATGCGCACCTTGACGCCTTTCGTGACCTGCCGGACCGCAGCATCGTTTATCACATCGACCGCGGCGATCCGCTGCTGACCCACCGCACGCTGCATGACAAGTTTGCGCTGAGCGGCGGCCTGAACAATGTCACGCTCGCGATCGGCACACCGGAACAGGTGCGCCAGGACGTGCGCACGCTGATCGAAACGGTGGGCCGGGAGGGCGGCTACATCCTGGACGCGAGCGCCATCATGCAGAACGACACGCGTCCTGAAAACATGCAGGCGCTGGTCGAGGCCGCCCGCGAATACGGAGTCTATGAGCATCCGGATGCCGCGCCCGAGCCGTTGCGCGTCGCGCCGGACACGATTGCGGGGGTGAAAGGTTTTGCCGTCAAGAGCGGGCGTTCTCCGGGAGAGTGCGTCTCCTGGGAGGAGCGCAAGTCGGAATTGGCGGGGCCGATCCAAGGCAGCGAAGAGCTGGCCGAGCGGGTCTGGCGGACGGCCGACACGGGCGGCGCGATGTTCATCTGGCAGATGCTGCTCTCGTTCTGACGGGGCCGGGAAAAGGCTTGGTTGCTGAAAACGCAATCTGCTACACTGACCCCAAACATAACCGGAGAGCGATCATGACCCGTATGATTTGTGCAGTGGGGCTGCTGTTGGCCTGCGTGGCCGGCGCGGACAACGAGGTGCGCGCGTGGACGAGCAAGACAGGGGGCAGCGCCATCGAGGCCTCGTTCGTTAAAGAGGAAAACGGGGTCGTCACGCTTAAACGCAAGGACGGGGTCACGGTTCAGGCGAAGCTGGACGCCTTGTGCGAAACGGACCGCGCGTACGTCGCCGAGGTTACCTACGTGCCGCGCGAGATCAAGGTCGTCTTCAAGCGCGAGCGCTTAGGTCCCGGATATGTCGAGTCGGGCTCCTCGGAGGAGGTCACGCATCGCGACAGCGCGGTGCTGGTGGTCGACGCTGCGGCCGACGATGCGGCGGCGGATCTCAAGGGAGACACGACCTGGGCGATCGAATCGGTCGACGCGCTCGGGAAGAAAATCCTGCCGCAGCGCGAAGGCGTCGGCGACGCCTTGACGACCGACGGCAAATTCGTCTTTGTCACCTACCGCGTGAAGAACGATTCGCGTGTGCCGGTTGAGATCCCGTCGCCCACGCTGCATGACCGGCAAGGGCGCGCCTTCACCCAGACCGAGCGCGGTTTCGCGCAGCACTTCATTCCCGAGGGCGCGTTGTTCGCCGGAGTCGACCTGCTGCAGCCCGGATTTTCCAAGCTCTACTGCGCGTTTTATGAGCTGCCCGAGGATGCCGAGCCGGCTGCGGTCGAAGTGTTCCCCTCGGTGGTTAAAATGTTTATGATCCGCCAAATCAGACGGGGCGGCGAACCGTTGCGCGGGAAGAAAATCGCGCTCACGCCATCGGCACCGCTCCACGCCGCCGCACCATCCTCCGGCGAGGGTTCGGCAGCCGCAGACGCCAAGCTCCCGCTGTTCATGCGCTGTACGCGCGTGGGTCAGTCCGGCGACTCAAGCGGTCAATGGTATTACGACCGCAACAAGAAGCGTTCGCTCACATACGGCGTTGAACTGCGGGTGCTGGGCGATGAGGCCCGGCCGGTCACGCTGAAAGCGTTCTACATCGGAGAAGCCTCCGGCAACCGGGATCTGGTGGTCGACAAGAAGGAGCAAGCGGTCACGCTGGAGCCCGGCAAGATCGCGCGCGTGACGCTGCAGTCGGAAGAAGTTGAGGAACAGACCTACTACTACTTTTCGCTGCGGGGACGCGAGCGGATCAGCGGAGCGAAACTAAAGGGCGTGATTATTCAGGCGTGGGCCGGCGGCACCTTGGTGTCGAGCTGGACGTCGTTGAGTCAATGGCGGAAATATGCTGACCTGCCGGATATTGTCAAAGAGTTGGGCGAGATGAAAAAGGGTGAGGAGGGGTTGTGATGCAGAGAATGGGCTTGCGGATGGCGGCGTGGCTGGTGTCGGGGGCGGCGGCGTGCGTTTTTGCTGAACGGGAGATCTATGTCGCGGCGGAGGCCGGAACGGGCGGCGACGGCAGCCGCCGCCGCCCGTATCAAAGTCTGGTGCAGGCGCGCGATGCGATCCGCGCGGCGCGCAAGGACGGTTCGCTGGCGGGCGGCGAGGCGGTCACGGTGCTCGTGGGCCCGGGCGTCTACCGGCAGCACGCGGCGTTTGAGCTGAACGCGGAGGACAGCGGCAGCAAGGGCGCGCCGGTGGTCTACCGCGCTCAGAAGCGCGGGCAGGCGCGGCTGCACGGCGGCGTCACGCTGGATGCCGCCGCCTTCGCGCCCGTGACCGATCCCGCGGTGCTGGCGCGGCTTGCTCCTGTCGCGCACGGACAGGTGCGAGTCTGTGAGCTGTCGAACCTGCCGCCCGACGCGCTGCCGCCGTTCAAGACCGCCTACCGCGGCGTGCCGGCTGCGCCCTGGCTCTATGTCGACCGGCGTCCGATGACCCTGGCGCGCTGGCCTAACGCCGACGCGCCCGAGGCGGGCTGGGCGAGTTTCGCCAAGGCGGTCGACTCCGGCTTGCCCAAACCCGACTCACCGGATCCCGCGCTGCGCAAGGCGCGTCCCGGCGCGTTCGAGTTCGACGACCCGCGTCCCGCGCGCTGGAATCTCGAACAGGGCGTGTGGCTGCTCGGTTACTGGACGCACGACTGGTCCGACGAGGTGATCCGCGTGGCCGCGTATGACCGCGACAAGCGAGTCATCACGCTGGCCGCTCCGCATAACTACGGCATCATGGGCGGGACGTGGGGCGCGGCCAAGCGCCGCTTCTTCGCGCTGAACGTGCTGGAAGAGCTGGATGCGCCGGGCGAGTGGTATCTGGACCGCGCCGCCAAACGCCTCTATCTCTATCCGGAAAGCCCGCTCAAAGACGCCTCGATCGTCTTGGCCACGCTGACGGAGCCCTTGGTCAAGGTCGACGGCGCGCGCCATCTGTCCTTCATCGAGCTGGCCTTTGAGTTCGGACACGCCTCCGGCCTCTCGCTGCAGAACGCCGAGCAGGTCGAGATCGCCGGCTGCGTGATCGCCAACTTCGCCGGAGGCGGAGTCACGGTCAGCGGCCGCGCCAACACGGTGCGCTCCTGCGACCTCTTCAATCTCGGCACCTACGGCATCCAGCTCAACGGCGGAGACCGCAAGACGCTGACGCCGGCCGGCAACCTGGCCGAGAACAATCACGTGCACCATTACGGTCTCTTCCAGCGGACCTACGCGCCCGGCATCGGCGCACAGGGCTGCGGCCAGCTCGTGCGCAACAACTGCATCCACGACGCCCCGCACAACGCGGTTCTCTACGGCGGCAACGAGCACCGCTTCGAACGCAACGAGATCTACCGCGTCGTCATGGAGACCGGCGACGCCGGCGCCTTCTACACCGGACGCGACTGGACCAGCCAGGGCAACATCCTGCGCCACAACTTTATCCATAACCTCGGCGGCGGCGACGACAAGCACGTGAACACGATGGGCATTTATTTGGACGACTGTGACTGCGGCGACACGCTGGAGGGCAATGTCTTTTATCGTGCCGGCCGAGCGCTGATGATCGGCGGCGGGCGCGACAACCCGGTGCTCAACAACCTGGTGGTGGACTGCCCGATCGGCCTGCACATCGACTCGCGCGGCATGACCTGGAAGCACTGGAACAACACCAACGATCCGAGCTGGTGCCTGGACGCCAAGGCCCGGGCATTCAACTACACCCAGCCGCCGTGGAGCGTGCGCTACCCGCGTCTGGCCGCCATCATGAACGACTCGCCGCGCGAGCCGTTGCACAATCCGATACGCCGCAATGTATTCGTCGACTGCACGCGCAAGGTGTGTGACTTCGACGGCAACGTCAAGAAGCTGCTCGACAAGTTCGAGATCGCCGACAATCTGGCGGTGAACACCTCGGGCGCGACCAACGGGATCGCGACGACCGAGGGGATCAAGGGCTTCGCGCATCTGGCGGGCACGGCCGACACGCCGGTCGATCTCGGCTTTGCCGACCGCGCGGCCGGCGACCTCGCCCTGCGCCGCAGTGCGCGCCTGCTGAAAGAGTTGCCGGCCTTCGAGCCGATCCCGTTCGACAAGATCGGCCTCTACAAAGACGCCTACCGCCGCCGTTTGCCCGCCCGCCAGCCCTAGCGCGAAAAAATGCGGCAGGGCGGTTTCGACGAAACCGCCCTGCAGACGGGTTATTTCCCGAGCGTCTCTTTGATCACGGGCAACACGGCCTGCGCCCAGATGCGGTAGCCCTTTTCTTTCGGGTGGAGCAGGTCCGGCATCATCTCTGGGGCGAGCGTGCCGTCCGGCTCCAGCATCTGCGGGCCGAGGTCCATGTAGATCACGCGCGCGCCGTCGGCATACGCCTTAATGATCTCGTTGACGCGGCTGTTGCGCGCACGCGGCACATCGGTCGGCTTGGCGCTGCGCGGGAAGATGCCGAGCAGCAGCACCTGGGTGGACGGCGATTTTTGGGCGATCAGATCAAGGATCGCCCGGATGCCGTCGGCGGTGTCCTGCGGCGTCTCCTGCGCGGCCGGGCGGTGGCCGGTGTTGTTGGTGCCGATCATCAGGATCAGCAGTTTGGGCTGGTAGCCGTCCAGCTCGCCGTTCTGCAGCCGCCACAGCACATGCTCGGTGCGGTCGCCGCCGTAACCCAGATTCAACGCCTTGTACGCGCCGAAATTCTCGGCCCAGACCTGCTTGCCGGCACCCTCCCAGCCGTGCGTGATGGAATCGCCCAGAAAGACCAAATCCCATCCGCCCTGCTTGGCCAGCGCCAGCTTCTGCTCGAAACGCTGCTTCCACCACGCCTGGTCCATGCGGTGGTCGGGGGTGACCGAGGTCTTGACGCTCTTTTGGATGAATGGCAGGATCGCCTCGGCCCAGATCGCGTAGCCCTTGGCGTTCGGGTGCAGCAGGTCGGGCATGACCGCTTTGGAGAGCGTGCCATCGGGCTCAAGAAGCTTGTCGTTGATGTTCATCCAGAAGATGCGTTTGTTATCGGCGAACTTCTGGATCTCGGCGTTAACCGCCTCGTTGCGCAGGCGGCAGGCGTCCTGCGGCGTGGCGCCGCGCGGAAAGATCGCGTGCAGCAGCACCTTGGAGTCCGGCGCCTTCTGCGCCAGCCGGTCAAGGATCGCCTTGATGCCGGCGACGGTATCGGCGGTGCTCTCCTTGTCGGCCGGGCGGTGGCCGTTGTTGTTGGTGCCGATCATCACCACGAAGAGCTTGGGCTGGTTGTTCTCGAGCTGCCCGTTGTCGAGGCGCCACAGCACATGCTCGGTGCGGTCGGCGCTGATGCCGAGGTTCAGCGCCTTGAACGGCGCGAAATACTTTTCCCACTCGGCCTTGCCGCGGTTCTGCCAGAAATCGGTGATCGAGTCGCCGATGAAGACGACCTCCCAGCCGCCCTTGTGCGCCTGGGCAGCGTCGCGCTCGACGCGCTTAACCCAGCCGGCGTCGCGCGGCGTCGGGGTGGTTGAAAGCTGCTGCGCAAACAGGGTGCCGGCCACCAGCACCGCCGCCAGGAACGGAATCATCATTCGCTTCACGTTGTCTCTCCTTGTGTTCTGTTCGGGCCGCTGGCCACAGGGGCCCGCCGCCGTAAAAAAGGGTCCTCGTCCCAGACGGTGCGGACCTGCGCCAACAGCGTGCCGTCCGCGTCGCGCCGAATGCGATGGAGCAGCGCACCGCTGTCGCCGGTGTCACGCGCCGCCTCGGCGGTCACCGTGTCGCCCCAGCGCGCCGCCGCGCGGAACGCGATATCGATCTCGCGCACGCGGCGCGCTTCGCGCCAGACGTCCGGCAGGCACTCCAGCGCCCACGCCACATAATGCGCGTTGTTGACGTGGTTGTTGAAGTCGTGGTCGCTTTGGCGCACGGTGATGGCGGCGGACCACTCAGGCGCGGTGATGTCCGGCACTTTGGCCGGAGCCTCGGGAAGGGGCACCTGCGGGGTGCCGGCCGGCGCGAGCGCCGCAAACGCCTGCGGCAAGCGCACGATCCGCTGGGCTGGCACCTCCACATAGAGCCACTCGCTGACGCCGAGCAGCACCGTCTCGCCCGCGTCGTCCGTCATGCAGAAATCGCGCAGCGCCGTCAGCCGTCCGCGCACGCCTGCCGGCCAGGTGCGCAGATGCACCGTCTCGCGCCACGCGGCGTAGCGACGGATTTCGAGCCGTAGCCGCGCGAGCATCCAGGTGAAGCCGGCGTCCTGCAGCTCATGGATTCCGAGCCCCAGCGCGCGCGCATGATTGCCGGCCGCTTCCTGCAAAAAATTACAAAGCGCCGGCAGCGTGACCTGATTGTTCACACCGGACTCATATGCGCGCACGCAAAAGCTCTCGTCGTGCACATGCAGCGGGATGGGAGAATCCATGCGCGGGGCCCGCTATTCGTCTTTCTTCTTGTCGTGGAACTGGTCGCCTGCCACGCCGCCCGCGACGCCGCCGATCACGCCGCCGATCACCGCGCCGGTGCCGCGGTTGCCGCTGCCGGCCGCCGCCGAGCCGATCAGCGCGCCGCCGGCCGCGCCGGCCGCCGAGCCGATCACTGCGCCTTCATGGCCTTCCAATGTTTCGCAGCCCGAGATCAGGCCGACCGCGCACGCGGCCAGACCAGACAAAACAAGGCGTTTCACTTTCATAGCATCCTCTTTCGGATTACGAGTATCACAGACAACCGCAGGTTACCATATCCGGCCGTGACCGGCTACGATGAATGCGAGTCAATCGCAAGAGGAACCGCGCCGGACGGCTCAAAATGGACGATCCCGATCCCGATAGCGATAGCGATTTCGATGAGACCAAGCCTCAAACAGGCATCGTGTACGGGTACGGGAACGAGGAGTCCGTACACGTTCACAGCGGAGCAAACTCAATGGAACACCCTGCTTTTGTGGGGTGGTTTCGCATTCAACTCCTAATTCCTAACTCCTAATTCCTCCTTGGGTGCGGTTCAGTTTCGACTAAACTGAACCGCACCCTCACCGACCGATGCCGGCAATCGGCGCTTGCGCGTGCTGTCAGGAAAGAGTACGCTCGACAGAGTTATGATCATATTTAGGAGATGAGAGCGATATGAATACCGTGCCGACTCCCCCTGCGGTTCAAGGTTCTTGGTTTTCGCGCAAAACGACATGGCTGTCTCAGGGCGGCTGGCTGCTGCTGGTCGTCACGGTCGTGCTGCCGGTTCTCGCGCTGGCGGTCGAACTGGCGACAGGTTTTTGCGCGGAACTCTTTTTTGATCCGATTCCCGACATCTGGCACACGCTGGCGGTGGCGCTGGTGCCGGCGGCGAACCTGACGGCGTGGCTGTGCGCGCGCTTCACCCCGCCGGGCGGACGATGGCCGGCGGCCTTCCTCACGGGCCTCGCGCTCGGCGTGTCGTTTTATTTCTCGCTGCTCTTCCTGCCGATCGCCGTGCTCGGCGTGATCGTCTTCGCCATCAGTTGGTGGTATTTCGGATTTGGCGCGATCGGCCTCCTGCCGCTGGCGCCGCTGTTCGCCTTCCGGGGCGGACTTTACCTGCGCCGGCGCCTGCTGCAAGCCTACACCGGCCAGCCGACCGGCCGCCTGTACGGGTTGCGCAGCGGGCTCTGCGCGGGTCTGCTGGCGGTGCTGGCCCTGCTCTCTTCCAGCCTGATCACCTCGGCAGGGCTGCATCTCGCCGCCAGCGAGGATGCGGACCGGCAGGCGCACGGACTGCGCCTGCTCCGCAGCACGGGCCGCCGCGATCTTTTGCTCAAGGCCTGCGAGCCCCGCAACCCGGTGGCCGGCCTGCACGTGCTCTTGCTGCCCGGCACAAAACGCCTCACCACCGAGGAGGCCATGAACCTGTATTACCGGGTCACCGGCGAGGACTATCGGGAGGCGCGGGCCGGTATGGGCAGCGACTGGATGCCGCGCCGCGGCAGGGGCGAGGCCCTGGAGTGGGACAACGACCAAGGCGGCACGCGTATCGGCGGCATTCTCAAGGGACTGTCGCTGTACGGATCACGCTATGAAGCGCGCGCCGACGCGGCGGCCGGGCTCGCCTATGCCGAGTGGACCCTGGTGTTCCGCAACGACCACCGCTCCGAGCGCGAGGCGCGCGCCCGCATCGCCCTGCCGCCCGGCGGGGTGGTCTCGCGGCTGACCCTCTGGATCGACGGCGAGGAGCGCGAGGCCGCCTTCGGCGGGCGCAGCCAGGTGCGGCGCGCGTATGAGCAGGTGGTGCGCCGCCGGCGCGATCCCGTGCTCGTGAGTACCTGCGGGCCGGACCGCATTCAGGTCCAGTGCTATCCCGTTCCCGCCGCCGGAGGCGAGATGAAGCTGCGCCTCGGCATCACCGCGCCACTGGAGGTCGCGGAGGACGGTGGAACCGGCACGCTGCCGGCACCGGCGATCATGGAACGCAACTTCCGCATCCCCCGGCTCCAACTCGACCTGCCGCAACCGCTGACCCTGCCGCTCTCGCCGCGTCTCGCGGCGTCGTGCCGGGCCGAGGACACGCGCGGCGTCGTGCCGGGCGCTGTCGTGCAGACGGCTGAGCGCGCGCCAGCGTGGCGGCCGCGGCGTGTGGCGATTGTCGTGGACGGCTCCAGCGCGATGAAGGCCGACATGCACGACGTCGCGAAGGCGCTTGACGCGCTGCCGGCCGATCTGGAGACGCAGCTTTGGTTCGTCGATGATGCCGCAGCGGTTATCCGCCCGGCTGCGGCCGCAACAGGGGACGGCTTCGCCGAGCAGGCGTCGGCCGTGCTCAAGCCCGCGCGCTGCACAGGTGGCCGCTGCAACCTGCGCACGCTCCAGACGGCCTGGGACGCGCTCTGCTGCGATGCCGCGCCGGCCGCGCTCGTCTGGGTGCATGGCCCGCAACCCTTCCCGATGATGTCCGCCGACGACCTGTGCCGCCGGCTTGAGCGCGCGCCCGCCGGCAAGCGCTTCTATGCGGTGCAGATCGTGCCCGGCACCTGCAAGATTACCGAGGCACTCGACGGCGTGCGCAACCTCTACACGCTGCCGCCGGCCGACGTGCTGGCGGATGCTTCGCAGTCGCTCGGGCGGTTGTTCAGCGAATGGTCCGAGGGCCGGACGGCGTGGCAGATCGTGCGGCGGCGCGCCGCCGCCGGCGCGGGCGGGGCCGTCGATGCGCGCGCGGGCGACAACTTGGTGCGGCAGTGGGCGGCGGAAGAGGTGGGACGGCTGCTGGTTTCGGGGCAAGCCGAGCGCCGCGAAGCCGCACGGGAGCTGGCGCTGGCGTGGAGTCTGGTGACGCCGGTCAGCAGCGCGGTCGTTCTGGAGACGCAGCAGCAGTATCAGCAGGCCGGGCTTGAACCGGTCAAGGGATCGAGCGTGCCGACCGTGCCGGAGCCGTCCTTCTGGATCTCGCTGTGCGTGGCGGCGGCGGTGTTCGCCGTCTGGCAGACGCGCCAGCGCCGCCGGCAGCGCGCGTCATGAAGCGGGCGTCGCGCAAGGAAGTTTGGCTGCTGCTGATGGTGGCCGGTTGGCTGGCCGCGTGCTGGCCGCTCCTGCGTCATCTGGCCGCGCGCGCTGCGGTCGTGGAGGAATTCGCGCTGCAGCTTCTCGCGCTGGGAATCGCCGCCGCACTGGTGTGGCGCGCGGAGGCGGCCGCGCGGCGCGCGGGTGAAGCGGGCGCGTGGCGTGTCGGCGACGGCTGGTTGGCCGCGCTGGTGATGCTGCTCTACGCGGTGAGCCGCCGGTTCCTGCCGCACACGGTGAGCGGGTTTGCCGCGTTCGCGGCGCTGCTGCTCGCGCCGGGGCCGTGGCGGCGCGGCCGCTGGCCCGAGCCGGCGGTGGCCGGCTTGGTGGTGCTGGCGCTGCCGGCGATGATGATGGTCGAACTCTTTTTCGGATATCCGCTGCGCGTGGCGGCCGCGGCCGGCGCGTCGGGCCTGCTGGCGGCGGCGGGACTGCCCGTGGCGCGCGAAGGCGTCACTCTGGCCTGGCAGGGCGTGACGGTTTGGGTCGACGCCCCGTGCAGTGGCGTGCGCATGCTGTGGAGCGGCCTGTGGCTCGCGCTGCTAGCCGGTGGACTGGCGCGCCTGAGCTGGATACGGTGCGCGCTGGCCTGCGGCTGGGCGCTGGGGGTTGTCGTTGTGTGCAACGCGGTCCGCGTTATGGGGCTCTGCCTGGTGGAGGGCGGCCTGCTGCCGGCCGGGCCGGTCTTTCATGCCGGACTCGGCGTGTTGCTCTTCGCGGGCGGTGCGTGGCTGATTCTAAGCGGCGTGCAGCGGGTCGCGCGCGGCGGGGCAGCAGTCGCACCGGTTCCGGGCGCGGCTGCGACGCCGGCGCGCGCCGGCGCTGCGCTGCGAGGGCTCTCGGTCGGCGCGTTCCTGTCAGCCTGCCTGCTGGCGGTCGCCATGCCTTGCGAGCCGGCGCGCGACGCGACAGATCTTGCGACGGCGTTCCCGGGCTGGCCGGCCGCGTTCGAGGGATGCCCGCTTGAACCCACGCCACTGGCTGCGCGTGAGGCCGCGTTCAACCGGGCGTTTCCTGGGCGCATCGCGCGGTTCGCGTGCGGCGGGCGCGTGGTGATTCTGCGCTGGGTGATGCGTCCGACGCACCGCGTGCACGCCGCGGCCGACTGTCTGCGCAGTGCGGGATGGCGCATCGTGCCCGGCCCGCTGCACGCAGATCCTGCCGGGGCGTGGACGACCTTCACGGCCGTGCGTGAGAACGAGCGCATGGCGGTGCGCGAGCGGTGTGCCGGCCGTGACGGCCGCACGTGGCCTGACGTCGCCTCGTGGTTCTGGCAGGCGTTGGCCGATCGCGCGGCCGGGCCGTGGTGGGTGGTTACGGTTGTCGAGCCGCCAGACGCGCCGTCGCCGAGTCCATGATGCGCCGGATGAGTTCGGTGTAGGAGACGCCGGCCATGCGGGCCAGGATCGGGAGGTCCGAGTCTTTGGGGTTCAGTCCCGCGAGCGGATTGACCTCAAGAAACATCGGGTGCTGGTCACTGTCGCAGCGGATGTCCACGCGGCCGCCGTCGCGGCAGCCGAGGGCACGCCAGGCGTCGAGCGCCACGCGCTCCGCCGCGGCGGCCACCGGGTCGCGCGCCGGATCAGTCGCTGGATACGCCACGCGGTCCTCGTAGTTGCCTTTGTTGGCGAAGGAGTAGACGCCGGCCTCGGCGTTGGCGAGCAGCACGATCTCCATCGAGCCGACAATCCGTGCCTGGCGGCCGGTGCCGGTGATGCCGACCGTGAATTCGCGGCCGCCGAGGTAGGGCTCGATCAGCGCGGGCTGGCGGAAGCGTGCGACGAGGTTGTCGCACACCGTCGCCAGAGTGTCGCGGTCGTGCACGATCGAGCGCGCCGTGCAGCCTTTGCCGGTGCCTTCGGCCACAGGCTTGACGAAAAACGGGGGGCCGAAGCGCAGCGTCGCGAGGTCGGCGGGCTCTTCATACACGCAGAAGTCGCTGGTCGGCACGCCGGCGTCGCGCACGACGCGCTTGGTCATGCCCTTGTGCAGCGTGAGGGCCAGCACGAGCGGGTCCGAGAAGACGTACGGCACGCCGTAGAGGTCGAGGAGCGCGGGGACCTGCGCTTCGCGCGCCACGCCGAAGAGCCCTTCGCAGATGTTGAAGACCAGGTCCCAGCGGTCGCCGGCTTCGAGGCGGCGGATCAAGGCCTTTGCGTGGCCGATGCGGTCGGTCGCGTAGCCGAGCGCGCGCAGCGCCGCCTCAATGCCGGCGATGGTCTCTTCTTTGTCAAACTCGGCGGTCTCCTCCATGGAGAGTCCCATGGCGAGGTAGTCCGAGCGGAGGTCGTAGGTCAGTCCGATGCGTATCATGCGATGTAGTCCGGGTACCGGTAGCGCCCGCCCTCGTAGTTCGTGAGACTGAGGTTGCCGGCGGCATCCTTGCCCGCCACGTAGTCGGGAGCGACCGGGATCTTGCCGCCGCCGCCGGGGGCGTCGATCACATAGGTGGGCACGGCGTAGCCGCTGGTGTGGCCGCGCAGGCTGCGGATGATTTCGACGCCGCGCGCGACCGGTGTGCGGAAGTGTTCCGAGCCGGTGATCGGATGGCACTGGTAGATGTAGTAGGGCTTGACCCGCATCTTCATCAGGCTGTGCATCAGGCGGCGCATCACCTCAGGCTCGTCGTTCATGCCGCGCAGCAGGACGGTCTGCGAGCCGAGCGGGATGCCGGCGTCGGCCAGCATGCCGCACGCGCGGGCTGTTTCGTGGCAGCATTCGTCGGGGTGCGTGACATGCAGGCTCATCCAGAGCGGATGGTACTTGCGCAGCATGCGCGTGAGGTGCGGCGTGATGCGTTGCGGCAGCACGACCGGGACCTTGGTGCCGATGCGCAGGATCTCAACATGCGGGATCGCCCGGAGGTTGGAAAGGATGAATTCCAGTCGCTCATCGCTTAGGGTCAGCGGGTCGCCGCCGGAGATCAGCACGTCGCGGATCTGCGGGTGGCTGCGGATGTAGTCGAAGATCATCTGCAGGCGTCGCGTGTTCGGCGTGATCGCGCCGTGGCCGACCACGCGCGAGCGCGTACAGTAGCGGCAGTAGGCCGAGCAGAAGTCGGTCGCCAGCAGCAGCACGCGGTCCGGATAGCGGTGGACTAGGCCCGGGATCGGGCTCTGGTGTTCCTCGCCGAGCGGATCGTCGGCCTCGCCGGGGCAACGCCGCAGCTCATAGACCGTGGGGATCATGGAGCGGCGCAAGGCCTGGTCAGGGTCCTCCGGCGCGATCAGCCCCATGTAGTGCGGGGTGACGGCCATCGGCAGCATGTTGCCGCCCAGTTCGAGCGCCTTCTCCTCCTCGGCGGTGAGGCGGATCATGCGGCGGACGGTCTCCAGGTCGCGGATACGGTGCTGGATCTGCCAGCGCCAGTCGCTCCAGTCGGCATCGGTCGCGGCGGGGAAAAAGCGGTTGCGAAACGCGCGGCAAGACGGCGTCATCCGGAGACCGCGGCTGCGGGCCGGGGCTGCGGGCGGGGCGTTCAGGCGCGGTTTGCCGCCCAGCGACGGGTCGGCTAAAGAAAAAAGAGTCGGCTCTCCTTGTGGAGGCTCCTCTTCCTGGTCTTCCAGGCGCAAGCTCAACTGCATCGCGTGCTCAGGCACACCGTACACAGCAAAACTCCTCACAAAAACGGGCGGTTCACCCTCACCGCGTCACAGCGCGGCACAAGGCACCCTATTTGCGGCACCCTATTACGCCTGTTTGGCTGACTTGTCAAGCACGCGCGGCAACAAGGATAGATTTTTTTAGGATTATCCTTGGGGCCGCTCGCCGGGCGTGTGTCATTTGAACGTCACGGTGGCGGGCGTGAGGCCGTCGGCGGAGGCGGTCAAGGTGATTCGGCCGGAGGCGCCGGCTTGGCGGCGCAGGACCGCGACCGCCTTGCCGAAATAGAGCGGATGGCTGGCGGTGTCGGTGAAGGCGTCGTGTCCGCGCGGGTTGCCGTTGCCGACCGCCACCAGCTCGCCGGGGCCTGTCAACGCGAAGCGGATGCGCGTCGCGGACAGCGGGTCGCGCGTGCCGACGGCGTCGGCGACGTCGACCTGAACGAAAACCACGCTCGCGCCGTCATCCGGCAGGACGTGCTGCTCGGGCGTGAGCCGCACCGCAACCGCCGGTCCCGCCGTGCGCATCACCCGCTCGCCGATCTTCTTGCCGGCCGCGTAGGCCACGGCCTTAAGCTCGCCCGGCGCGTAGGGCACGTCCAGCCAGCGCAGGCGGTAGGTGTCGCACACGTCGTAATAGGGATTCGCGGGCGGTTCCGCGGTGACTTGCAGCTCGCGGATCGACGCCCAGCGCCCGTTGTCGAGCGCGTTGAAGGTCACGCGCACATAGCGGCACTTGGTCGGCTGGTCGATCGCGTCGGGCTGCGCTTCGCCGCGCGCCTTGCTGTAGAGCATGCGCCAAGCGATTCCGTCGTCCGACACCTGGATGTCGTAGCCGTAACCCTTGTTCTCACTTTCCAAAGCCAGCGCCAGGTAACGGAAGGCGGTCGGTGCGCCAAGGTCTGCCTGCCACCATTGCGGCACCGCGTCGCTGGCGGCGCACCAGCGCGTGTCGGTGTCGCCGTCGAGCGCGTGCGCGGCCGGATTGTCGTGCGCCGCCGTCTTCTCGGAGCTGGAGGCGGTCGCCGCCTGGCCGACCGCGAGGTTGGCCGGGCGTTTGACCGGACCGCCCTTGGTGCGTCGGCCGAGGGACTTGCCGTTGAGGAAGAGTTCCGCCTCGTCGCCGCTGGTATAGACATAGACCGGCACGTGCTGGCCTTCCCGGCCGGCCCAGTTCCAGTGCGGCAGGATATGGAGCGTGGTGTCACGCGTGTTCCAGAGACTGCGGTAGAGGTAGAAGCGGTCCTTAGGGATGCCGCAGAGATCCACGATGCCGAAGTAGGAGCTGCGCGCCATCTCGCGCTGCGGGTATTTGCGCATCTGCTCGAAGTAGTGCATGTAGGGGGTCGGCTCGCCCAGATAGTCGAAGCCGGTCCAGACGAACTCGCCGCCGCAATAGCGGTCGCGCGCCATGCGGGCGAACTCAAGGTCCGGAATGTCCGACCACGGCGCGGCGTTGTGGTCGTACGAGCAGACCTCCCGCGCTTCGACCGCGTAGGCAGTTTTGCTGTGCGCCGGCGGCACGGCGTAAAAGCCGTAGGAGCTGAGGGCCGAGGCGGATTCAGAATAGAGCACCGGCTTGTCCGGATAAACCCGTTTGACGGCGGCGTACTGGCCGCCGTAGTTCCAGCCGGTCAGATCGAGATCGTCGAAGATCTTCATGCCGAGGGCGTTGGCGTGGCAGCAGCCGATGCCGACCGGGCGCGTGGTGTCCAGCTCGCGGATGGCCGCGCGGAAGAGGCTGCAGCGCGCACCGGTCATGCCCGGATCGGCGGCGTCGCCCGGCTTGGCCGGCGGGATCTCGTTGCCGATCGACCAGACGAAGACCGAGGGATGGTTGCGGTCGCGCCGCACGAACTGGCGCAGGTTGCGCGTGACATACGCCTCGAGGTTCTGCTCCTTGCCGCGGCCGGAGGTGCCGTCCCATTTGTCGAAACACTCGTTCCAGACGAAAATCCCCATCTCGTCGCAGAGGTCGAGCACTTCGGGTGCCGGGCAGTTGTGGCTGGTGCGCAGGGCGTTGAAGCCCATATCGCGCAGGATTTCGAGCTGGCGGCGCATGGCCGAGCGGTTGAACGCCATACCCAGCGGCCCGAGATCGGCATGCAGATTGGCGCCGTAGAGCTGCACGCGGCGACCGTTGAGGTGGAAGCCGTCGTCGGGCGGGAAGGCGAAGGCGCGAATGCCGAAGCGCGTGGTCTCGGTGTCGGCGGCCGCGCCGGCTTTGACGCGGATGCGCACCTGGTAAAGGTTGGGCTGCTCCGGATCCCACAGGCGCGGGCGTCCGAGCGTGAAGGTGCGCGCCAGCGGCGCGGCTGCGCCGGCCGGCACGTCGAGCGCGAAGGTCTGCTCGGCGGCGCGCCGGCCGCCGGGCGCGAGCAGCGTGACGGTGACGGCGGCACGCACCGCCTGCGCGGTGGCGTTGGTGACGGCCGATTCGACCCGCACGACAGCCTGCGCGGCACCGGCTTCCGGCGTCGTGACGAAGGTGGCCTCGTGCGCGACGTGGACGGGGTCGCAGCGCGTCAGCGTGACCTTGCGGTAGATGCCGGCGCCGGGATACCAGCGCGAATGGTGCTGGCGCGTGTCGGCCCGCACGGCCACAGTGTTGGCGCGGCCGAAGGCGACAAAAGGCGTGGCGTCGACACGGAAGCCCAGGTAGCCGTAATCCCAGCCGCCGGCGCGCCGCCCGTTGATGAAGACCTCCGGACTGGCCATGACGCCGTCGAAATCGAGGTAGACGCGGCGGCCGGCGTCAGCGGCAGCCGGCGTGAAAACGGTACGGTACCAGCCGACGCCGCGCCAGGGAAGCTTGCCCGTGCTGCCGTCGGAGTCGGGGTTGAACGGCCCGGAGATCGCCCAGTCGTGCGGGACGCGCACCGCCTGCCAGGCGCTGTCGTCGAAGGCGGCGGCCGATGCGTCGAGCGCGGCGTCGGGGTCGCGCTGGAAGCGCCAGCCGGTGTCGAGTCGGTCGGTCGCGCGCTCGGCGCAGACCGATGCGGCGCAGAGCGCGAGCCCTGCTGTCAGGATATGTCTCATCGTCGGGGAGTCCTTTCGTCACGAAAAGAAGGGCGCGCCGCTTTCAGACGCGCGGATCGAGTGACCACGGCGCGCACTGCGGCACCTGCATCAGCGCGTCTACAACTGCGGCGGCTTCTTCGCCCTGCTTTGTCGACCTATTGCAGCCAGAGGACGGTACCGCTGACGTAGAAGAGCTTCAGCGTGCCGTCCGACGACGGTTTGACCTGCCAGTGGCTGTTGGGCTTGTTGGTCCAGTCCAGCGTGCCGGAGATCGTGTTGCCGTCACTGACCGTCGCGATCGTGTACTGCTTGGCGGTCTCCAGCAGGCCGGGATTGGCGACGGTCAGCGTCGCGCCCGCGCCGAAGGTCAGCGAACCGTCAAGCAGCAGGCAGTCGTTGTCGGTTGCGCCGATATCGACCAGCAGCGTGCCGGTCAGCGTCGTGTCGCAGGCGAGCGTCAGGTCGCCGACCGTGCCCGCGCCGCCGGGCGCGAGCGTACCGGTCACCGTCAGCGTGCCGTTGCTGACCGCGCCGCCGCCGCTCAGCGCGGCGAGCGTCTGGGCGCAGCCGTTCAGGTCAAGCCCGGCCCCGTCGGCCACTACCAGCTCGGTGCCGGCGGGCAGCGGACTCTCATCGGTCAGCTCTGTGGTCAGCAGCGAGCCGTCGCCCGGATCGGTCAGCGCAACATAGTTCACGATGTTGGTCTCGTGGCGTCCCAGGACATCCACGCCGAAGCCGAATGACGTCGTTTTCCACCACTGAGAATTGACCGGCCCACCGCCGCCGGTGCCCTGACCGAAGCGCGCCTCGAAGGCGTGCGGACCGGGCGTCAGCGTGTGCGAACCGATTGTCGGAACATTCCAAGATGCACCGTTTGCGATCACCGTCACGCCGTCGATCATCAGCTTGACGTTGTCGTCGAAGTTCTCAGCAAAGGTCCAGGTCTCGTTCGTCGGGGAACGGTTCCAAACATAGCCCTTGTAAATCCAGGTGGTATTGTAGGGCTCCTGATACACGATATTGGCCATGCGGGTGGTGAGGCGGGTGACGATGCTGGTCGACATCGGCTCGGTGGTATTGAAGCTGCCGGCCACCGGCGCTTCGTACAATCCCGGCTGGGAGCCGACAAGCCGCATCACGCCCTCGTTGACCGTGATCGGCGCCGCGGTATCGACCTTCGCTGCGAGCGTCGCCGTTCCCTCACCGGTCTTACTGAAGCCGTCGCACTGCAGGTATCCGCCGGAGAGCAGGCCGCTGGAGGCCGTGACCACGCCGCCCGTGACCGTGAAGGTGCCAAGATCCAGGATGCCGCCAGACAGCACGATGTCGGAGCCCTCCGGCAGCGCGCCGGCCGCGCCGAGGCTCAGCGTGCCGTTGCTGACCGCCGTCGTGCCGCCGTAGGTGTTGGCCGCATTCAGCGCGAGCGATCCGCCGCCCAGCTTGGTGAGGCCGCCACTGGCGTTGGCGCCGAGCGTGGCGGTCGCGGCGTTGTGGATGTTGGTGCCGCCGCCGGAGAGCGTCACGGACGGGGCCGAGGTGTAGCCGAAGCCCGGACAGGTCACCTGGATGCCGCTGACCGTGCCGCTTGCCGAATCGAACACAGCGAGCGCCGTCGCGCCGGTGCCGCCACCGCCCGCGATCGTGACCATCGGCGGCCCGATGTAGCCGCCGCGCGGCGCCACGGCGATGCCGTCCACGCCGCTGCCGGGCGGTGCCCGCAGCGGGACATCGATCGTCCCGGTCAGGTTGGTGGTGTCGAACACCGCTCCGCCCGCGTAGACATGCACGGCGTCGGGCGCGCCGGTCCCGGTGTTGAAGATTTTGCCGTTCTGGCGCATCAGGACGGTGCCGCCGTCAAAGTTCACGTACGCGACGGCTCCCGTGCGCGACGTCGACTTCTCGATCATCGATGCGCTGACCGTGCCGCCGTTGAAGTTGGCGATCGCCAGCATGTTCGTGCGGTCGGCCAGCTTGATGTTGCCGTTGATTCTGACCTGCGCGTCGCCGTCCACCGTGAACACCGCATAACCGTTTTGCACGTTATTTTCGCTGGCCTCGCCCACGCTCAACTGCGACGACGTGTTGAACGTGCCGCCGGCGGTGTGCACCACGGCGGTGCCGCCGCGGCTGAGGCCCAAGCCTCCGCCGTACACGCTGCCCATCTTGAAGGCCCCGCCGGTCTGCCGCAGGATGCCGACGCTGTTGGCGTTGCGCCCGAGATGGAAATAGCCCATGTTCGTGAAGGTGCCGCTGTTTAACTCGTAGTAGCCGTATCCGGAATATCCGATGCGCCCGTCGCTGGATGAACCGCCCCAGTTGTGCATGACGCCGCCGTTCTGATAGACCGCGCCGTGGCTGCCGCTGTTGTTGCCGACATAGAGCCGCTGCGTGACCGAGGCGTTGTCTTGGATGGTCAGAACGCCGCATCCGCTGTTACCGATCACCAGCATCGCCTGAGAGACATTGTAGGGATAAAGATAGCCGCCCCACGCGGTGTTGCCGCCGACGGTCATGCGGCCGAAATCACTCGCGTTGTTCCCGACATACGCCGAATTGTTGGTCACGTAGACGAACGTCGGCACCGGGTTGGTGAGAAACAGATGGGCGGTGCCGACATACAGCGTGCCGATCTGATGATCGCCGGCACCCTCGAACGACAACGCGCCACCGTAAACCTTCATGTCGCCCTTATAGGCGGTCTTGCCCTTCAGCGCAAGGGTCTGGTTGCCCAGTTTCGTCAGCCCCATCAGATTGGTGAAGTCGTAGGTATAGGCCAGCGGCGCGAGGCTGGTGTCGATCGCGAGGATCGCGTTGACGGCTTTGAAGGAAGCCGTGTCGTGCAGGTCGCGCAGCGCGTCGGCCGTCCAGCCCTGCGTGCCGTTGCTGGCGTGCACGGAGAGCGTGGCTCCGCCGACCACCGTCACGCGCCCGTCGTTGTAGCCTGACAGCGAACCCGGATGCTTCGCGTAGAGCGTGCCGTTGCTGATCGTAGTCGTGCCGGCGTAACTGTTGGCCGTGTGGTTGAGCGAGATCGTACCGGCGCCGATCTTCACTGCGCTGCCCGGCCCCGAGACCTCCCCGTTGAACGAGGCGTAATGCCCGCTCGCCGCATCCAGGCGCGTCCAGCCGTTCAGCGTGGCCGGCCCGTTCCAGAAGTTTCGCGAGTTATTGCCCTGGCGGGCGTAAAAGCGGGCGTTGTCGTCCAGCACCAGACGCCAGAGCGTGGGGGTCGTCATCTCGTAGATGTCGAAATACGCGCCGCCGCGGACGGTCAGCACGTTGTTCTCGTCGCCGCCCATGTTGGTGCCGGCCTCGATCGTGAAGCTGCCCTCCCGAACGTCGATCGCCGCCGCGGGTCCACCCGGGGTGACGGCCACGGTGGTCAAGCCCACCTGGTTCTGGCCGACCTTGGTGAGGATGTGGTCGTTCATCGTAAAGGTCGAAGTGCCGTTGACGTTACGCACGTCCCAGCGGCCGTTCTGTACGCCGCCGAAGGTTGTGTCGCCCGCGAGCGTGACGATGCGCAGCGCGTTGTACTGCGAGACGTCGGAGTTGTTGACGATTGCGCCCAGGTTGTCGACGCCCGCGCCGGAGACGGTGATCGCCTCGGCATTCAGGTTCATGGCTTGCCCGGACAGCGACCCGCCCAGATCGAGCGTGCCGCCGGCTTCGATGACCGTGCCGGCCTCGGCCGTGCCGAGGGCCGCGTTATTTGAGGCGAGCACCATACCGCTCTTGATGACGGTCGGCCCGGAGTAGCTGTTCGCGGCGGTGAGGACCAGCTTGCCCGTGCCTTCATGGGTCAGGGTTCCGCCGCCTGTGATGACGCCCGAGATCGTTTGCGTCACGCTGCCGCCGAAAGCCAGCGTGCCCGCGCCCAGGGTGGTCGGGCCGGTGTAGCTGTTGGCCGCCGTGAGCAGAGCCTTGCCGGGGCCGTCCTTTGCGAGGCCGGCGCCGTTGTCCGACACCCGGGCGTTGACGGTCAGCACGGCCGCGGCGTCGTCATTCTGCAGGATGACGTTTCCGCCCTGCGCGAGCGGCGCGAGGAACCCGTCGCCGGAAGCCGCGCCGACCGTGACGTCGGCCTTGCCCGCGCCGATGAAGAGCGCGTCGGCGCGCAGGGTCTTGTTGGTGTCGTTCTCGCGGGTGGCGATCACCGCCGGCGTGGCGGTGTTTTGGCGCACGTAAAGGATGCTGTTGGTCCACGCGCCCGCCAGCGTGATCGCGCCGTCCGTGCCGTCGCTGTCGATTTCCGCGCCGAGCGCCGCGTTGTCGGGGATGACCGAATCCGGTCCGCGCGCCGCGATGGAGGCGGTCGACGTGCTGGTGAGGTGCAGTCCGTTCACCGCATCATAGGCCACCATACCCTGTCCGTTGATCGTGATCCACGAACCGACCAGTCCCGCCGGCTGTCCGGTGATGAAGATCCGTGCGCGGTCGCTCTCGCCGATGCCGGCGCCCGTGATGGTGAGCGTGCCGCTGCCGGCGCGGGCAAGGGCCGCGAAGGTCAGCGTGGCGCTCTGCCCCTCGGCCGCCGGCGTGAAGGCCAGCGTGCTGGCGTCGCGGCGCACGGTGAGCGTGCCGGCGGTTTCGCTGAAATTCGCCGCGCCGCCGTCGTTCTCGACACTCAGCGTGCCGCCGTCGAAGATAACCGGCGAAGCGTCGCGCAGCCGATTGCCGTTGTTGGCGGCGGCCGTGTTGGCCAGGCGCAGCGTCGCGCCGTTAGTGATCGTGTAGGACGAAGAGGAGGCGATCGCGCCGGCCGCGCCGGCGAGCGTGAGCGTGCCGTTCTCGACCGCAGTCGCACCGCTGTAGGAACTGGCGCCCGAGATCGTCCACGCGCCGCTGCCGCGCTTGATCAGCGAGACCGTGCCCTGGTCGTTCATGATGCCGCCATGATGCCGCTGCCGCCGCCGTTGCTGACGGTCAGGGTCGTTCCGGCGCCGAGATTGATGACGCCGTTGGTCGCGTTGATCTGAATCTGCCGGATGCTGGCGTTGCCGTTCAAGTTGACCGCGCCGGAGGAGTTGTAGGTGATGTCGAGCACGCTGGAGGCGCGCTGCAGCGGCCCCTCCACCGTAATCGTGCCGACGCCGTTCAGGTTGAGCGTCTTGGTGCCGCCGCTCATGCCGCCGATCGCGCCGACGGTCAAGGTCCGCGCCGCATGATCGTTGCGCAGCGAATAGGACGCGGTGGTCGAATCGGGGCCCAGCCGCAGCGTGGTGTCGAGCGTCTGGCTCGCGCCGGCTGTACCGGTGATGCGGACTTCGCCGCCGTCGCGCAAGATGTTGGTCTGACTGGTCCCGGTGCCGATGGTATACGCGGCGACCGACGCCGTATCAAAAACGATGTTCAGGATGCCGGGGAGCCCAGCCGTGTTGAGCGCTGTGTTCGCGCTGGCCTCAGAGAAGGTGGCGGTCTCCCCGCCCGACGGATAAGGCGACACGCTCCAGTTGGCGCTGTTGGTCCAGAAGGCGTTTTGCGCACCGTTCCATGTGCCGCTGGCGGCACGCACCCCGGTCACGGCGCACAGCGCGACGGCCAGGGCAAGTTGAAGACTCTTGACGACTCTTGTATTTTTCACATCGACCTCACAGGGTTCTGCTTTTGACCACATGCATTCTGGCACATCATGCTATCGAATGGCTCAAAATGATATCAGCGTTTTGCCCGGGGCGTCAATTGACTTGTTGAAGCGCAATATGTCACACTGGGAAATATGAAGCGCTCAATCCTCCTCGTTCTTATCAATCTTTTCGCCGTGTGTGCCGTGCAGGCCGAGCCTGCGGCAGAACGGCTCATGCACGCGACTTTCAAGGTTTTCAACGCAGCCTCCACCGCGACAGGCTTCCTGCTGCGCGATACGGCACCGGACGCCGCGTCCACGCAGGTCGTACTGGTCACGGCCAAGCACGCGTTCGAGCGGGCCAAAGGCGACCATGTCCTGCTGGTCTGCCGCGTCAAGGACGCGACCAACCGCTGGCAGCGCCTAGACCACAAGGTCATGATCCGCGAGGGGAGCCGCGACCTGTGGACCGGCCATCCGACCCAGGATATCGCGGTCCTCCGCTGCACCCTGCCGACCAACGCCGTTTTCGAGGCGTTGCCGGTCGAAGCGCTGGCCGGCGAAGCGCGCGCCCGCGCCTCCGGGCTCTCCATCGGGTCCCCGCTTTTCTACTGCTGCTTTCCGCACCGGATCGAGGCCAATTCAGCCGCCTTTCCCTTGTACAGGACCGGTACGGTCAGCGGCTACCCGCTCTTTCCGGCAGCCCACTACCCCGTCGTCCACTTTTCCGGCGCGACCTTTGCGGGCGACAGCGGCGCGCCGGTGGCGGTGGCGACACCCGTCGCCGAGCTGCCGCTGGCGGTCATCGGCCTGATCGTGACGCGGACGCAGCACAAGAATCACATCACGTCCGAAGACGTGACGCTCACGCTCAAAAGCGATGTCAGCCTGGGCGCTTTCGTCCATGCCGCGTACATTCTGGAGTGCCTTGACCGAATGCGGACTGAGCCCGCAGCCCAATAAGCTCACCACGAAGGGCAAGAAGGCGTCTTTCTAACGCCTTCCTCTTTAAAACCGCGCCCTTTGCAGCGCAGCGCGGTTTGTGGTTTAATACGCTTACCTTGTTTCAGTCGCGTTGAACGCTCAACCAGAAACCCGAAACCAGAAACCCGAAACCTAAAAAGGTGCCCCCATGGCCATTGACCTGAAAGCCGCCTACAAGACAATCATGGACGACCACTTCACGCCGCGTATGGAGATCTCCTTCATTGACGGCGATTCCCGCCAGACGCTCTGCTACGAAAAGGTCTCCTGGGTGATCGACGGCGAGGAGAAGGGGTTGCGTTACGGCGAGAATCCCGGCCAGGAGGCGGCGCTCTACAAGCTCGTGAACGGCAACCTCGCGCTGGGCGAGGTCACGGCCCTCGCGCCGGGCCGCTATCTGGCCTCCGATCCCGAGCTGCTGCAGTCCGGCAAGCATCCCGGCAAGACCAACCTGACCGATGCCGACAACGCGCTCAACATCCTGCGCTACCTCGACGACACCCCGTGCGCCGTCATCGTGAAGCACAACAACCCGTGCGGCGTCGCCCGCGGCGGCACGCTGGCCGAGGCCTATTTCCGCGCCAACAAGGCCGACCGCCTGGCCGCGTTCGGCGGCTGCATCGCGCTCAACCGCGAGGTCGATCTGGAGACGGCCCGGCTGATCGCCGAGAACTACGCCGAAGTGGTGGTCGCGCCTGAGTTCGGTCCGGGCGTGATGGAGCTGTTCGCGACCAAGAAGAACCTGCGCGTCATGCGCATCAACAACATGGCGCGCCTGACCGCCTACGTGGCGCAGCGCGTGGTCGATTTCAAATCGCTGATCGACGGCGGTCTGGTGGCGCAGTGGTCGTTCGTGCCCGAGGCGCGCACCGCGGCGCAGCTCATGCCGGCCGAGTGCACCCGCAAGGACGGCACGGTCCACCGCATCCGGCGCCTGCCCACCCCGCAGGAGTACGCCGACCTGGTCTTCGGCTGGCTGGTCGAAGCGGCGGTCACCAGCAACTCCGTGCTCTACGTCAAGGACGGCGCGACGGTCGGCATCGGCACCGGCGAGCAGGACCGCGTGGGCGTCGCCGAGATCGCGCGCGACAAGGCCTACCGCAAGCTGGCCGACTGGATCGCCTGGGAGAAGCACGCCACGCCTTACAACGACCTCGTCCTGAAATTCGGCGAGCCGGGCCGGAGTCTTATGGCCGAGATCGATGAAGAGGTCAAGGCGCGCCGGGGCGGGCTGCCCGGCTGCAGCATGGTGTCGGACGCCTTCTTCCCGTTCCGCGACGGCGCGGAGGTCGGCATCCGCGAAGGCATCACCGCAATCGTTCAGCCCGGCGGCGCGATCCGCGACTGGGACGTGATCGACTGCTGCAACGACGCCAACGTCGCCATGGTCTTCACCGGCCAGCGCAGCTTCAAGCATTGAGCCTTATTTCAGGAACAGCATCGAGCCGACCGGCGGGTAGGTCACGACCAGCGTGCCGGGACCGGTGATCCACGCGACTTTCTCCGCCGTGTAGAGCCCGCCGGGCATCGGTGCGCCGTCCACGTAGAGCGCGTGCACGTACTGCTTGCCGGTGAAGGCCAAGCCGAGCGTCGCGCCGGATGTGACATGCAGGTCGGTCGCGCGCGGCAACCGCGCCGCGTCGAGCGCGAGCGTGCCGGCCTCGAGCCGCGTGTCGCCGACGTAGGCGGCGGTCGCGCCCGCGAGCGCCAACGTGCCCGCGCCGCGCTTGACGAGCGGCCCCGTTCCGGTGGCGGGACCTGCTTCGCAGCGGGCGGAGGCGGCCACGTCGAACACCCCCTCGCCGTCGAGCGCCACCGTACCAAGTGCCAAGGTCGGAAGGAAACTGTCGTGAGCGGCCAGCGCGAGCACCGCACCGTCGCCCAGCGCGAGCGCCGGCATGTTAAACGTACCGTCCGGCACGGGCGAGTCGAGCATGACAAGGCCGGTCGCCCCGGCGGGCAGTTCCAGCGACGCGAGCGAAGCGACGGCGGACATGGCGTCGGAAGGCGCGTCAGAGGCGAAGCGCACGTCGCGGACACGCATCTCGGCATTCACGCCGCCGGTGCCTCCGCCGAAGCCGACATACGCATACTCGCCGCCGACGCGCTGAGCGATGTCCACGTCGGTGAACACGTTCGTGACGGCGCGGAATTCACGCGACGGATTCAGCGTGTCGGAGCGGGGGCCGTCGTTGCCGATGATGCTCGTGAGCGTCTTGGCGACGGGGTCATACTGCACGGTGACGCGCGTGACGGCATTGCTGTAAAAGAGGACCGGCTCATACAGTTGCCTGGAGTCCGCGAGGAACGTGCCGTTATAGCCGATCGCCACGCGGTTCTTTTCTCCGGTAGTGTTGCCGGGATAGAAGTACCAGCGCACGCCGACGCTGTTCTGCATCCCTAGGAAGCCGGCCGATAACACATTGCCTTGGGCATAGCCCGGTCCGCGCGGGTCATTGTGCAGGAACATGCAGAAGGCGTCGGCGGGGAAATTCATGCCCGCGCCCCACGTGTAGTCAAACGTGCACGTCCAGGCGTCTGATACGCGGACGCGGCGCGTCGACGTGACGGTTCCGTTGGTGTTGTTGATGGCCGCGCAGAATTGCATGGCGCCTCCGGGCGCCCACTTGCCAAGGGCGCTGAATAGCCAGTCGGAGCGCGTGCCCAGCGCGGAGTCAAGCGGGGCGAGGGACGCTTTGCCGAGCAGCAGGCCCGCGCCGTCCTCCAGCTTGACGGCGAGGTTCGCGGTCGGGCGGCCGATGTCGCCCGGCAGATTGAGCGTGCCGCCGCGCACGGTAAGCGCGCCCGCACCGCTGTAGCTGTCGAAGGCGAGGGACGCGGGGCCGCTTGACGACGGCATCGGCATGAGAGCGGACGCCGACAGGGGTGTGAACGAGAAATCGGTGATGATGTTTTCGGTCCACTGGCCCCCGGTCGCGCCGTTGAAACCGACATAGGCTTCGGTGGTGCCGAGGACGGCGGCGATGTTGATGTCGGAAATGGCGGTGACATTGGTGCCGACGCCGTCCTGAATGGAGGTGACGGTCAGCATCTTTGCCGGCGCGTCGTAACCCAGAATGAAGGTCGCGGGGATGCGGTTGGTCAGGGTGACCGGCGCGATATCATCGGTGATGACGGTTGTGACGGTGTTCGAGACGATCTTGAGTCGTGTGGAGTGGATGCTGCCGTCGTAGTACCGCCACTGGACGGCGAAAACTTTGTCGGCGTTTGTGAGGCGGAACTGGATGTAATCCGCCGGCAGGCTGCTCGCCTCGCCGAACGCATAGCCGATCCGCGCGGTCCACGAGCCGGCAACGGGGTATCGGTTGGTGGTCTGCGACGTGCCTGCGGGCTGGCTGTTGGCGGCGATGGTGTGGGCGAGCGTGCCGTCCGGCAGCCAGCGCGCCGATCCCGAAAGGGCCCACAGGGGCTGGTCGGCCAGAGTGATCGCAGGCAGGGCTGCGGGCACGGGGATTGAATCTGCAGACGCGGCCGAGATGTCGAGCGCGGCGCCGGCCGAATAGGCCAGCGGTCCGAGCGCGAAGGCGGACTGCGCGGCAGTGGGACGCAGCGCGACCGACAGCGTCTCTTCCGCGCCGAGGGTGAAGGCGCCGCCGAGGCGGTGCGGAATGGCGGCTGGCCGCAGTCCGGCCGCATCGTTGTCGAACGTGAAATCGGTGATGGTGTGCGCACCCCAAGCCCCGCCGGTTCCGGCGGCGAACCCGACATACGCCTCGTCCGCGCCGATCTCGTCGGCGAGGTTCACGGCATAGGTTTGCGCGTGGCGGAACAGGCGGTCGGGCCGCTCGACCTCCACGCCAAGCGTTCCCGCCCCGTCGTAGCGGACGGTCACTTGCCAGGGGGCGCCGGTATTGTCAAAGGCGGGCAGCACGGCATTGGTGGCTGTCCAGAGGCCGCCTTGGCCGAGGGTCAGCCAGCGGTAGTTGGTGTAGCCGAGCAGGCCGACGGCGACGGAGTCGGTGATGCCGGCGACGCCGACGTTGAACTGATAGCCCGCGTTTTGGGCGCCGCCGCCGAGCGCGGCCGTGCCGCGCGGATCGTTCTGGATGATGAACGCCGCACCGTCGGCTGGCGTGGCGGTCTGAGCGAAGATACGGTAGGTGAAGCGGGCGGTCCAAGGGGCTGTGACGGCGCGCTTGCGCAATAACCAGGCACAGCCGGTGCCTGCGTTGAGGTCCGGCGTGAGACGCAGATGGCCGTCGGTGCGTCCGGCCTGGGCGGTGCCCAGAAAGGTCCACTCATCGGGGTAGGCGGCGAGCGTCGGCGCTTTCAGCAGCAGAGCACCCGTCGCGACGGGCGTGACGGCGAGCGCGTTGGCGCCGGAAACTTCGATGGATGCGCCGGGCAGCACCGTGACCGGAGCGGAAGGCACCGGCGCGACATTCACGGCATCGGCTGTGAGCGCGAGCGTGCCCTCGGCGACCGTGACCGGGACTTGCGGCGGCGGAAAGGCCAGCGTGCCCGGCCCGGTTTTTTTGTGATCGCCCCGCCCGTGCCGGACGGTTTGAGAGCCGGACCGATCCAGGCGTATTTGCTGACATCGACAGTCAGTCCGCCGGCGCCGACGGACAGGCCGTGGCTGCCGGGGAACCAATCGGACGAGCGCGAAGCGGTGCGCTGCCTGAGTGTCGCGTTGTCGAAGGCCACGGTGCCTTCGGTGTTGCCTCCGGCGGTGGCGTTGATCGGCGACCCGTCGAGCTCAAGCACGCTGCCGCCTTTGTAGGTCACTTTGCCGCCGCGTCCCACGCGCATCAGGTAGGCCCGGTTGGTGGAGGCAGAGTCGAACGTGATCGTCATGTCCGCGCCGGTCGAGGGCGAGACGATCATGCCGCGGTCGCTGGATTGATTGTCGGAGATGAAGGTGGAGCCGTTGACGACGTCGACCGTGCCGGTGGCTTTGTCGTTTTCGCCGAGAAAGACGTGGCCGTTGACTTTGAAGGTGGAGCCGCCGTCGACGCGCAGCCAGGGGCGCCCGCGATGGTCGGGCTGTCCCTGTGCGTTGTCCATGACAAAGCCAGAGCCCTCCATGACGACCGTCGCGCCGCCGTCCACGGTCATGCCGGGCGACTGTGGCGATGTGGCGGTGCCGGTGCCGCGGGCGATGGTGAAGTAGTCGTTGACGAAGCGGTGGTAGCCGCCGTTGATTTCAAGTGTCGGCGAATAGAGGCTGCGGCACCCGACCCAGCCGGCCTGGATGACGTTGGTCTGGCCGGGCGCACCGAGACGCACGGTGCCGCGCTCAATGGTGAAACGGTTGTTGCCGTTCGTGAGGATGCCGTCCTCATCGAAGGCAAGCACGGCGGAAGCCCCGCCATCATAGTTCAGGCCGATGGTCTGCGTGCCGGGAAACGTGAAGGCGACGGTGCCGGGACCGGTCTTGACGAACGCGCCCCCTTCGGTGCGGACCTGGCCGGAGACGGTGAGCGTGGCGGCGGGATCGGTGATGTCGATGACTGCGGCGCGGTTCGTGGCACCTTGCACGCCGGCGCGCAGCGTGAGGCCGCGGGCGAAGGCGGCGGACGGCCCGGTGTAGCGGAAGGCGCCTTCGCCGAGCACGGCAGGCGCGGCGTTCAGGCCGAGCGCGGCGGTGTCGGCAAAAGACACAATGCCGCGGACATGGGTGAAGGGGCCGGAAAAGGTGTTGGCGCTGCCGAGGCTCACGTTGCCGACCGCGAGGGTGAGACCGCCCGCACCGCCGATGTCGCCGTCAAGCGCGAGAGCGGTGCCCGGCGCCGCCGTGACGGCCGTTTCGCCGCCCAGCGTCAGCGGCAGGCCGACGGTGTGGCTGCCGCCCAGCACCGTGATGAACCCTGCCGCGTCGAGCGCCAGCGCGTTGCCGGCGAAGATGTAGCCCGCGCCGCCGAGCTGCACGCCGCGCAGGGCGAGGCCGGTCATGTCGTTGTTCACCGCGCCGCCGGCGGCGGCGAAAGTGGCGGTCGCCCCGCTGCCCTCGGCCACAGCCTGATCCTGCCAGTTGGCCGTGTCGCTCCACGCGCCGCCGCCCGGCGCGATCCATGTGCCGTCCGCGGCCCGCAGCGTCGCCGCCGCACAGAACGCAACCAGGGCCATCACGATGATCTGTTTCATAGTCTCTCCTCGTGTCAAAGTGAAAAGCGTTTACCGCAGGAACAGCATCGAGCCGACCGGCGGGTAGGTCACGACCAGTGTGCCGGGGCCGGTGATCCATGCGGCCTTCTCCGTCGTGTAGAGCCCGCCGGGCATCGGCGCACCGTCGACGAAGAGCGCATGCACATACTGCTTGCCGGCGAAGGCCAGGCTGAGCGTCGCGCCGGACGCGACATGCAGGTCCGTCGTGCGCGGCAGCCGCGCCGCATCGAGCGCGAGCGTGCCGGCCTCGAGCCGCGTATCGCCGGCGTAGTCGGCCGTCGCGCCCGCGAGCGCCAGCGCACCCGCGCCGCGCTTGACGATGTCCTCGCCACCGGTCACGTCCGTCACAGCCAGCGTGCAGCCAGCATCGATCTCGAACGCGGCGTCGCCGGCCAGCGCCGTGGCGCCGAACGCGAGCGTGCCGGGCTCGCGCGCGGCGTTCACGCCGAGCGTCGCGCCGTCGCCGACGGCCGCCGCCGTGATGCGGAAAAGTCGGCCCGGCAGCGACGTGTCGAGCGTGACGGTGTTGGTCGATGCGCCGGGCAGCGTCAGCGCGGCCAGATCATCCGGACCGGCGCCGGCGTCGGCTGGCGTGTCATACGCCACGCGGAAGTCGCTTACAAACAGCTCTTGATAGGAGCCGCCGGTGCCGCTGCCGAACCCGATATAGGCCGCCGTGTCCTGCACATCTGCGGCCAGATTGATACCCGTGAAGGTGTTGGTGACGATCAGCCCGTCACGCGACATGACGGAGGTGAGCGTGCCGGCCGCAGGTTCGTAACGGAGCGAAAAGGCGGTCACGAAACCATTGGTGATCATGACCGGCAGGTAACTCTGGCCGGTGCCGCTGTCCCAGACGCCGTTGCGGCCGACATTCACTTTGTACAGCACGCTGGCCCCATGGTTCGGATAGAAGCACCAGCGCAGGCCGAAGCTCTTGGGAATCGCGTTGAACCCGCTCTCGGCGGTCGTGCCTGCGGCGAGCCCGAGCCGCTCCGGGGCATTGTGCAGGAAGAAGCTGAAGCCGTCGGCGGGCTGCGTGGTGCTCTTGCCGATGGCCAGCTTGAAGGTCGCAGTCCACGGAACCCCGATGCGCATGCGACGTGCCGACATGGCGGTGCCGGTGAAATATGACTGGTACTCGCAGATCTTGAGCGTGTCGTCACAGCCGCCGAGCCGCTTGTCGCTGAAGATCCAGTCGCTCGCGCCGTTGACCGAGGAGAGCGGCTCATCCGACGCCTTGCCGAGCACCAGGCCGCCCTGCTCCAAACGGAGCACGAGATTGGAGGTCGGCCGGTCATGATCGCCCATGAGCCCCAGAGCGGCCGTGCCGCGCTTGATCAGCGTGCCGCTGCCGCCCACAGTGTCGAACGCGACGAACGCAGGCAGCGTCTGGTCGTCCAGCGGCGTCGTGGTGAAGGAGAGATCGCTCACGATGTTTTCGGCATAAAGGCCGCCCGTGTAGGCACCGAACCCGATAAACGCGGAGGTCGCGCCTACGGCGGCCTGCATGTTCACCCCGCTGAAGACGTTGGTGACGGCACCGGCGGCCTGCTCGGTGATGACCGTCACGGTCTGCGCCGCCGCGTCATGGCTGACGGTCATTCGGGCAGGGCCGCCGGTCACCAGGTTGACGGGCGCCAGATTGTTGGTGGCGAGCACCATGACACCGTTGGTGTACATCTTGAGCTGGGTGGTGCGGATCGTACCCTCATAGTAGCGCCACATGAGCGCAAAGCCCGGATTGGGCGTGTGCGAGGTATTGGCCGGCGTCAGGCCTTGCACGGTAAACGTCACGTAGTCGGCCGGCGGGGTCGACATGAGCCCGATGTCATAATTGAAATTCGCGGTCCATGAGCCCGCCACAGGATAGGCGTTGGTGGTGAAGGCGGACCCCGCGCTGTCATTGGCGTTGGAAGAGACCGCCAGGCGGCCCGGAGCTTTCCAGAACGCCTTGCCGTTCAATTTCCAGAGCCCGGCATCGAGCAGCACGGGCTCAGGCACGGGCGCCGCAAGTGCCTGCGGCGTCTCGAGATTCAGCACCGTCTGGTCGCCGTAAGCCAGCTCCCCGAGAACAAAGCCGCGTTGAACCGGCGAGGCCGCAGCCACGGCGTTGAGATTCTCGCCGGCCGCCAGCGCGAGCCGTCCGCCGGTCCGGCTGTACGTCGGCAGCTCGTCTTCGCTTTCAAACGTGACATCCGAGATCGAATGCTGGCCCTGGCGTCCGCCCGTGCCGCCGGTGAAGCCGATGAAGGCCTCGCTGCCGCCGACCTCCGCCGCCACATCCGCGAGCCACGCGTACCGGTAAACCGGCGAGCCGGGACGGTCGATCAGCACGGTCAGCCCGCCCGCGCCGTCGTAACTGACCGTGACTAGGCACTTGACCGGCTGCAGCGCCAGCTTGGGCAGCGCGGCAGGCAGCGCGCGCGAGTCGACGAACGCGCCTTGACGTCCGAAGCGGAGCTGGTGACCGGTGACGTTCAGTCCGACCGCCACGGAATTGGTGATCTTCTCGCCGGTGGCTCCAGCGTATCCCAGACTGCTGCCGTGGGCACCGAGGGCCGACATGCCGCGCGGGTCGTTGTGGATGACAAAGCTGGCGCCGTCGGCCGGATCGGGGCCGACCGCCCAGCAGGTATAACCGAACCGGGCGGTCCAGGGAGTGCCGACCGCAACCTTGTGCCAGAGGTGGGCGGCACCGCGAACATTCTGAATGGCGTTCCACTTGCCGCTTTCGCGCGTGAGCTGCAGGTAGCCGTCAGCACGGCGCATCGCGTTGTTGGTGAATACCCAGAAGCCGGGTGCCGAGGAGAAGGTGTGCGGCGTCAGCAGCAGCGGCCCGCCGTTCAGATCCAGCGCCATGCCGGCCGCGCCCCGCGCGGCGCCGATCTCCAGTGCGCCCCCCGCGCCCAGCGTCACGGTCCCCGCAGCCAGCGCATCGCGGCCCGCATGGACAGTCGACAGGGCCAGGGTGCCGCTGTTGACCTGAACATCCAGCGCCGTCGGTGCCAGCGCCAGCCGGCCGGGGCCGGTTTTGGTCAGGATGCCGCCCGTGCTGGCGGGGTCGGCCTTCGGAAGCGCGTCCAGCCAGGCATGGCTGTCAACATCCAGCGTCAGAGCGCCGGCCCCGACCAGCAGATTTGTGACCCCCGCGAACCAGTCGGATGCGAGCTTGGCGGTGCGCTGCTTGAGCGTGGCGCCGTTGAAGCGCGCCGTGCCCAGATTTTGGTTGCTGCCCGAAGTCACGCTGCCGGGCGTCGTGTCCAGCTCGACCGTGCCGCCCGGGCCAACATCCAGGTTGCCGCCCAAGCCTAGGCGCATCTGATAGGTCCGCACGGTGCCGCCGCCGACGAGGACATCGGTTCGCGCCCCGGCCGTCTGCGAGATCGACATGCCGCGGTCCCATGGCGTCGAATCGCACTGGAAGAGTCCGCCGTTCGTGACCGCCACCGTGCTCTTCAGGCTGGCGTTCTCGCTGAGGAAGCAATCGCCGTTGACCTGCAGGGTCGCGCCGTCAATGTGCAGATAGGGCTCACTGTAAAAATTCGGCTGGCTGTTCCAGTAGCCCATGACAAAACTGGGCATTTCCACGAACGCGCCGTTTGAGAGATAGAGGCTCGGCTGCTGCGGCGAGGCGAGTGTTCCCGTTCCGCGCCCGATGGTCACGTAGGAGCCGACGAAGCGGGTCACGCCGCCGGTGATATCCATACGGGGCGAGGCGAGGGGTCCGGCTGCCGATCCACGCCACGCTGGCGATCTGATTGGTCTGACCGGGCGCGCCGAGGATCACGCGACCCTTGTCGACAGTGAAGAGCGCGTAGCCATTGGTGCCCGCGCTGCCGTTCGCGTCGAACACGAGCGGCGAACTTTCGGTCACGCTCGCCCTGCTTTTGCTCAGCTCTTGGAAACCGGGATAGGTGTAGGCCACGGTGCCTTCGCCGGTTTTAATGAACGAGCCGCCGGGCGCGGCGACTTTGCCGGCGACGGTCAGCGTCGTGCCTGCGTTCGGGATGTCGATCACGGCCGCACGGTTGCTGCTCAAGCCGGGGAGCAGCGTATAGCCGCGGCTCAGCGTCGCCGAGGGACCCGTGTAGCGGAACGTGCCATCACCCAGCACAAGATTGGCCGGATCATCGTCGCTCGAACCCAGTGCGCCGACCGAGGCGACCTCGAGGATGCCCGTGACGAGCACGGTGGGGCCGGCGTAGGTGTTGGCCGCGCCGAGCACCGTCCGCCCGCCGTACAGTTCCAAACTTCCGACACCGGAAACCGCGCCGTCGACCGTCAGCGTCTGGCCTGAGGCCAGCGTGAACGTTGTGGGCCCGCCCAGCGTCAGCGTCAGCCCGACGGTGTGGCTGCCGCCCAACACCGTGATGAACCCCGCCGCGTCGAGCGCCAGCGCGTTGCCGGCGAAGGTGTAGCCCGCGCCGCCGAGCTGCACGCCGCGCAGCGCGAGCGCGGTCATGTCATTGTTCACCGCGCCGCCGGCGGCGGCGAAGGTGGCGGTCGCGCCACTGCCCTCGGCCACCGCCTGATCCTGCCAGTTGGCCGTGTCGCTCCACGCGCCGCCGCCCGGCGCGATCCATGTCCCGTCCGCCGCCCGCAGCGTCGCCGCCGCACCGATCACAACCCACGCAACCGCTCCAAGATGCCCGATTTTCATGCCGTGACTCCTTTTACTGAAACGGGGAACACGTGAACACTCCGCAACATTCAATCCATTGTAGTATAGCCAAGCGGAGGATTTCAGGAAAGTGCGAATGGGCCATTATTCGTAATCGGTGGTGCAAGGCCGATTCTGGCCCTTTTCCACTGGCATTCACACACCTGTGGTGGTATGGTGCTCAGTCAAGATGACCGTGGGACGCCTTGCTTAGCAATGTGTGTCACCTGGTGTTGGCGACTACAGGTCAATCGCTGTTTGGCGCATGTGGGGAATCTGCAAGGATAAGGCCGAATCTGAAGAGGGATAGCCCCATTCATATACCCGCTTTCAACATTCGGGAGGATCTTATGACACAGAGAAAAGCCTTCGCGTGGGCGGTCGCGCTGGGCGCGGCGCTGACCGCGCAGGCTCAAATCGAGGCGGTCTGGCTGACGCACCGCTCGCCGACGCCCGACAGGACGGTCGTGAACTGGAAGAGCGCGCGCCCCGGCCCCTCGCGGGTGCGCTACGGCACGGACCCCTCCTGCCCGCACGAGGCGCTTGCCGCCGGCGAACGCGCGCTGCACCACGTCGAGATCCCGACCCCGCAGCGCGGCGCCGCCATCTACTACCGCGTGGCGACCGGCGAGCAGCGTTCGGAGACGCTCGCCTTCCAGACCTGCCCGGAGGACGGCGTGCGCGTGGCCGTCGTCGCCGACTGGGGCTACGCCGGCCGCCCGGACTTGACCGCGCTCAAGGCCGACAAGCCGCATCTGCTGATGACGGCCGGCGACAACGTGGCGCAGCTCATCAACCCGGCGCAACCGGGCGACACGCGCTACATCCAGCCCTATCTGGGCCTGATCCGTTCCGAAGCCGCGTTTTTCGCGGCGACTCCCTTCATGCCGGTCACGGGCAATCACGACAAACAGGTCGGCCCGCGCGCGAACAAGCGCCCGGGTGCCGGCGCCGAGGTCTACGACGTCGCGGCGACGGCCTTCCTCAGTGTCTTCGCGCTGCCGGAGCCGGGCTGGCGCTGGGCCTTCACGATCCCGCAGGCCGATGCCACCTTTCTCGCGCTCGACCTGCACCACGTCAGCGACTTCGGCACCACCTTCCAGTCATGCCACGACTACCGCCGCGGCTCCGAGCAGTTCGACTGGTTCGACGCGCAGACGCTCGCCGCATCCACCGGATTTGTCGTGACGCTGATGAACGAGAAGAGCAGTTGCCGCGCGCTGGAGCAGGGCGCGTGGCACGCGATGATCAGCCGCGGCACCTTGTGCGTCACCGGCTTCGGCTACTTCGCCGAGCGCGCGGTGGAGAGCGACGGCTTCCCCTACTACAACACCTGCGCGGCCAAGCCCGGCGACGTCTATCGCGACGTCAAGGCTGCGGTCTGCGAGCGCGTCTCCAGCTATATGCTGTTCACTTTCGACCGCGCCGCCGGCCGTATGACTGCGGAACTGAAGCGCCTCGACGGCAGCGTGATCGACCGTCAGACCTACCCGCGGCGGCGTTTGGTCTACAGTTCTGAAGATTAACAAATACTTCGACCTGTGTGTCCAAGGCCGTCTCCTCATCCTCTCCCGTTCTGTGGTCGCCGTTCACGGCGACTTGAACGTGAGCGCATGCGTTGCGCAGAGCCCATCCAGCATCAAGGTCACCAGTGTGCAGGACATGCCGAGGAAACGTACGCCCAGCGGTTTTCCCGACAATGCGTCGTAGTGCTCGCTGACCCCGTTCCTGATAGCATTTGCAACGGTTTTGTCAGCGATTTGGGCGGCGGCTTCCTTGTGCCCGTACAGCGCCAATCCCTTGGCGATCTGATAGTTCGGGGCCGGCCAAACGTCGCCCCGCCAATAGTCGTCCGATTTCCACCTCTTGTCTTTGCGATCCACGGTAGGCACCGGCAACGGCGTGTTCCAGTGATCGGTCTGAATGGTTTCTGCCATCCGTTTGGCCATCACGTCCGTCGGGACCTCTGCCATCAGGGGTATCCAACTTCCGATTGTCGCGACGGGGATTTTCTCCAGCGTGTCGCGGTTGACAGAAAGAAACGTTCCGGAGGCCTCGTCCCACATGTGTGCGCATGGCATTACTGTGGGTGCCGATGTCTCCTAATACGTTTCCACACGTACGTTTTGCACCCCGAACGGCTCCACACGTACGGTGTTGCTTCCCGGTTGAAAGTGACGCGTAATATTGACACGGCAGGGCTTGCCGATAAATCCGCCCGCATACGCGCCGTTCACACGCACGGCCGCCGCGGTTTCTGCCTGCGGGCGCAGCGTGATCCTTGCGCCGTCGCGGGCGGAGACCGTCGCGCGTTTGCCGTCATCCTCATACTCGACGGTCAACGTCTTCACATGCCCGTACGCGGGATCACCGCCAAGTATGGAAGGCAGCACGGGAACGACGCGCGCCCCGCCGCGGACACGCTCACTGACAAACCGGGTGACATCCGCCGACCCCGCGCCATCGATGGCCGCATACGTGGCTTTGAGTATCCGCAACGTGTCCTTGGAACCGTGCCGCCCCTCCATGTCGCACACCAGATAGGCGTTGCGGCCGTCAGCCAGCAACTCCGGCGACACCGTCACAACACCCTGGAACACCGAGCCTGTGACCTGACTGACCGTCAACGCGTTATCCGGCGCGACGGGATACACGACCGGATCGGCTGAAGCGTCAGGCAACACCGGCAAGGTCGCAACCGGACGCGATACCGATGTCAACCTGGCAGGCCGTCCCGCGTCACGCTTGACGAAACGCACAAGCGCACTCTCGTAGCCCTCCAGCGTCAAGTCGAAGGACACGCCGTCCCCCTCCTTGCGCCACGGCACCGCAGTCACCTCGCCGCGCATCGCGTCCCACACCTCGGGTGCACCCGAGGCGTCCGGCGCGTGGAACGTGAAGGCGCGCGCCGCGTCGTTAGTGTTCTGGTTGGCGATGAAGAGCACGTCGCGGCGCTCGCGGTCGACGCGCCGCAATGCATGGACCCAGCCGCCGGTCTCGCCTGAAAGTACGCGCAACACAGGCGGCACGCCGGCCTCGCCCAGCGTCGCTGCCAACTCGGACGGGTTCGGCTGCTCGGCCAGGAAATAGCTCCTGCCGCCCTTCGCGCTGGTGCGGCACGCTGACTTGCCCGGCCGCGCGTCCGCGCCCCAAATCGCCTCGCGCAGCCGTGCGATCTCCGCCGCCGTCTTGCCGAGCGTCAGCGAACGTTCGAGCAGGCGGCCGTAGCCGATCACCGTGCCGCCCGCCTCGAAGAAGGCTAGCGTCTTCTCAAGCGTCGCGAACGTGATGCCATCGGTCGGCGGCACCACCAGCGCGCGATAACGCTCGCCGTGCAGACGCAATTCATTGCCCTTGATTTTCGTGACGCTGTCCTCGAAGCGCTCGAACGGCAGCCAGTCGCAGTCGTAGAGTGCGTCTTGCAAGGCCGACGTGAGATCCTCCGGCGTGGTGCAGGCGCCGACCTGCCGTGCGTTGCCGCTGAAGAGCACAGCCACCGGACAGACATGCCGCCCGCCGGTGAGCATCAGCGAAAGGCGGCTGGAGTAGTCCGCCCAGACGCGGTAGAGCGCGAAGCGCGGCTCGAACCCGCCGTTGTAGAAGTAGGGCGGGCAATCGGTGTCATGCGGTGCCTGCGGATTGAACGAGTGCGGGATCATCACGTTGACCCCGCAGACCTGCATGCGGTCTGCCCACCACTTCATTTCCGGGTATGTGAGATCCTGACCGCGGGCGCCAAAGATCTCGCACATCGCAAGGTCATCCGCTTTGCCATACACGTGAGAGATGGAACTGGCGAGTTTGGGCGTCTGCCAGCAGGGCGCATCGCGCCGCGTATCGCGCTGTCCCATGACGAACTGATCGAAAACCGCGTCGATCCCGCCCATGGAACTGTATTTCTGAAGCAGCATCATATCGCCCGCGCAGTAGTCGTTGTGGACATAGAGCCGGTTGTGCTCCATGAAATGCCCGATGGAAAGCACGTCGCGCCGGCGGCACCACTCGGTGATCCCGCCGAACATCGTGCGCCCCCACGTCTCGGCGCGCGCCACGGCATACTGATACTTGGCCGCAGGCTGCGCTTCTCCCGCGAGCGTGAAGAGCCAGGCCACATAACACGGCATCCACGCCACGCCGCGCGCTTTAAAAGTGTCATCC
>ERZ795056.676-NODE-676-length-42341-cov-8.599276_pt1 | contig 42341 bp, 42 predicted proteins | sample MGYA00375140_ERZ795056 | MGnify/ENA primary metagenome ERZ795056 (study PRJEB30185, sample SAMN05720227) | activated sludge metagenome | isolation source: Anaerobic digester | place: USA | collected 2015-03-09 ...
TTTATTAACTTCGGACAGGTTGGTGTTGTTGCTTTTTTCCTGGTAAGTGGATTTATCATTCCGTATTCATTGGAAAAATCCAGGTCGGTTTGGCATTTTTTTGTCAACCGAATTTTCAGGATTTATCCTCTCTATCTCTTTATTATCTTCCTGCAATTTATTCTTATATTAACCCATATCCGCGTTGAAGACTCGTTCTCTCCTGGTAAAATACTCATCTCCCATTTGTTTTTTTTACAGGAATATTTTCCGGAATCCAGTTCATGGTCTCTTAATCTGGTTATTGGCTCCTGGACATTATTTATTGAAGCAATCTGGTATGTTTTATTCGCCATTCTATTTCTCGTTCAGATTCCTCATAAATGGCTAATGAGGATAGCAATCTTAGGATTTTCATTATTGATTATAGCCAGCTTTGTATTAGAAAAACGGTTTCCAATGGGTCGGATGGGAATGCTTTTTAACTGTATCCTCGGCCTACATTTTTATCGCTGGTTTAAGGGCGAAATATCAGACAATCAGTTCTATGCAGGATTTGGTGTTTCACTAATCGCCATTTTATCTGGGTTGTGGCAGGCCTACGGTTATTTTCTTAGTGAGCATTTCTCTGCACTATGCGTTCTCACTTCCTGGTCTGTATCTTTTATTTTCTTCACCTCCCTTTTTGTAATTCGGGATCGGTCTCATGCACTATGGGATTCAGTTTTCGGATTTTTAGGAAACATTAGTTATTCAGTGTATTTGTCCCACTTCACTATCATGAAGATCATGACTCATTTCTTTGGAGAAACCCCATTGATTTTTGTTTTGACAGTTCTTCTCACGATTGTCTTTTCAAAATATAGCTTTCAGCTCATTGAAAAACCCGGAATTGCGTTGGGAAAAAATTTGTTTAAAAGAGGATCCTAAACCTAGTTTTACCAATGCTTAACCATGCACTGGTTACATATGGGGATTATTTCTGACTGAGTAACCTGCAACAGGAAGATACGCCCGATCATAATTATATTTGATTTGTCTTCTAAATCATGAGCCGAAATAATCACTGGACTTGATTGGGTTGTGAATACAATAGTTAAGTCCTGTCGATTATAGGTGGACCATGTCCGGGGTTTGATATCAAATTGTAAACACTTCACTTTACCAAAGCTCGCACATAACTTCCGTTCCAGTCAAATCCTTCTTTTTTGACCAATAAAATCTTCCGGTCAGGGCCCAGCAAATAAGTGGTGGGATAAACTTGTATGCCCATATTGGCCAGCGATTTTCCGGACCGATACACGGTGACAGTCCCATCAAACCGTTTCTCGATCTGGTTAATATTCGCTCTGGGTTCATCACTAATCAGTATTACCTGAATCTGGTCCTCCCCTTTTTCTTTCTGCAATTGTATCATGGACGGTATTTCAAGAATGCAATCGCGGCACCAGCTTTGAACATAACTGATCAATATATAGGGATGACTGTCATTCTGCAGGTTGTATTGGACTCCTCTCCCATCTGTCAGCACTGATGTTTGAATCGGAAGATCGGGAATCGCAATGAACCGAACATATACCTTTCTTGCAGCAAACAGAACAACGATAGCGACAAGAACCCATAGCAACAGATTTTTCATTTATGCACCAACTGCTTCAGGATTGGTTTTTGTGGTTGAAAAAGGATTTCGTTTCCGCCAGTCTTCATTTTCTTTGCTTCTGTAGGAGCTGGTGAAATAACGGAATGCCAGCGAAGGAATTCCCCGTTTGATCCGGTAAAAGTGGCAACCTGTTTCCGGCACGGCTCCCGCACTGGCTTTGGCATCGTATCCTGTACGGCCGAAAAGAAGTTTTGATTTTTTCTGTTCAATGGCCTGACGCACACCCTCGAACAGAATGTTGAAATAAATGGAGTGTTTTTCGTTCGCCTCGTATTCAAAGCCAATATAGTGCACCTCGAGGGAATTTCCGGGATGAGCCAGATGACTGGAAAAAGCCACCATCTTTCCATCAAGAAACCACCCCAGGACCTGAAAATCTTCCTTTAACTCTTTCTTCAGGCAATAGAAGTATTCAGGAGTAAGTGATCCCAGCCGCAGCATTTGTTTATGCCTGACGTTTTGATACAGGCAGTTGATGTCACTGCGATGGGCTTGAATTTCATCCAAAGAAAGGAATCGGGTCTCCAATGACTGACGGGCCTGCAATATCTTATTCGCCCTTTGACGGTACTTCTTACTAAAGGCCGACAGATACGAATCAAAATCAACCCAGTCAGGATCGACATTTACTGACATCACTGTATCGTTGTCAAATCGTTGAAACCGACTTGAAGATGCCAGTTGATCGTCCATATCCGAACCTGCATCTTTCAATAAAATACCTGAAATCTTAACCGAACTCTTCTTTTGAAACTGCTCCAGAATCTGAAAAACAAGTCCTTCATCTTTCTTATCTTTAAAAAAATATCCTGGTTCGTTCAGATGAAAAAGATTACCACATATAAGCAACCCGGTTTCCTGACGGAGAATGAAATTCCGCACGATTTGAATACAGGTCTGATCGAGCAATTCCGGGCTATAATGTTCTGAATGAAACCGAAATAGCTGGCCATAAATAAGGCCAATACAGTTATTTTTCCTGAATACAACAATGTAAAGGAAAGAGACATCAGGCATTCCGCATTTCTGCATGACCAACAAACGTTCCTTCCTGAGAAAATGCCCTTCCGGTAACATTCCATCCCAATCTATTTCAATGGACTCCGGATTGGTGTATACCTGAAATGTGATTTCCCTCTCCGGAATTCGGCAGATTTTCATGGGTGGTTTTTTGGTGGTAGAACGGAAGGATGTAAAATACTTCGGATTACGTAGAAGGATCAATTTAAATGCCAAAGCATTTAAACAACCACGTTACTTTGAATTTTGTTGGAAGATGCCAAAAATGAAAAGAAGATTTGAATTGGTTGTCATAACAGTTGTTTCAAATCTTCCAACCGGTGAATGTCAGACGCCAATTTGTCCGGTTCCATTCGGACAATCCGGGGATTGTGAATAGCAACCCCTGACTTATGCCGTTTCGAGACATGGATGGTTTCAAATGAAATTTCAAAAACCAGTTGAGGAAGCACCTTGCGTACCGGCCCAAATTTCTCAATCGTGTTGCCCGCCACAAATTTGCGGATCAATTGAAACAAATCCGGCTGATCCTTTACACTGAGCATTACTTTGGTAACGGGTAAAACTGAACCATCATGAGCCGCAGCAATGGACAGTTCCAATTGCTTTTCAACCGAATGCACATTGGTTTCCTGCATGTAAATCAGAACACCAGAAAAAAGGAATTTCCTAACAGGAACCAGAAAACCGGTGGATTCTCCATAACCACCAGATTTGATTTCTCTGATGTAAACCCCAGTGGATTTCAACTCCCTGGCCAATTGAAGGCGATGGTCCAGGTCATCAGAATTGTTGATAATCACCATTTCATTCATGGTCAATTCCGGGTGCGTGTCAGAGTCAGATTTCATCAAATCCGCCAGTTTGCGTTGTCGGATTTCGAAAGGATTTTGAAAGATATTTTCTCCATTAAATTCCAGCAGGTCATTTGCTATGAAAACCGGACCTGGCGATACCGTCCTTTCCTTGCGCAGCTTATCCGATGAATCCATCGTTAACTCCTGCAACAGTCCTTTTTGTATCATCTGGCCAGTCACTACAAAATCGTTTCCGAACTTCCTGCATGTTTTCACCAAAGATGGAAAAGAATCGTTCATTAGTTCTCCGCTCTCACTCCAAATCAATACCAACTCTCCCCTTTTGATCATTTGAAGCTGAGGTTCCGACCACCACAATCCAGCGGTCCATCCGTGGCTGAAATCAAACGGAGCGTTTTCTGAAAGAATTGTTGGTGAATTAAATGGGTAAGGTCTGACCAGGAGCTCTTTTGAATAATTACGGTAAAAAAGATCCTCAAACGAATCAGAAACCGGTGACCAGGACTGTGAAAGTTGAAACGTTGTGAAACAAGGATCCAGATCAAACGCTTTGGCAATTGCTTTGCTAAGTTCGCTGCTGGTAAATGTGTATGGGAATCGGCTTGTTACTATTTGATTTACAATGGCGATCCCTGAATCGGGTAGCTTGGCCCATAAATCATGCAGGAGATCCAATTGTTCCTTGCCTTTTGCTTCGAATGCTCCGATCAATGCAGTGATGCATTCTTTCATATTGATCTGGGCAGGATCTGTCGGAATTATTAATAATGAGAGTGTTTCTGTTGCATCTCCAGTGATTGAAACGCATTCACCAATGAGCCATTCCGGTAGGTCAGGTAATTCATTTGCGATTTCCAGCAATTTCCCGGACGGGATTTTCCGTAAGAGTTTTTTTCCAGATAACAGTGCAATTGCCCAGAGAATATCCTCAGAATGAAGCTGCTTAAAATAATCAGAGAGAGCGTTTTGTCGGATCAGACCTTCCTTTTCCTGCTGAAAGAGACGAGTGAGCGCAATGAAACGGTTCATTCAGCAAATAACCGAATTACCCGCGAAAACATTGACCTCAAAAATCAGAGTACGTTCCGAACAAATAGCAGGGAGTTCTTCCAGTACCGGCTTTCGGAAACTTTGGTTACCACAATCCCTTTGTTGGAGGCCGAATGAATAATAGCCAGCGGTTGACCTGGTTTGGAAATGACGATGGCGGCGTGGTTCACCCATACCTTACCTTTACTTCCTTTCCGTCCGAAAAAAGCCAGGTCACCCACAGTCGCTTCTTTTACAGACACCAATCGTCCTTCTGTGGCCTGAGCAACTGAACTTGCTTTGAGTTTCATTCCGAAATTCCGGAAAATAAAACCTGTGAATCCGGAACAATCAAAACCGGTGGCGGGCTTCTTTCCTGAACTCCGGTAGGGTCGTCCCAGAAAACGGAAAGCGAAATTCTGAATCTGGTTCCGGAGGTCAGACGTTTCTTCCCTGAATGCAACTGAACGAAGACTGTCATCTATTGGATTGTACCAAACCAGGGGGTTAAACCAGACACTTTTTGCCGGGGAAGAAAAGGAGGATGATGCGGTTTTCTGAGTGTTTGGTTGCACTGAAACAAAATCCTGGGCAAGAGTAGAGAAAGTACACATGATCACCAGGAAAGCGGCTGAGATGACGACTTTATTTACCCTCAAGTGACGCTTGAAACGAATGGAGTTAAATCTCAAATTCACAGATAATTAAACTTTCGAAATCGAAAATAGATTTACGATTTTCTTTAGAAATAATATGCAAACTTGCCATTATTTCACCAAAATGCCAAATCAATTGGGAAATTCGTAAAAAACCGGCCAGAAATTTAACAATTACAAAACAGACTCAAGGCATAATAACACCTTCCTGTTCGGTCACCATTGCACAAACTTCCGTATGCAGCATGCGGATATAATTGCGAAATACCGGATCGCAATTTGATGGGCTGGCCACAATCCGTTTCATCTTTCCATTCATCACAATTTTCAAAACAATCTTCTGGGCACCTTCCGGAATTTCAACACTATCTGGTAACTGGGCCAGATTCATTTTAACCGCTTCGAAAATGAGATTCTTTGTCATTTCTGCCGGCAGGAGATACCGGAATTTCCCGATCAGAGGCATTCTGGATTCCCCGTTATAGACTAGTTGTTTACCGGAATAAAAGCTGGCTTCGTAAACAGTACACTTACCTGCACAGGGTCCTTGTTGTATGTAAATCAATAAATTTGAACTTGATTCTACGAAGGATTCTTTGTCTTTTTGCATTTTAGTCTTCACTGAACAGCCAGCACTCAACAGCAATCCGGCAATGATCAGGCAGAAAGACAGAATACGATACAGTAAACTCATTGCGGCAATTTTAAGAATAGACAACCACTTTGCGAAACTTTCAAAATATTCACTGGACATATGACTGAATCACAGATACCACCAAGGAAGAACCGAACCTTTTTTGTTGTAGTGCTCATCATCATTCTGTTGAGCGCCAATGGGTTTCAGTACTACCTCAGTCAGCAGGACAAAGAGGAAATTATTGAAAAGGATATTGTGATAAAGGAAAAAGTGGCAGACCTCAGTAAAGCCAGTGGGGCATTGGACTCCATGCGCAATGAACTGAACATCAAAATTGAAGAAATTAAACGACTTGGAGGCGACACTGCCAGTATTGGGTTACTGAAACGTCAGATCGAACGTGATCTGAGAAATGCAAGACGCCAGAACTTCAAATCAAAAGAAATGATTGAAGATCTACAGGGCCGGATTGAAGACTATGAACTTCAGCTGGCAGATAAAGATGAGGAGATCCAGAAACTAAAAGATGAGAACAAGTCGCTCTTTGCCGAAACCAAGCAATTGAAAAATAAAATTGTGGCAAAGGAAGATTCGATTTCGAAGCTTTCAGAATCGAAGGCCATGCTGTCGGAACAAGTACAAATTGCTTCCCGATTGAGAGCAGAAGAGATCCGCATTTCCATCATCGACAGTAAGGGCAGAGAGAAACAAGAAGACGATTACAGGGCCAAGAAAATTTCAAAACTGAAAGTACAGTTTAAGATTGCAGATAACAAGGTTGCCCGAATTGAAAACAAAGAAGTCTTTATGCGGATTACCGACCCGGAAGGTGGTTACCTATACGATATCGGATCTGGTGGCGGAACATTTACCATTGAAGGAAGGGATTCACCTTATACTTCAAAACTGAGCTTCCTTTTCGATAATAAGCAACCGATTCTTAACTTTTTATGGGATAAAGGGAGCCCGTATAAAACAGGCACATATACCATTGAGTTGTTCTCTGAAGGCAACAAACTGGGCCAGGCCAATTTTGTTGTGCGGTAATTCAGATGAATGCGGCAGGCGACTTTCAAATATTTCGGCCCCACTTATTGATTTCTAAAATGGAATCCTTAGCTTTGCGGCCCTTTTGTAAACAAGTAACATGCAAAACAATTACGAAACGGTATTCATTTTAACTCCCGTTTTGTCTGACCAGCAGACAAAGGATACCGTAGAAAAGTTCAAAAATTTGATTACCAGCCAGGGTGGCGAGATAATCAATCTGGAAAACATGGGCCTTAAGCAACTCGCTTACCCCATTCAAAAGAAAAACAATGGATTTTATGTGCTGATTGAATTTAAATCAGCGCCATCGTTTATCAAGACCCTTGAGGTTGAATACAAACGCGATGAGCGAATCATCCGCTTCCTGACCACCGCTTTGGACAAGTATGCAGTTGAGTACAATACCAAACGCAGAACAGGTAGTTTCAATGTTTCCAAAGAACCTAAAGCAGAGACAGTAGCATAATGGCACGGCACTATTCAAATTCAAACAATGGAAATTCTATTTCAAATTCCGAAAAGAATATTCCGGTAAAGAAATACTGCAGATTCAGGAAGGCTGGTATTAAGTATATCGACTATAAAAACCCTGAGTTCCTTTTGAAATTTCTGAACGAGCAAGGAAAAATCCTACCTCGCCGATTGACTGGAAACAGCCTGAAATATCAGAAGAAGCTTGCACAAGCTGTAAAGAAGTCCCGTCACCTTGCATTTCTTCCATACGTGGCAGACGGTTTAAAATAATCTCTAAGACCAGAAATATAAAATCAAATGGAACTGATTCTTAAAGAAGATGTTAAAAATCTTGGGTTCAAAAATGATGTCGTGAATGTCAAACCAGGATATGGAAGAAACTATCTGATTCCTCAAGGCATTGCAGTACTCGCTACACCTTCTAATATCAAGGTGATGAATGAGAACCTGAAGCAAGCTGCCCACAAAGCAAGCAAACTGCTCAAAGATGCGACTGAGCTTGCAGAGGCAATCGGCGATATGGTAATGGAAATCAAAGCGAAAGCTGGAGAAACTGGTCGTATTTTCGGTGCAGTTACCTCACTTCAGGTCTCAGATGCTCTGAAAGCCAAAGGATTCGAAGTGGATCGGAAACGAATTACCATTCCAAATGACGTAAAATCTCTCGGCGAATACGAAGCCACCATTATCCTGCACAAACAAGTGACACACAAAGTGAAATTTGTTGTAATCGCAGAGTAACCAATAAAGAGACAACTTTAAAAAGAGCAGTAACCCTGCTCTTTTTTTATGCCCTGACTCTTGGTTCAAATACTCCGTCTGTAATCCAGAGAATTAAATTTCACCATGAGTTCTATATGCGACACCTCATCTGAATTTGATTGTTCACATATTCAATTTTAATTTGTGACATTTGGGTTATAGGTTTGTCTTAATATCAATTCAATGGACAATTTCAGCTATCTTTCAGGAACGCACGGCTCTTATATTGAAAGCCTTTATGAAACGTACAGAACGTCTCCGCAGGAACTTGACCCCCAATGGCAAAAGTTCTTTGAAGGATTTGAATTTGCAAACCAATTTGGCGATGGTGGAAATGTATCCGCAATACCTGCTGTAACTCAATCTCAGACAATTGCAACCGGTGTTCTTGAAAAAGAACTGGCTGTTGCAGCGCTGATTGAAGCATACAGAAACAGAGGCCACCTGCTGGCAAATACCAATCCCGTTCGTAATAGAAAAGACAGGAAGCCAAGACTTGATCTTGCCGATTTCGGCCTTTCGGATTCAGATCTGGGAACAGTATTTGATGCCTGTGCTCTTATTGGGCAACAAAGGAAAACCCTGTCACAGGTAATTGAAAAACTAAAAAGGACCTATCAGGGCAAAATTGGTTTTGAGGCCAATTATGTGCGTGACATTGAACAACGCAACTGGCTTACCAGAAAAATTGAAAATGAATGGCCAGAATTTTCACCTTCCCAGCCTCAAAAAGAACGAATTCTCAAAAAACTGAATGAAGCAGTTGTATTTGAGAATTTCCTTCATACCAAATATGTAGGCCAAAAGAGATTCTCTCTGGAAGGCGGAGAAACCACCATTCCAGTTCTTGACTTTATTATTAATACTGGCGCAAATCTTGGAACCAAAGAATTTGTGATTGGAATGGCCCATCGTGGTCGTTTGAATGTCCTTTCTAACACTATGGGAAAGACATACGAACAGATTTTCAGTGAATTTGAGGGATCTTCCACTCCAGATCTCACAATGGGTGATGGCGATGTGAAATATCATCTCGGTTTCAGTTCTGATCAAATCACCACTGATGGAAAACCTGTCCATTTAAAACTTTGCCCGAATCCTTCACACCTGGAAGCTGTGAATCCAACTGTAATTGGATTTGTAAGAGCCCGGATGGCCATGGAATATTCAAATGATTCCAAAATGATCATGCCCGTTTTAATCCACGGGGATGCAGCGCATGCAGGACAAGGAATTGTCTATGAAGTTACGCAAATGGCTAATCTGAATGGATATTCTGTTGGGGGTACCATCCACCTAGTGATTAATAACCAGATTGGTTTTACTACAGATTTTGATGATGCCCGCTCTTCTTCTTATTGCACAGATGTTGCCAAAATTATCGAAGCCCCGGTTTTGCATGTCAATGGTGATGATCCGGAGGCTGCAATTTTTGCCGCAATTTTAGCTTCCGAATACAGACAACAATTTGGCTGCGATATATTTATTGATCTGGTTTGCTACAGAAGGCATGGTCATAATGAGAGCGATGAACCAAAGTTCACGCAACCATCACTATATAATGTGATTGCCAAACATTCCAATCCAAGAGAAATTTACCAGAAGCACCTGGTTGAAAGAGGATTGGTGGATGCGGATCTTGCCGAAAGGATGGACAAAGAATTCAGGAATTTATTGCAGGAAAGGCTGAATATGGTCAAGCAAACACCTTTGCCTTATTCCTATCAAAAGCTGGATAAGCAATGGCAGGCATTGAGAAGATCTGTCCCTGCTGATTTTAACACCTCTCCAGAAACAGGTGTTTCATTGGAAAAACTCCATACCATCGGAAATGCCCTAACCCGAGTTCCGGATGGATTTAAACCAGTGAAGCAAATTGAAAAACTGCTGAAAGAAAGAGAAGAAATGCTTTTTCAGTCTGGCAAAATCAATTGGGCACTAGCCGAATTGCTTGCTTATGGTTCCATACTTTGTGAAAACAAGGTTGTACGGATTTCAGGACAGGATGTACAGAGAGGCACTTTTTCTCACCGGCATGCTGTCATACGGGATTCAGTGACAAACCACCCGTACAATTCACTCAATCATATCACGGAAAACCAGGAGCAATTTCGCATTTTCAATTCGCTTCTTTCCGAATACGCTGTGTTGGGCTTTGAATTTGGATATTCCATGGCTAATCCTCATGCATTGACAATCTGGGAAGCACAATTCGGTGATTTCGCAAACGGAGCTCAAGTAATGATAGACCAGTTCATTACGAGCACTGAGTCAAAATGGAACCGCATGAACAGCCTGGTTATGCTGTTACCGCATGGATACGAAGGACAGGGACCAGAACATTCAAATGCCAGACCAGAGCGCTTTTTGCAGCTGGCTGCTGAATATAACATTGTAGTCGCCAACATCTCAAGTCCGGCTAACTTCTTTCATGCCCTACGCCGCCAATTGGCATGGGAATTCCGTAAGCCGTTGATTATCATGTCACCAAAATCGCTTTTGCGACATCCAAAAGTGGTTTCCAATGTTGAAGAAATAACTAAAGGAAGCTTCCAGGAAATCTATGAGGACAAATTTGCCAATCCAAAACAAGTAAAGCGTGTGCTCCTGTGTTCCGGCAAAATTTACTTTGACCTTCTGGAAAAACAGCAAAATGACAATGTTAACGATGTGGCCATAATCCGCATTGAACAGCTTCATCCTTTCCCTCAAAAAAGATTGAATGAAATCCTGAAAACATATAAAAATCCGTCCTTAATTTGGGTTCAGGAGGAACCCGAAAATATGGGTGCCTGGGGATTCATTTTACGGCAGATGAGAACTGAAAAAATCGATGTTATTGCACGAAAAGAATCGGCTTCTCCGGCAGTTGGATACCAAAAAGTGCATGTCAAACAACAGGAAGAAATCATCTCCTCGGCCTTCAAATTTTAAGACAAACAAACTAATCCACTATAATTGAATAAAATGAGTTTTGAAGTTAAAATCCCTACTGTCGGGGAATCCATCACAGAAGTAACCATAGCCAATGTATTGAAAAAGGAAGGTGAATATGTGAACCTGGATGAAATCATTTGTGAGCTTGAATCAGATAAAGCCACATTTGAATTAAATGCTCCGGCAGCAGGAATCATTAAGTGGAATGCGAGTCAAGGCGATGTACTTCCCATAGGTCAACTAGTTTGTACAATCGAAAACAAAGCTGAATTACTACCGATACCGTCCGTGGAAAAAACATCGGAACCAATCATTGGTCAAACCATAGAAATTAAGGTACCAGTTGTAGGAGAATCCATTTCAGAAGTCACTCTTGCCAACTGGGTGAAAAAGAATGGGGATCTGGTGAATTCAGGTGACCTTCTTTGTGAAATAGAATCAGATAAAGCAACATTTGAACTACAGGCAGAAGGATCAGGTTATCTTACAATTCTGGTTGAGAAAGGAACAACTGTCGCCATCGGTACATTGATTGCGACTATACTGACTTCGGCTCAAAATGATAAGCCAGGTAGCATTGCACCAGAGGCTTCTTCAAAACCAGAGGTTCAGAAATCAGTACAAGGATACCCAGCCACCCCACTGGCAGCAAAAATTCTTGCCGAAAAGGGCATTGATCCATCTGCTGTGACCGGTAGTGGAGAACATGGCAAGATTATGAAAGAGGATGCTCTCAAAGCACAAACTGCAAAGGCAGTATCTTCAGTCCCCCAGGAACCCACAACACCGACCAAAAAAGAATCAACCGGCTCTTCCAGAAGAGAAAAACTTTCTTCTTTAAGAAAAACAGTGGCGAGGAGACTGGTGGCTGTAAAAAATGAAACAGCCATGCTGACGACATTTAATGAAGTCGACATGAAGCCAATCATGGATCTGAGGGCTAAGTACAAAGATAAATTCAAAGAGAAACACAATGTGGGTCTTGGATTTATGTCTTTCTTCACTAAAGCTGTTTGTGTTGCATTGTCTGAGTTTCCGTCCGTTAATGCGATGATCGACGGAGATGAAATTGTATTTCATGATTTTGCCGATATTTCGATTGCGGTTTCGGCACCGAAGGGACTTGTTGTTCCGGTGATCCGAAATGCTGAGAAAATGAATTTTTCAGAAATCGAAAAGGAAATTGTGCGTCTTGCTACAAAGGCCAGAGACAACAAACTTTCTATTGATGAAATGACAGGAGGAACTTTCACCATTACCAATGGAGGTATCTTTGGTTCGATGATGAGCACACCGATCATCAATGCTCCACAATCTGCTATCCTGGGAATGCACAACATTGTGGACCGGGCGGTTGTGATTGATGGTCAGATTCAGGTTCGGCCTATTATGTATGTGGCTCTAAGCTACGACCACCGAATCATCGATGGACGTGAATCGGTAGGTTTCCTTGTGAAAGTGAAACAGCTATTGGAAGAACCTATGAGATTATTGTTGGATATTTAGTCTGATATCAAGAATTCTGAATCAGATTGAGTTTTAGACTTAAAGAACTTTCCCAGAAAACTTAACATTCCTGATGTTGAAAGAACAATTATAAACTTATATAAAAAATAGTTGATTTTTTTGTCGGTAAGGAGATGAAAACCATTTTTTGTATAAAAATTTAAACCAAATTTCTTTGCAAGAACTTCAAGGCTTTTTCTAGAATAAAATGCAACATGCTGACCATGATCAAAACCATAATACCACCATTCACTTGGGCGTGGGGCTGGAATATTTACAACATTTGTAGTGAATAATATTGATGAAGTACACTTTAGAATTGCCTCAATCTCTTCAACTGGATTAGCCCAATGTTCAAAGCATTCAAAAATCGTGACTAATTCAAACTTGGAGTTTTCTAGATTACCTTCAAAACCAAATGCAAGTAAGTTCTCCGTGTATTTATCTGACCAATAATAGTCTAAACCAACATCTCTCATTATTCTCACAAAAAACCCATAACCAGAAGCAAAATCTAGAAACTTAGCAAATTTATCAAACCATAAGAAAACTAGTGAGACTATTACATTCTTTGCTCTCAAACTCCTGACAACTTGACCAGTATCTCCCAAATTCATACTTTGAGAATATGCCTCATCTAACCAAAACGGCTCGTCCGGCTGCACAAACCCACATTGAGAACATTGGTAAAAATTAACCGAATACTTTTTCCTAATTAAGTTTCCAAATATGAAATTTGATTTTGCTTGGCAAATTTTACAGGCAGATACTTGACTTGACATTTCCTTTCCTACTCTTTTTCTTTATCGCTCAAAGTAACGAAATAATGGAGACATCTTGCTACAACTTCACCGCAATTTCCCAAGAAGCTCATCTTCAAGCGCTGAAACATAGGAAAAAAATTATTTTTCAAATAAAATAAAAATCAAGCCAAACAATCACATTTAGTCATAATCCAAACATAATATAATATATCACCAATAATTTTTAAATACATGCCGCAACCATAATTCAAACATGAATGAACTCGAAAATAAAAAACGTAAAAAAAATACCAAACAAATATTAATTCATGATATTATCCAACTACATTTACTTTAGTTCATCAATAAGACAGTAAATATAATAATGAATACATTTTATCGCAATTTAAATATACAAATCTTATTTATTACATTGATAATTAATACATCACTATCATTACTATCTCATTCAAACAATTTAGAAAAATCATATAAAATAATAAACAAGCAAAGTGGATTAATTTCAAATTGTATATATGATATAACACAGGACTCAAAAGGATATATTTGGTTCGCAAGCAACAAAGGAGTATCAATTTTTGACGGAAAACACTATAAAAACATAACCTCTTCAGAGGGACTTCCATCTAACGATATATTCTCAATTTTCGAAGATTCTCAAAAAAGAATGTGGATAGTGGCAGGGAATGGTAAAATCTCATACTATCATAACGGAAAACTATATAGTGAAAAAAATACACCATACCTACAATCAATAGTAACAAATAGTTGGATAAAATCAATACACGAAGATAAGGCTGGAAATATCTGGTTTGGAACTTTTATTAAAGAGATAATAAAAATAGATAAAAAAAATAACATAAAATATTTTTTCTACCCATACCAAAAAAGCGATTTGATAGAATCTCCAAATGGAAGATTTATTTCAAATTTTTTCTCACCAAATATAAATGAAATTGAATTTATACTATCAGGACACGGACTTGTTAAGATTATAAATGACAAAGTTATTACAAATAAAAAATATTTTGGAAAACTAGAAGACGTAACATGCAGTTATATAGATAAAAATAATATTTACTACTGCACAGGTAAATATATAAAAATATTAGACAAAAATCTCAATTATATATCTAATATAGAACTTCCAAAAATATTCAAAGACATCTCGATAATTAAAAATATTAACAAAAATGAACTCTGCATAAGTGATGGAAGGGCAGTAGCAACATTAAACAAATCAACAAATCAAATAAAACTAATTATGAACAATTTTGGTTGCGACAAAATTTTTCAAGACAGGGATTCTGTTTTCTGGATAAATTCTATTAATCAAGGTATATATATATTAAGCGGAAAATACACGTACTTCACAAAAGACAATTCAAAAAACAGTTGCTTCTCAATTGGAGTTGGAAATAATAGTAATATTTTAATTGGTCAAGACGACAGTAAGCTAATAATACACAATAACAATACCGACTCGCTACTCAATTTTTCAAACTATATGAATCCTATCGGAAGAGGGAGAATTAACCAAATTGATAAAATAGAGAATGATGTAACTGTAATATCATGTGAGAGAAGAATTATAATTCATAAAAACAATAAATATATTCTAGTACCAATTGGATCAAAGTGCTTTAAATATATTGACAAGAAAATATACATTGGACACTCAGGAAATCTATACTATCTACCAATAACCTTCATTGATAGCATTGTAAAAAAATGCAAAAACAAATTTAAAATTTTAGATTTTAATCTATCAAAATTTGAAATTTTACCAGGCAAAAGAGTTACAAATATAGATAGTGATAGTAAATATATATATCTAAATACAGACAAAGGAATATACTATGCAAAAAGAAATTTAAACGAAAGGAATATTTATTTTGAAAAATTAAACTCAATATATTCAAACTACACATACTGCGTATCTGATTCAGTACTTATCTCGGATGACATATCTAGTGGTCTTTTACTTTTAAGCATAAATACAAAAAGAAATCTATTTTCATCATATAAACTTCAAACCAATTCAACGAATCGAATAAAAAAATCATTCAATAATAACATTTGGATATGCTCAAATAATGGATTATTCCTAATCAACTCACCATTAGTTTCGCAAGCAAAAAATGAACTAGTAATAGATTCATTCACCATCAACGATGGTCTTCTATCCAATGAAGTCAATGACATCACTTACAGCCAAGGGAAATGGTGGGTGGCAACGTCAGGTGGGGTCACTGTTTTTGATGAAGCATATTTCAAAACCAAAAACGAAACTCCTCCTAAAGTAGTTTTCAGAGAACTTTTGCTGAATGGAGCCTCGACCATTTCTGATGAACGACCTTTAGTCGAAGGCAATACCCGAGTGAAATTCTCTGTCGGGTGCCTCTCTTTTAAGCATTTTCGCAACATTCGATTCCGCTATAAACTTCACTCCCGAGACTACTGGCGGTATTCTATGGATTTTGACCAGGAGTTTACCGACTTAAGCCGTGGAAATTACCAGATACAGATTCAGGCCCGCAGTCCTTTCAGCCCCTGGAGCCGGTCTATTGTTCTTCCCGCATTCACTATTCTGCCGCCATTCTGGGAGAGATGGTGGGTTCAGTATCCGTTGTTCGCTGGCGGTGCGATCCTCTTCGGACTGCTCGTATTCACAGGATACAAAGTACGTGTGACCCGAATACGCATGCGGAACCAGCTTATTGATGCGAATCTCACAGCATTAAGAGCTCAAATCCGACCGCACTTTATTGCCAACATCATCAACTCAGTCCAGATCTATTTCCTCAACAACAAAAAAGAGGATGCCATCGTTTTCCTTGGGACCTTCGGGAAAATGGTCCGCCGGATTCTGGATACATCAGAAGAAGAATTTATTACCGTTAGTGAGGAACTGAAGCAAATCAGGGAATATCTTGATTTTGAATGCCGCAGAACCAGTCGCAAAATTGATTACGATATCCGCTTCCCGGATGACATGAATATGAATTACATTTTTCTCCCCACCATGCTTCTTCAGCCCATTCTGGAAAACGCTATGATCCATGGTTTGCAGGTAGGTGAAATCACAGAAGGCAGCGTTGAGATTCAATTTCTTTTCATTCAGGAAAAGGAACAAAAGCTCAAAAAAAATGAGTTCAATATTACCCGGGAAGGTAGAATGATGGTGTCTATTTCAGATACCGGCATTGGAAGGGCAGCCAGTGCCGTCAAAAAGCATTCCAGCTCAAAATCTTTTGGGGTTAAAAGTATTCAGAATCGTCTCAAATGGATCAGTGAAAAATTTGATTGCGAGGCATTTGCCATAATTGAGGATCTGAAAGATAAAAACGAAGAACCCGGCGGAACGATGGTCACCCTCAACTTACCATTGTTCATCAAAGATCCAATTTCCGAGATCGATCAATCGGTTTCCTGAACAGGTTCTTCCAACAGCCGTTTATCCGGATTGATGATAAATACTTCTTTCCTCGCCCTTGTCACCGCGGTATAAAACCACCTATAAAATTCGGTATCCAAAGGGCCCTCCTTCAAAAACCCGTGATCCACAAAAACCGCATCCCATTGCCCACCCTGGGATTTGTGGCAGGTAAGTGCATATCCAAATTTTATCTGCAATGCATTGGCAATCGGGTCTGATTTCATTTTTGCCCACCTTTTCCGGATACTTTTTTCTTCAAGCTCCCATTCTGCCATTAAAACCTGCTGGAATGTCCGGACCTGCTCCTCGCTTAACTGAGGAAGATCCGAATACAATAGTTCAGTAAAGGCATACCCATCCAGACGTTCTTCATCCTCATTTGCATCAGATAGTGTCATCTCCAGGGCAGTTAGCCTCAACGGATAGTCATCCAAAGATCGCCCTACCCTCCTGACAGTACACAGATCACCATTGGCGACAAAGCCTGTCTTTGACTCATTGTCCAGAATTGAATAGTTGTTTTTCACCACAATTACCCAGTCGCCCGACTCAAGCTCTTCTTCACGGTACAGAATATGCCCCCTGATTCCCCGATTATACTGCATGGCCTGTTTGTTTGTACGGGTCAGAACCAACGTTTTCTCCATCCCATACTTGGCATATGCATATTCGATTCCCTCAAACACACGGTTGGCAGGCATTTTAAAAATATCCGGATAGCCGGCAGTTTTCAGAATAAATCCAGGCTTTACTCCACGGATTACTTCTCTCAGTGCTGTCGCATTCTCCAGAATTCCGGAATCCAGCTCTTGCCTCACGACATCAGATAACTCATGTTCAACAACATCCAAACCGTATCGCATTCTCATCTCCTCTGCTTTTAAGGCGAGACTCAGGTCGGTTCCGACAGGTGGTAACTGGGCAGTATCACCAATAATCAACAATCGATTCCCTTTATTCTCAAATACATAGCGAACCAATTCTTCCAGAATTCCCTTGCTTCCATATTCCTGCTGGTTGCCAACCATGGAAGCCTCATCCACCACAAACAGAGTCTTATGAAACGAATTTTTTTGCCTTTTCAATGTCGGATAACCAGTATCATCCAGCTCAAACCGGAAAATCCGTTTGTGAATGGTGAGAGAAATCCGTTTTGTAAATCCAGACATCACTTTGGATGCTCGTCCTGTTGGAGCCATCATCTGCAATTGTAGCTGGAGCTGGGGAAGAACTTTGATTAGTGTACTCAGAAACGATGTCTTCCCGGTTCCGGCATAGCCTTTCAGGATAAAGGTGGGTTTGGATGATGTAGTATCAGCAAACCAGGCCTCCATCTTTCTGAAAAGCAACAATTGACCTGGAGTTGGCTCGAAAGCAAATTTTTTGGCGAGACTCTGAGCAATTCCCGCAAGTGGCTTTAGTGTAGCTCCTTCTTTTTTGGCAAGTTTACCACCTGATAATCCACTCGCGTTTTCTTCCATGATTTCCAATCAACAAATAAACGACCCGTTCGTTTCAAAGCAAAGTTCATTTCTGGAAGAAGTAGCCGCACATCTACTCTTGCAACACGGGCAGAATATGCTGAACGTGTTGGTTGTGCTTCCCAATTCCCGAGGCAGTGGATATTTGAGGAAGGCCCTTCAGGCACAGACAAAAGGGAAGGCCTTGATTTTACCAGGAATGATGGGAATGGACTCGTTCATAAGTGCTCTGAGTGAAGAACGGATCATCAACCCTCAGGAAGCAGTGCTGGAATTATTCAAAAGCTTCCGGAAATTAAAAAATCCCAATGAGCAACTATCAGATTTTATTCCATTGGGACAGGCATTGCTTTCTGACTTTGAAGACATTATCCGAAATGGCCGCAAGCCAGAAGAAGTCTTTGGTGAATTGAAACGATGGGCTGCCACAGGTGCTTCCTTTTCAGACTTCCTGGATGAAGAGCAGCTTGAGGCACTAAAACGATTTTCGGATCACTTCCAAGGACTGCTTTCCAGCGGTACCCAACGATTTGTCGATTTGTGGCACCGTCTGCCAGCCTTATTTTCTGATTTCCAGACAAGACTTTCTGAAAGTGGAAAAACCACATCCGCTTTGGCGTACTCAAATGCGGGCAAACAACTGGTTTCCAGCCCAATGCTTCGCCGTTATCAGCATTTCTATTTCGCAGGTTTCGGGAATCTGACTCGTTCAGAAATAGAATTAATGAATACCCTATCCGAAATAAGTCATACAGAATTTTGCTGGGACATCCAACCCTGGTACAGCGACAATCCATCCCATGAGGTGAACCGACTATTTTCAAGGCTTCGTCGTTTTCAGCTGTTTCAAAAGTCTATAGCTTACTGGGAAAAAAGAGGCTCACAAACAAAAAAGCCCACAATCACACAAGTCATTTGCAAAGGGGTTTCGGGGATGGCTCAATGGGTTCATCATTCAGGAACATTTCATCCGGATAAAACAGCCATGATCGCAACGGATCCAGGGTTGGTTCATGCCGTGATTATGGGAAATTCGGGTGAGGATTTCCAGTTTAACATCACCATGGGTTACCCTCTGGCATATTCGCCACAGGCACACTGGATTTTGCGAATTTTTCAATGGGTATCACGACCAGTTAGTCGAATCACATCGGACATCCAATGGGTCCTGACTGATCCTCATTTTTTTCAATTTTTCCCTAAATGTTTTGAAAAATGGAACATGATCCGAACCGAAAAATCTTATTTTACAGAAGATGAATTAAGGCTAATTCTGAAAGATGGTCCGGTATGGTTGTGGCCACTCAACGCGTTTGAATGGGTGGAGCAAATGCTGACCTGGCTCATGAAAATTCCTGCAGACCAATGGCAGCCTGGACAGGAATGGTCAGCCTGGAAAAACATTCAACTTTGTTTTGACGACTTAAAAACGCTTTCTGAATTACCGGAACGCCCGGATTTCAGCTTTTCCGCTCTATCACAGTTGTTGCCATCCGTTCTCTACCGGTATCCGATCGACATAACGGGATCAATTGAGAAAGGGATTCAGGTGATGGGTTTATATGAAAGTAGATTACTCGATTTTGAACATGTGATTATTGCTCCGGGTGAAGATGGAAGCATTCCAACCTCCAATTCAGGACAGACATTTCTTCCTGATAACATCCGAAAAGTATTTGGGCTACCTACCCGGATTGAAAAAACAGAAGATGAGATCTACCAGTTTTACCGGCTCACGCATAGATCCAAAGAGATAACCATCCTTACAGGAAATGATTCAGGCAAAAAAAGAAGCCGGATACTGGACCAGATTGAGTTCAGTGAATATTTTCCTTTTGAGAAAAAAATCCAGGAATTCGGAAGCGGAATTCTGCTTCCCTCCCCTATCCAAATCGAAAAGACGGATTCTCTACTGGAAGAGATCAGCTCATTTTTCTCCGGAAATCCTGATGAAAAGTCAAAATCGTCTTTGAGTCCAAGTTCAATACACAGTTTATTGGTGTGTCCCCTTCGGTTTTACTACCAGAAAATCTGCCGGATCAACAAGCCGGATACTTTTTCAGACCTTGAAATGAATCCAATGGATTATGGCAACTGGCTGCATACCAGCATCCAGAAACTTTTGGAGACATTTGGTTCAGGACGGAACTTTATACAACCCGGGCAGTACGATGATATGAAAAATCACTGGGACACCGTCTGTGCAAAAGTTTGGATGGAGCTGAAAGGAAAAACTTCAGTTGGGCCACTGGATTCATTTGAAGTGGAAAAGGCGATTGGTCGCATCATGGCCGACCAGTTCTTTGACTTTATGAAATCGTACCGTCCTCATCGCTGGCTGGTGAACGAATGGTCATTTCCAACGAAAAAACTGGAAGAGTCTGGCCATTATTGGTCTGTTTCTGGAAGAGCAGATATCATTTTTGAGACAGACATAAGCTATCAGATTTTTGATCTGAAAACCGGATCGATAAAAACCCAGGCTGATTATCAGGCCAAATTTAAAAAGGACGGAACCTTCCCGGTTGCCAAAATTCTGAATACAAAGGACTTTTTTCAAATGCTCATGTATAACCGGATGGCACTGGATGAACCCTATTTCAAAGGAAAGCCTGTCCGGTCAGTGCTATTTTTCCTTGGAAACCCTGGCGAAAATAAACTGGTGGATCCCTTTGCACATATCCAAAATCCGGAAGAAGAGCAGAAAGTCTTTGACGCCATAGATGAGATCGTGACGAAAAGATTGAAAGAACTGGCAGACCCGACATTGCCGATTATGCAAACTGAGGATGTAAAGAATTGTGAGTACTGCGATTTCTCCGCAATCTGCCAACGCTAGATTACCCCTGATCAAAGAATTTCGAAATGCCCCTGGCTACTTTTTCTTTTTCCTTGCTTCTTCAGCTTCCATCTTTTTTTCCTTCGCATCTTCTGCTTTACGAAGAGCCCGTCTTGCCTTTCTCTTGTAATAACCTCTTAAAAGGAAATTGTCTTTTGCAGCTTCCATGTTTTCATTCAGTCCTTTTGAACTCCGTTTCAAGTTGGTCATAGTCTGACCGAGATCTTTGGCCAAGGATGGATCACGGATCAACCGTGATAAGGTACCGTTCCCTTTGTTTATGTTATGGGAAATCTCTGAAAAATCGTTTGTAATCCGGGCGACATTGTCAACAGACAACTGGACGCTGGCCATAATGGCATCGGTCTCTATGGGCTCGACCGATTTCAACTGGTCATCATCAGCAACCACTTTCGAATTTTTCGATTCGCTTTGAGAAATGCTCAATACCCGATCACCAATGATTCCTTCAGAACCAATCGATGTTTCGCAATCCTTTTTCAGGAACTTCTGGATTTCCTTCCGGATCAGAAAATCCACCCGAACGGTTGAATCGTTCACTATCGAAATCCGGTCTACAGTTCCTACATTAATTCCAGAAAACCGAACTTTGTTTCCTACCTGAAGCCCACTGACATTGTAGAACCGGGAGGAAAGATGAAAAACAGGATTGAACATATTTTTCTGCTTGCCGATAACAAAAATGCCACCGGCAAAAAGTGCCAGCCCAACCACGATGAAAAGGCCGAGCCAGAATTTAAAATTTGATTTTTGCGCTTCCATAAAAGGATATCGTTTTGTTGACTAATTAAAATATGAACTGATGAATGGATCTTTTGAGGTTGTAAAATCATGATAAGTTCCTTCCTTAAAGAGGATTCCGTCATTGATCATGATGATCCGGTCGGCTACTGTTTTTACACAGGCTATGTCGTGTGTGATGATGATGGATGACGTTTTGTACTGCTTTTTTACTGCATTCATCAACTGGCTGATTTCGTCGGATGTGATCGGGTCAAGGCCTGTTGTGGGCTCATCATACAACAGAATTTTCGGATCCACGATGATCGTCCTGGCCAAACCAATCCGCTTTTTCATGCCTCCTGATAGCTGAGAAGGCATTTTGTCCGCTGTATCAGGCAATCCAACATTGGCTAGCACCTCCTGAACTTTCGCTTCAATCTGCTTTTCATCGAGCTCTTTCCGGATGCGGCGAAGTGGAAACTCGAGGTTTTGGCGGACCGTCATGGAATCATACAGCGCCCCACTTTGAAACAGGAAACCGATGTCTTTCCGAAGTTCTTCCAGATCCTTCTTCCCGATGTTGTTCATTTCTTTCCCAAACACCTTTATTGAGCCGGAGTCAGCCTGGAGAAGCTGTACAATGCACTTGATCAGAACTGATTTTCCGCTTCCTGATTTCCCGAGAACCACCAGATTTTCTCCTTCATACAGATCGAGATTCAAGCCATTCAAAACGGGCTGATCGCCAAAACTGATTTTCAGATCCCGAACTTCAATGACGGCTTGCGTTTGTTCCAAGGCTGTTTGGGTTGATTCTGCTTTTGTCATATTAACATATCCGTAATCTGAACTGCAATCACATCCACTACAATGACCAGCAATGATGCCATCACAACGGCTGAATTGGCGGCAATTCCAACGCTTTCCGTACCGCGGCCTGCATGGAATCCTTTGTAGCAGCCCACAAAACCTATCACACCACCAAAGAAAAACGACTTCACAACCGCAGGCAGGAAATCCATGAATTCCAAACGGCCAAAAGCCTGAGAGAAAAAGAGAACAAAATTGATATCGCCTTTGATGTTCAATCCCAACCAGCAGCCAAGGATTCCCAACGCATCAGCAAACAACACCAGTAAGGGAAGCATCAAAATGGCGGCAAATACCCGGGTTACAATGAGGTAACGCATGGGATTGACAGACGAAATCTCCATGGCATCAATCTGTTCCGAAACTTTCATCGAGCCTAATTCAGCCCCCATTCCGGAACCAATTTTCCCGGCACAAATGAGTGCTGTTATGACGGGTCCCATCTCCCGTATCAAAGAAGTGGCCACCATATTGGGCAACATTGTCTCGGCTCCAAACTGTAGTAACACCGGACGGGATTGTATGGTAAGAACAAGGCCCATAATAAATCCCGTAACTGCAATAAGTGGAAGTGATTTGTTGCCTACCTGGTAACACTGGTAGAAAAACTCCCGAAACTCAAATTTGGGGGAAAGTGCTTCCCTGAATGTCCGCCACACAAACAGTGTGACAGAAGCTACATCTTCAAAAAATTCTTTCATAGGGTTGGTGTTCAAGTGATCGTGTTTAGCAATATACCTTCCTTTTCAATCCTGATTACATGGAAAAAATAGATCTGCAAGCCCACCTGAGATACGATGGGGTAATCCTTTGGATTGAAAGACCAAACAATGCCTTTGAACTCTGTCAAAGTATTATCAGTAAAATCAGAAGGATAATGATAATGCCACCAACTGAAATATAAACTCCACCCAGTTTGTTTGTTTTCTGTGCCCGGGATGATTCCTGAAGATCCGTTTTAATCAACCGAAGTTCCGACTTCAACAATTCCCTTTCTTCAGGTTCCAAAATTGACCGGTCCATACCTTTAATTTCCATAACACGGGCGATGAGTTGACGGATTTCGGACGCATTACTGCCTTGGGACACTTCCTTTCCATTTTCAGGATCATTTTCGTTTTTTCCAAGCGAAGGAATGGCCGGAATTCCGAAAAAAAGAAGAAGTATCAGGATGGCCCTTTGTGATGCCATACCTATGGAAGAAACGAAGCAATTTATCATATTCAAAGGACCTCATAATCAGTCGTTAAAGAATTACACAATTTCTGAATCTCTTATAGAATTTCAATGAAAGGCCAAACCATTCTGAGTAACCAGTAAATTTGCTGATCTATTAATTCACCATGAAAATCAGGACGTTTGAATTTGACTCGGCCACCTACAAAGAGGCTCTTGATATCAGAGATGAGGTTTTGAGGAAACCTTTGGGAATGAGCATTTTCAAGGACAATCTGGAAGGCGATCGTACTGATTTCCATATCGGTGCTTTTCAAAACGATCAGTTGGTGGGTTGCCTTATTCTTCATCCATTACCAAATGGTGAACTAAAAATGCGGCAGGTGGCTGTTCGGTCATCCCTTCAAACGGCCGGTATCGGGAAGGCGATGGTTCAGTTTGCCGAGTCTTTTGCCATTGAAAAGAACCATGACCAAATGGTTTTACACGCCCGAAAAGTGGTCGTGGGCTTTTACCAAAAACTGGGCTACAAAACCGAAGGTGAGGAATTTACTGAAGTGGGGATCCCTCATTTCAGGATGTTCAAAATCCTTACGATTGATCCGGATAATTAATATCCAGAAGATTCTGCCAGATAATGCCCTACTTGTAAAGATTCAATCCGGTGTCAGGAAACAATCCGGGAACGTTCACTTCGGCAACTCAACCATTTTCCTTCACCAACCAATATGACGGCATTTTTATTCCGGAAACAAGTTTTCGCTGGATTTCTGGTCCTACTTCCTGCTTTGGCATTTTGCCAGGACAGTCATTACGCGACTCACCAGTTTGGAAGTCGATCAACTCTGATGGGCGGTGCAACGGTGGGTTACGCTCGTGACAATTCATCCATTTTTTACAATCCGGGCTCCCTTTCGTTTGTTGATAGCAATTCGATTACCCTGACGGCCAACATGTACCAGGTGGAACATTTCAGGATGGAGAACCCGACCGGTGCCGGGGAAAATCTGATTCATTCAAGTGTTGGCTCCGTGCCATTGATGGTGGGCGGAATGTTAGGTCAGGGTAAAAACCGTTTTAAGATTGGCTATGGCGTGATTTCTCCCACCAACTTCAGTTTCAATTCCACCACCCGGACAGAAGGCATTTTTCCTGTCGTCAATGAAACCGAAAGTCCGGGTAATGAGGAGTTCATCGGGCAATCCACCATTCGGTCCCAGCTAAGTGAGGTGATTGGGATTCTGGGTTTCGGCTACAAGCTAAACCGTCATTGGGGAGTTGGTCTGGCCAATATGGCAATGGTCCGGTCTCAGAATTTCAGCGAAAATTCATACGCCCGGTTCTATATCAACGACAGCCAAAATACACTCAGCACCTATTCCAACGGACGGGAACTCCAGTTCTTTCACCTTCGTTATGGGGTAAAACTGGGCATTTGTTACCGCAACAAAGGATTTTCAGCTGGATTCGCCTTTATGCCTCCCACCATTGGTATAGCCGGAAACGGAAGTGTGGCAACAGATGTTCTGGGAACAAACGTCTTGTTCAACCAGGTTCGCCAGGATGTTTTGGCAAACGATCGGCAGGAGAAGCTCGCTATACGATACAAGTCACCCTTTATGGTTACAGCTGGTGTGAACTGGAATAAGGGAAGATCTTCCTTTGGTTTGGCGGTACAATTTCACGGACGGAAACGGGAGTACCTCATATTTGATCCGGCTGTTTCAGGATTTGCATTACCCAGCAACATGTACGAACAACTGGGTGGCCGAGAGTTTCTGCAACTGAAAGATGGAGCCAGACCGGTATTCAATTTCAGCCTTGCGTATGAATACAGTTTGTATCGGAATGTGAATCTGATTGCCAGTTTTGCGACGAATCAGACGTCGTATGATAGAGGTCTGGACTCGTGGAGGGGACTGAAAACGCAGGTTACGACCTGGAATCTTTACCATGCCCGAATGGGAGTGACCGTAAAACAAGGTCACAGTCAACTTTCACTTGGAATTCTCTATGGATTTGGATCGGATCCATCGAGAAAGGTTCGGGGAGAATTCAATGTAACGGATGAATCCCGACTGCTCAATCCGGCTCCGTCCGTGACAAAAGCTGGTTACTATTCAGTTGGACTTTTGCTGGGATATTCGTTTCTCCTGTTCGATATTTGACTACCGAAGAATGGGAACTCTATTTTACAAGATTCATCAGTTGCTCTTTTGATTGGTACCCCAAAGCTTTGCTGACTTGTATCTGATTTTTGAAAACCATCAGAGTGGGAAGGCTTTCGACAGCTAATTCTTTTAACAAATCCGGATTCTGATCGGCATCGATCCGAAGAATGACCAGTTTGTCTTTCAAAGACACCTCCATCTGATCCAGATCGGGTTTCATCTTTTTACAAGGGCCACACCAAACAGCATAAAAATCAACTAAAACGGTTTTGTCCGTATTCAGTAATTTCTCAAAATCTGCTTTTGTCATTCCCTTACTGGCGTTTGTCGGTGCCCCTGCTTTTCCCTCGGGTTGACCTTCCGAACGCCAGCGAATCATTCCACCATTGAGTTCATAGACCGAGGTGAATCCAGCTTCCCGCATCATTCTGGCAGCGGAACCACTCCTACCACCACTGAGACAATACACAAAGACGGGTTTCTTTTTGTCGAGACCAGCGATGCCTTTTTCAAAATCAGAACCATTCCAATCGACATTCACTGCTTTGGCAATGTGGCCACCCGCAAATTCACCTGGAGTTCGGACATCCAGAACCGGGGCTTCGGGCATGGAAGAGATTTGTTTGGCGAACTCAGCCGGTGAAAGATTTGTTTTCGACTGGTTCTGTCCCGAAGAACAGGAAACAAGAATAAAAAGAGCCAGGCTAAAGAGCCAGAAGGATTTGAATGACACGTTGTTTTAAAGATTGGTTATGAATCGCAATTTGTCTGCTGGTTGATTTATTTTCTTGAATTTTGCTGAATGATACTTTGCAAATCCCGGGCCTGAACCACACCTGATTTCCGCCATGTTACGGCTCCTTTCTGAAAAAGAATGAGGGTGGGTACACTTTGAATTTTGTACGCCGCCGCCACTTTGGGATTTTGGTCCACATCTACTTTCAGTATGGTGACCTTCTCCCCCATTTTTGATTTCAGTTCTTCCAGAATGGGTTTCATCATTTTACAAGGACCGCACCATTCAGCTGAAAAATCAACCAGCACGTTTTCACCTGACTTGATGATATCGTTAAATCCTGCCATTGTCGTTGTCTGTTGAAAATTTACCTATGGCGCAACTCACATAAGAAAGTGCATTCACACCAACTTTTTTTATTCCTGTCAAAGTGCCCTTTTCGGGATACCCGATTCCTTCCAATTTATCTTTTACTTTCTGAATTTCAAATCCTTCCAGGTAAGAAAAGGCTACCGTTCCTTCTTCCACATTTACTTCCGGCTGATCCAGTTCAGGAAAAGAGTGCAGCACTTTCATGATGGAGCTTGCACATCCGGAGCACTTTAGATTGTCGATTTCAAATACTGTATTCATCCCGTTTGTTGTTTCGCTTTCACTTCTGTGAATTCTACTTCATCTGTTTCAGAGTTCCGGAATTTGCTCCTGGGAACCGAACAGCCACCGGCACCACAACCTGTGTTCGTGATTACCTGCAACAATAAGAGTGCCGAAAGAAATCCCAGCAAGGCATTGCCATCCTGCCATGCCATCCAGGCAACCGTTCCACTGAAAATGAGACGAATTACCCGCATGACATGCCAGTCGGTAAGGAGCATTTGTTTTGTAAACACGATCAGCGGATTTTATTTTGAAGCGATGACCATCCACCACCATTGTACACCTCTGTATATCCGGCCGATACCAACTGACTTTTTGCAGATGAACTTCGCATCCCGGAAGCACAGCAGGTAATGATGGCCTTGCCTTTTGGTAACCGGCTCAGCTGACTGCCAAGAACATCCACAGGAATATTCATCGCACCCGCAATATGGCCTGACATAAATTCACCTTTCGAACGTACGTCCAGAATGACAGCACCTCCGGCCATCAGTTCTTTCCAATCGGTGTCAGGAGCCGAAGAGAATAGTTTTTTCAGTAATCCAAACATGGTTTCAGACGGTTTGAAGTTTTGAATTTACACTTAGCCAGCTACCTCCATTGGAGCATTCTACACCCATGGACTTCATAAAGTTTGTTGCCTGCCCACTGCGGTTTCCGCTTGCACAACAGAACTGAATCGGCTGAGACATCGCTTTCACTTCATTTACTCTCTCCGGAAGTTCCTGAAGAGGGATGTTGATACTTCCTTTTACGTGGCCACCCATGAATTCTGCGGGTGTCCGTACATCGACAATTGTCATAACACGTTGTTTTTTATGATTGTTTCATTTCATTTTTATTGACCAGCGAGGTGAAGGACAGTCCACCCATTACACCTCCATAAATGGACGAAGTCCAGGGGTTTGATGTAATGGGACAGGATCCTGTCGAACAACCGACAAACCGAAACCAGGCATAACCGGCAATGGCACCCAGAACAATTCCGAGAATGGTCATTCCATGTTTTTGTAACTGATTCATTGAATCTTAGAGCATGGTAGAAGGACAGACATATTCAGTCAACCCGAATCTGCCGGAATTTTTGATACCGGAAAAACCATCCGCTACGTTGACCAGATTATGAAATCCTTTTTGCTTCATGAGAGAAATGAAAATCATAGATCGGTAGCCACCAGCGCAGTGCACATATACGGTTCCGTCCGCTGGCACAACAGACTTTGACTCATCGATGTAATCCAGTGGTGCATTGTTTACACCAATGATGTGTTCAGAATCGTATTCACTTTTCTTGCGGACATCCAGTATCTGAATATACGGATTTGCCTCCCTCAAATCGGCAAGCGTAATGGCATCGACCGACGTTACTGTATCAACCGAAAATCCACTTTTCTTCCAGGCATCCATTCCTCCCTGAAGAAAACCGACCGCATGATCATAGCCAACACGTGCCAATCTAACCACCACATCTTCTTCCTTACCTGGTTCTGAAATGAACACAATCGGCTGATTGATGTCCGGAAGAACGGCACCGACCCAGGGAGCAAAATTGCCTTCCAGACCAATGTTTACGGCACCCGGGATGAAACCCTCCCCAAAGGATTTTGCAGAGCGGGTATCCAGAATGATGGCATTCAACTCTTCCGCTTTGTTTTTGAATTCCTGAGGACTTAAAGGTGTTAGCCCATGGTTCAGCACATCGTTGATTGATTCATATCCTCCAATGTTCATCAGCACATTTTTTGGGAAGTATCCAGGAGGAGGCATCAGACCTGAAAGAAGTTCTTTTATAAACTGTTCTTCCGACAAACCAGGTCTCAGTGCGGCATTGGATTCCTTTTGATGCCCAAGGGTATCGGATGTTTCTTTGCTCAGATTTTTACCGCAGGCACTTCCAGCTCCATGACCTGGGTACACAATGATGTCGTCTGCCAATGGTAAAATCTTATTTTTCAATGAATGATAGAGATGGTGAGCCAGTTTTTCCTGCGTCATATCGGCAATGACATGCTGGGCAAGGTCCGGCCTTCCCACATCCCCTATAAATAAAGTGTCTCCTGTAAAAATGGCCTTCTCTTTACCATCTTCGTCAATGAGGAGGAAGCAACTGCTTTCCATGGTGTGGCCGGGTGTGTGAATCAGTCGGATGACCATACTTCCAATCTGGAATTCCTGACCATCTTTGCCAATCAATGCATCAAATCCGGTTTTCATAGCCGTTGGACCATACACGATGGTGGCCCCGGTTTCTTTTGCCAGATCGACATGACCAGACACGAAATCCGCATGGAAATGGGTTTCGAAAATGTATTTGATCTTTGCATTCCGTTTCCGGGCAAGTTCCATGTAAGGCCCAAACTCCCTCAGCGGATCAATAACAGCGGCTTCTCCGTCGCTTTCAACATAGTAGGCACCCTGCGCAAGGCATTGGGTATAGATTTGTTCGACAAGCATGTTCATATGGTTTTGTTTGATACAAAGGTGAGGGGTCTGACTTTTGGTTGCAGTTACATTTGTTACATTGAAAAATGATCGTAAACAGGAATCAGTTAATTGGCTGATGAGTCTTTTTTGGGCCGGGTGGAAATCCCGAATGGCAGATACAGCGGGCAGAAACTGATGAATGAAGTGAGAATGAAAATTCCTGACAGGACAAGGAGAATGGTAGCAGTTGTTCCTGAGAGGTTTCCTGTGGCGTAAAGTGCAATGACGACGATTGCAACGAGGACTCGCAGAATGCGGTCGAAGGTTCCCATGTTTGGTTTCATAGAATTGATTTTTTAAATAATAGCGAAACTAAAGTTTCACAGATCCGCAGTTGGTGACATTTGTTACACAACGCGTAATCAATTCAATTTCTGACCATCACAGTCAATGTCCATATTTCAGAACCAGGGCAAGCTGGCCAGCATGGTAGGCAGTGTGTGATATGATCCTTCCCAGGGCTTCTGCTTTTGACCTGGTTCCGAACTGGGGAGTTGTGATCAGTTGCTCCCAATCCTCGTCCGTCTGTTGGAGTATTGCCAGTTCCAGTTGAACAAAAGCATATTTTTCAAAGGAAAGTAAATCCTCCGGATTGGTCCACTCCCTGGTATCTTTCTGGTCGATGACGGTTCTGGCGGTAAAATGAAGATCATCAACCCCGAATACATTTTTCGCAAACAGCAATTCGACTTCAGCGATGTGACGGATCAAAAATCCGGCTGAGTTGGGAACATGTCCGATTCTTTTTGTGGTATCCTCATTGTTCAGATTCTGAAGCAATGCTGAATACCGGGTTCTGGCTTCACGCCATTGAGAAAGAAATGATGTTGTCATAAAAAGGAAATCAAAGAGTTTGCGACAAAATGCACATTTCCAGTTGAATCCTCAATGAAATTCATCAAAGCCGGAATATTGTCTTTCAACCAAAATAATTGAAAACAACCCAATTCTCTGCAATGAATTTCAAGTACATTCTTCTTATTGCATTGAATTTATAAAGTACCAAAGAGTTGCTTCTGGTATGCCCGACAAACTACCGAATAATCCATCTACCTGGATTCGCTATGATCTACCGGCGAGTCTTTCCGTTTTTTTTGTAGCCCTTCCTTTATGTCTCGGTGTAGCACTGGCTTCCGGGGCTCCATTGGCATCTGGGTTACTGGCAGGTGCTATTGGTGGGATCGTTGTGGGTTTACTAAGTTCGTCTCATGCCAGTGTGAGCGGCCCTGCAGCCGGAATGGTTGCCGTGGTGCTAACATGCTATGAACAACTGGGAAGTATTCCTGCATTTGGCATGGCTCTGGCAGTGGCTGGTCTCATCCAGATTCTGGCCGGATATCTCCGAATCGGATTTATATCGGCATATATTCCAAAAAATATCATTCAAGGTTTGCTTACAGCCATTGGGATTATCTTGATTCTGAAGCAGATTCCACATGCAGTTGGTCTGGATAAAAGTTATGAAGGTGACTTCTCGTTTTTTCAGAAAGACGGAGAAAACACATTTTCTGAAATATGGAATGCCACATCTTTTTTCACACCCGGAGCTCTGATTCTTTCGATTACCTCGGTATTTTTTCTGGTTGCCTGGGATAAAACACCTTTGAGAAAGCTTGTCTTTTTCCCGCCATCGCTGTTCGTTGTCATCTTTGGTATCGGGGCGAATACACTTCTCTCATTCTATTTCCCTGACCTTGCCATTGGCGAAGAACACATGGTGCACCTTCCGTCTATTCACAATGGGGACCAGTTGGTGATTTTACCCGATCCAGGCGCATTGCTAAGAAGCAAAACCTGGATTTCAGCCGTTACGATTGCAATTGTGGCATCACTGGAAACGCTCATCAATATCGAGGCAACCGATAACCTTGATCCATACCGAAGAGGGACCCCACCCAACAAAGAACTCTTTGCCCAGGGAACAGGAAATTTGATTTCAGGACTGATTGGTGGAATCCCCATTACATCAGTGGTGGTGAGAAGTTCCGTCAATCTGCAGGCGGGTGCCAGGAGTAAGGCATCTACCATTCTTCATGGCGTCTGGTTACTCGTCGGATTCTTCTTTCTGTCCGGAGTGCTGAATAAAATTCCGTTATCTGTTTTGGCTGCTATTCTGATGATGGCAGGTTATAAACTCACGAAAGTGGAAGTCTTCACTTCGATGTACAAAAAAGGCTTGTCACAATTTATACCTTTTCTGGTGACCTGCCTTGCAATTGTATTTACAGACCTTTTGACCGGAATTATCATTGGTTCCGGAGTGAGTATTATTTTCCTTCTGAAAAGCAATCTGGAAAATCCATTTATGGTGGTGGAGGAACGAAAACACATTGGTGACACAATGCGGATTACGTTGCCAAATCAAGTTTCCTTTCTGAATAAAGCCCGGATTCTCAAACAACTACGAAAAATACCAAAGAAAGAAAAGGTCATAATTGATGCCACTCAAACCCACTACATTGATCCCGATGTGGTGGAAATCTTCCAGGATTTTATGAAAACTGAAGCCAAACAGAAAGGCATTCAATTGAATATACTGGGAATGGAAGCCCTGGGTGAAGGACGGGATCATATAGAATTTACCGGAGTACTGAACAAAGAGGCACAACAAAATCTTCACCCGGCCGAAATCCTGAATCTGCTCAAAGAAGGGAACAAGCGTTTTATGGAAGGTAATCCTTCCCACAAATATTTTGGACAACAAATCCTCGCCACATCCGACAACCAAAGTCCGATGGCGGTGGTAGTTAGTTGTATTGATTCCAGAACGAGTCCTGAACTAATCCTGGACGCCGGAATCGGTGATTTGATCTCGATCCGGATTGCCGGGAATATCATTACGGATTCCATTGTCGGGAGTGTTGAAATTGCCTGTGCCGAAATTGGTGTAAACCTGGTGGTTGTGATGGGACATTCCAATTGTGGAGCTGTTACTCAGGCTATGCTGGGCAATGAAAGAGGGAACATCAAATGGATCAGTTCTGAAATTGAGCCCAGCGTGATTCAAGCCGGGTTAAGAGAACCGGAACGAGCTGAAATTACCCCAGGGTTTATCAATCAGGTTTCAATGCTGAACCTTCGTCATTCGGTTCTAAAACTGAAACGCCTGAGTCCTTTCCTGGAGGCAGGAATAAAGAAAGGTCAAATCGGGCTGGTGGCAGGATTTTATGATACGACAACAGGTAAGGTAACATTTGATAAAATGGAATATTCCGGAAGCACGTATATCGTGCCTCCGTCTGAAACCACTGACATTGCCACAGATACTGTCTGATCAACCTTGTCCTGTTATTACATCGGAATCTTAATCACCACACTGCACCCTTTTCCAGGTTTGCTGTCGATTTCGACCCCTCCTTTCAGATAAGCAATTCTTGTACGGATGTTCCGCAAACCCACTCCCTCTACCACATGAGAAGCAGGATCAAATCCTTTGCCATTGTCTTCAACACATAAATTTAATTCCTTGTTTTCCAGGGACAACTGAATGTAGACATCGCTGGCTTCTGAATGTTTCAGAATATTTCCCATCAACTCCTGGATCACCCGAAACAATACCAGTTCGATCGTGTGGTCAAGCCGGTAATCCAATCCACTGATTTCCAGATGAACGCGAATGGCACCCTGGATTTTCTGGACGAAATCACGGACGGCACCCGCCAGGCCCGAACGAAGCAGGGCATTCGACAACATTGTGTGCGAAACCGAACGAACTTCTTTGAGACTGTCTTCCACCAGTGAACGCGTATTTTCCAGCAACTGCTGCTGCTCTCCGGACCTTGACTCGAGACTCGCCAGATTGAGGTGAGCGGCTACCAGTTGCTGACCTATTCCATCATGCAACTCCCTTGCGATGCGGGATCTTTCCTTTTCTTCTGCATCCAGAATTTCCTTCGCCAGTTTCTCCTGCAACGCAAATCGCTCCGCTTCTGCCTGTCGTTTCTGATTCAGATTTTTCCGTTGGATCCAAAGCCAGACCACTACCGCGATGAGCAAACAAAAAACAACACCCGCCAACATCAGGAAACGCTGACGCTGAATCCGATCTTTTTGTATCTGATTTTCAGTCAAAAGGAGTTTCTTCTCCTGTTCCTTCTGTTCAGTTTCATACCGGGTTCGCAACTGCGAATAGCGCTCCGCCATTTGGGATGAAAAGAGGGAATCTTTCAGAACTTCTGCTTTGTCATAAGCATCCAGGGCTTTCTGATCCTGATGAGTTTGAATGTACAAATCCCCAAAACTTCGGTAAATCCGGGGAAGATGATCGTCCAGTTGTTCGTTTAATGCTAGTTGTTCTGCTTCCAGCAACAGTTGTTCAGCCAGCATTGTATTTCCCGACTCCAGTTCTTTATTGGCCAGATTGGTTGCATACAGAATCTGATCAAGAGTATGACGTGATGCCCTTGCAATGGTCAGGGCTTTGCGAAACAATTTCCGGCATTCATCCTGCCGTCCCAACATATTGAGATCAAACCCAACATTGTTCAGACTGGCCAGCCATCGAAGGGTATCTTTTTGTTCCTCGAAAAATCCTGAGGCTTCCTGATCCAATAAAAGTGCTTTGGCATAATTTCCTTCATGCCCTGAAACCATCGCCAGATAACCTTTGGCGGTTGCTGCAGAAGCCTGGTCACCTGTTTTCCTGGCCAATTCCAGGGCCTCTTTTGCCATCCCTTTCATTTGCTTGAAATCTTTGAGCCAGTGAAGGATTCCACAGATATTTGACAAGGTCTGGGAAAGAGCTATATCATTTTTCAATTCAGAAAAGCCCCGTCTGGCCTGCATTTGTGCTTCCAATGCTTCCGGGTACTGCGCCATTTCCGTCAGACACACTCCAATTTTCGACCATGAAGAGGCCACTCCCGCCTGATCCTTTATCTCTTTCCGGATGGACAGAGCTTTGCGGTGCCACACTAATGCCGAAGCATATTCGGATTGGGTGTTGTGATACAATCCAAGATCGTTGTAACCCTGGGCGAGTTCTTTTCGGAGTCCTTTTGCATTGGCGAGCTGAATTTCTGATTCCGCCAGTTTTTTTGCTGCCACCGGATCCTCAAAAAGGCAGATCCAGTGAAGTTCGGTCATGAGTCTCAGTTTCTGAGTATCGGATCCGGATACGGAAATCTCTTTTTCGAGACGGATTCTCTCCGGATTCATCGCTGGCAGATCAAATGAAACCACAATAAGAAGAAGCGAAAACCAGATTCGGAACTTCATGAAATCCAGCCTTTTTCGATCGCCATTTTAACCAGACCTACAGCAGACTTTGCTTCCGTCTTTCGCATTATGTTTTTCCGGTGGGTTTCAACCGTTTGAGGAGAAATGAATAAGGTTTCAGCGATCTGCTCATTGCTTTTTTCCTGTGCAATGCAATTCACAATTTCCATTTCTCTTGGAGTGAGAATAATCCGCTCTTTGTCAGGCCGGGTTTCATTTTCAGGTTTTCCTTTCAGGAAAGATTCCACGGCGCCATCGCTGAAAAAGGTCTTGCCATCCATAATAAATGACAATGCCTTTCCTAATTCCTCTTTTCCAGTACTTTTAAGAATGTAGCCATGAACGCCGGCATCGACCATTTTGCTGATTTTCGCATAGTCATGATGCATCGACAGTGCCAGCACTTTCATGTGAGGATGAGTGGACCGGATCTGTCGGGTGAGTTCGATTCCATCCATCTCCGGCATTTCCAGATCGGTGATCAGAATATCCGGATTGAGATTCCTGATTTCTGCAAGGGCATTTGATGGCTTGGTGGATGTTCCCACAACTGTAAAACCAGGTACATTTTTCATCAACGCAATCATACCATCGAGAACCATCTGATGATCATCAACGAGAAAAACGGACCATACGTTTGAAAGTGTTGCCAAAGAACCGGAGTCAATTGGCGGCTAAATTGAACTTCTGTTTTCATAAAATCAATCTTAAGTAAGAGCGCTTTTGTATATGTACCGGATGAAACGATTTTGCAGAATTAGGGAGTCTGACTTTTTTCTGCCGCTTCTCTTTGTTTTCGCAAACGGCGGTTCAGGCTGACCTGCTTTGCCAGTATATAACCCGCTTTCACAAGGCGAACAACCGGCATATGGTAACTCAGGGAAAACTCCCAGTGGTTGGCCATAGAATTACTTTCAAAGAAATAATAATCGATATTGAAGGCTGAGGCACCTACTGACCCCGTCAGTCCAAAATTAGCCCCTTTCAAATGTTTGGGTAACAGACGAACGTCTGATTTGGGATTGTAGACAGAACCATTCGCCAGTTCTTTATTCAGAGCAATGGATCCGGAATCAGAGTTAAACCGCACATCACCATTGGTTTGCCGAATGATTCCGCCACGAATAATCAAGCCATAATAGGATGTTCGCGAAACAAAGCTTGACTTGTCAAGAAATTGAGACTTAATAAAATACGTAACCAGATCGATTCCCCCTTCAACACCCCAACGGGAGGAATTCACAAAATAACCATCCATTCTTGGAACCCGCTGAAGAGGCATTGAAGACTTTTCATCTGTGTGTCCCCTGTCAAAATTCTCTTTAAAATAAAAGCTGCCTTTGTCGTAATGGCCAGCAAAATATATGGTCCCGATCCGGTAGCCCGCCATCAAGCCATAGGAAGGAAACAGGTCAGCACCAAAATTAGCGATCCCGGTTTGCAGACGTGGTCCAAGAAAAAAGAAGGGCTGAACATCCATCACTTTCGCCGATTTCTCTCCAAATACCTGATCCCACGATTCCTTAACAGTGGTTGTGGTCGTTGTTTTGTCAATGCTGTTTCCGTAATTATCGCTGTAAATCGTTTCCGTTTTTATCGTGGTCTTCACATCCCGCTTATAGTTTTCCGCCCAGGTGGCCATTCCACGGTATGAAAACAATTTTGGATTTAAGAGGGCTTTTTGCGGCGATATTCCCACAAATATTGAAGGAACCGCCTTTGCGCCGGCAAAAATACTTCCGGGATTATTGAAGCCTCCTTCAAAATAATATCGGGCCCCAATTTTCACCGGGCCAAGCAAAACGCTCAATCCGAGATTTGCATTGAATCCGAATCCACCATCTCCCCGACCAGATTCGGCGTGGTTTGGATCTGTACCCATATGTCCATACACTCCAACTCCCATGTGGGGAATCAGGTTGAAGTTCTTGTATTTGGTTAATGGCATTGGGAAATTAATGTTGAACGAATACCGGGATCCTTTCAGATTAACAACTCTGCCAGAATCTGGTTTGGTAAAGTATCCTTGCTGGTAATTGAGGTTGCAGAAGCCAAACAGATCGAGTGAAGGACCAATCCAGATGGTGTTTTTGGCTTTGTAACCAAATTTCGGATTGGGTCGAATGGCTTCGACTCCACAATTGGTCATGGAAAGTATCAGTTCGCTTTTTGCGTCGGAGGACGATTGCCCATTGGTAAAGAGCGGGATGACCACGAAAAGAAGGATGCAACCGAAATGGATAATCCGGTTGGATGCTGCAGAAAAAACAGTGTAAAAATGTGCCATGGAGCCAGACTGATTTTGTTTCTGCAAAGGACCTACTGAGTCCACAGTCTTCTATACCCGCCAATGGGTATTTACGTACCGTCTGTTAAATTAGAGTCGAACCACAAAAAGGCGGAGACCCTTTCATGCAAAACCAGAATGATATAAAAGAAAAAGATGCTCGGAATCTATTTTCGATTCACAAAATAGACCCCAAGCAGAATTCCCAAAAGACCAAGTCCCTGAACGATTTCAACAGGCTCTCCATCTGCCACTCCCCACAAAACCGAAATGATCGGCATAATGTAGGTAACTGAACTTGCTGTGAGGGGACCGGAAATCTGAATCAGCTTATTGAACAGAACCAGAGCAAAGGCAGTCCCGAGCAAACCAAGAATGGCCACATAACCGGCTGCTTCCCAGGCACCATCGACATGCTGCATTTTATGGATAAAGTCGGTACAGCCAAATAAAATAAATGTGGCAATGGGTCCGATGGCAACGATGGTAGCGGCTGAAAGTGCGAGAGGTTCAAAATTGGAAAAGCGGATTTTGAGAATATTCACATTCAAAGCATATAGGAGCGTAGCAAATATCACTGGCCACACATAGACATTCACTTCTATGGCACCGCCTGATTTCATAAATGCCAGAACCACAGCACCTCCGAGTCCGATCAGGAGTCCCATCCATTTCACCCAATTGTATTTCTGTTGAAAAAACAAGGTTCCAACAAGTACAGTAAACAAGGGCGTCACGGCATTCAGCATACCAGAAAGGGAACTCTGAATTTTGCTCCCTGCCCAGGAAAACAACATACTGGGAAATAGGCTGCCGATGCTTCCGGCAAGTAAAAGCCAGCCCCAGATTCCGGACGGAATCTTTTTTCTTTCAACCCAGAAAATGGGGATGAAAGCCAGAAACGCATAAAAAATCCGGAGTGAGCCGACCTCAAGCGGTGAGAGAACAATACTGGCTTTCTTAATCAGAATAAATGATGTACCCCAGATAACGGACGTGATCCCCAGCAGAAGGATGCTCAGATTTCGGTTCGACGATGAACTCTCCTGCATCAGGCTTCTACAAAAGCAAAGCGATTCCGGATATCTTCCAAGGTTTCCAAAACTTCTTCTGCCGAATTAGAAGTCACCAGTTTCATCCGGAAGGGCTTGAAATCGGGAATATGCTTGAAGTAATTGGTGTAGTGTCTCCTCATTTCCACAAGCCCCAGTCCAGGTCCTTTCCATTTTAATGAAAACTCCAGATGAGCTTTGCACACATCCACACGCTGGTTCAAATCAGGGGGTGGAAGATGTTCTCCGGTTTTGAGAAAGTGTTTTACTTCGTTGAAAAACCAGGGATATCCAATGGCAGCACGACCGATCATGATGCCATCGACGCCATACCGGTTTTTGTATTCGAGGGCTTTTTCCGGAGAATCAATGTCGCCATTACCAAAAATAGGAATGGTGATCCGGGGATTTTCCTTAAGGCGACCGATCAACGTCCAGTCGGCATCGCCTTTGTACATCTGAACCCGGGTTCTTCCGTGAATGGTGAGTGCCTGAATGCCAATGTCCTGCAATCGTTCCGCTACCTCCAGGATATTTTTGGTCGTATCATCCCAACCCAGCCTTGTTTTCACTGTAACCGGAAGGTGGCTGGCTTTGACAACGGTCTCCGTCATCTTCACCATTTTGGGAATATCCTGAAGAAGGGCAGCACCGGCTCCTTTGCAGGCGACTTGTTTTACAGGACAACCATAATTGATGTCAACCAGATCCGGACCAGCAGCAGTGGCAATTTCAGCTGACTTCCGCATGCTTTCGATATCTGAACCAAACAATTGAATTCCAATGGGCCGCTCGTATTCAAAAATGTCGAGCTTTTGCACACTCTTGGCTGCGTCACGGATTAGACCTTCGGAGGAAATAAATTCCGTGTACATCAGGTCAGCTCCGTTCTGCTTACAGACCGCCCGGAAAGGCGGATCGCTTACATCCTCCATGGGAGCAAGCAACAATGGAAATTCCGGAAGCTGGACTGGACCAATTGACGGCATAGCAGATAAAATGCGTTTGAAGCCGCAAATATAAGGAAATAAGCAGGTTGAAGGCTATGTGATACGGAATCCGACGAACAGCGGACTGTTAGGAATCAGTCGTGTTTTGTTGAGCGATACAGTTTCACATCCGAAAAGAGGCCCATGTTGATGAGCTTTTTGAGCTCCTTCCTGGAAGGCGACAGGTTCCATTTTTCTTCATCCGAATTGTCTTCACCGTCTTTTTTCTCTTTCGCCACAAATTCTTCATTCTCCAGAAGGTGCAGTACCGAATCTGACTGAATGCGGCAGAGGAGAATTCCTTCCCTGGTTTTTCTCAGTATCCGGACTTTATATCCTTCTCCCTCCTCCTTTTTCTGATTCAGAAAGTAATAGCCTTTGAAATAGCGGGCTTCATCGCCTTTCTCCATTTCCAGCAAGGTCTGGTCCACGTTAGCTTCAATATGAACCGATTCCGAATCGCTGTCGGTGCTGACTTTCACATTTACCTTGACTGCTGAATCCTCTGCATGGATAGTGGCACGAACAGTTTCGTCCCCATTCATGCCTTCGGTGGAACCTTCTGAAATCCAGACTTTCTTCTCATGAATATGCAACCAGGACGAATCAGTTTCACAGAAAAATGTTCCCTGAAATGATTCCTTCAAGACGGCATCCGGATCCACACCTTCGGGCTGAGCCTGGTTAAACGTGACCCGTTCTTCCTCACAGGAGGACAACAATACAACAGCAAACAGAAGGACAAACCATCCATTGCATTTCAGCATTCGGTTCAAACTGGTTTTCATTTTTGAAATTTTCTAGGGTTGGAAGAAAGAACTTTGTTTTGAATTGGCCACAAAAATACCAGCATCAGAATCCAGGGACTTTGCCAGCCACCAACGTCAAATATAAGCCAGGTACCCAGATGGAACAACAATCCTCCGATGCAGTTCACATAGCCCCATCGTGGAAATTTCCATTGAATTGCGGTGGCCAGCTGAAATAAAAGTGCTGTCAGCAAAGTGATTTCCGGCAAAAACGGAATAGATCCGATCCATTCGCAAACGGGGCCGGGATGCAGCCAGCACAGATTCTGGAAATGATGGTTGTCGATCCAGTTCCAGCCAGACAACAGGATTTTCTCCAGTCCGGCGAAAAAATAACAGCCCCAGATGCCCGCCTGAAACAAACGAAAACCGGCGTAACCTTCTTCAGGAAACCTTTGCCAGAAAAACAGCCAGATCACCAGAAAAATATTGGCAGAAAACATACTGGCGTATGTGTGGTCGATTTTTCCAAAGCCAAAAAACACAGCCAGCAGCCAGGTCCAGAAAACCAAACCGGCCAATGAAATCCAGGCAGGCAGTTTGTCTGATGGCTTCCATTTGGAGAGCAGAAAAAAAGCACAGACTGCAAAAGCAAAAATCACTACGAACTGAAGAACCCAGATCGGTGGAAATGTTGGAATGAGTTCCCGGAAAATGGGTAGAGGCGAATAAAATGCCTTCCATTGATGACGGACTGTCAGTTCTTTGAGCAGGTCAGGCAGATACACCAGTTGAATCCCGAAATACAGCCGAACTTTCCAGATCAGCGATTTTTCGGGCACCTGAAACGAGGTTCCGTCCTTTAAAAAGGAAATCAGATAGCCTGCCAGGAGAATCAGGAGCAGCCACCGGAATTTGATCTGATGGAGAAATTCAAGCAGCAGTTCCGGTCCAAGGGTTTTGAGTTTGATCTGAAGTGCAGGATAAAAGCGCAAAAGGCCGGACTGAGAATTGTCTGATTGGGCCAAATCCAGAATGGATTCACCTATTGGCTCCAGACCCCAAATGAGGAAAAAACCAGCGAAAGCCGTGATTATCCAGGGAAGCCAGCGTTTCATTGTTTGGGATAGATTACGAGTTGAACATCAGCTGATTTACCTGCCTTTCGAATGATCAGAACCGAATCGGGTTTGGTTCGCAGACTGGCCCGGATTTTATCGGCCAGTTCCGGACGGTACGCGGGAGTCCGGAAGGCATGTTCGGCCTGCAAAGGAAAGTAGTTGTTATCAAGGTACTCATTTGATGCCGACAAAGTTTGCCATCTGCCTGCTACTTTCATTTGTATATGAAATTTTTCTGATTCACCCGGCTGCCTGGAAATGCCGGCAAACATTCCATAGCGATGCAATGGAAACAGATCGGTGATCAGCAGAAACGGGATTCCGAAAATCAGAGCAAAGAGAATTATGAGGATGCGCATTACCAGATGAAAGGGACCAATCGGTTGGTTTTCTGTTGATATTCGGAATATTCAGGGAATCGTTTGGAGAGAAATGCTTCTTCCTCCACAATTTTAATGATAAAAACAGCAGCCAGAACCATCAGAGTTAGCAGTCTAGGCACAGAAAAAAACTGAATCACCAAAGTCCCAACGACTACGAGAACACCCGCATACATCGGGTGGCGAATGAATGAATAGATACCGTCCGTTATCAGTCTGCCTTTTGTTTTTGGCTCTGGAAAAACAGAAAAGCTGTGCCAACTGAGACCGAATAATCCGCTGATTGCCAGAAACAATCCTGACAACTCCCAGATTTGAAGATCGATCCGTATGGCTTTTAATGGTGCCGAATAATATATATAGAAAAGGCAGCCCAGTTGAATTGCCACCAATATCCACGACTTCAGACTAATTTTCTGTTTCATCCGATCAGGGTAGGTTTCCGGTATAATTTGAATTCAGGTCAGAAAGGTCAATATCCCGAAGATCCTCATCATCCATAGGCATAACATCATGACCCCATCTATTTGAATTTTCATTTGATTTTTTGTGAAATGTATAACGCAATCCAACCTCTACCAACAATCCACTTCGGACGTTGGCTGAATAAGCGTTTTGCTGATCACTGAGTTTTCCTTTCAAGGCATCTGATATCCA
>ERZ795056.679-NODE-679-length-42209-cov-6.393154_pt1 | contig 42209 bp, 29 predicted proteins | sample MGYA00375140_ERZ795056 | MGnify/ENA primary metagenome ERZ795056 (study PRJEB30185, sample SAMN05720227) | activated sludge metagenome | isolation source: Anaerobic digester | place: USA | collected 2015-03-09 ...
TCCACAGCTGGCTCTGGCCCTCGAAGGCCGCCTGGGCGCGCGTGAACGAGGAGACCTGGCTGGTGAGGATGCGGGTCGCGTTCTGGGTGTCGCCGAGGGTCAGGGCCTCGAGCTCCGGGATGCGCACCGACTGCGTGGTGGACTCGGTCGAGAACGACAGCTCCGCGCCGCCCCAATCTTCACCGCTGGTCTGCGTGACCGCGGCGAACGAGATGACCTCGACGTTCTTCGCGTCGGTGGTGCTCGCGCGCAGCTCGTGCATCGGCTCCCAGGTGACGCCGGGCAGCATGTAGGTCAGCTCGACGGTGGCCGGGGTCGCGCTGCTCGCCTGCAGGGTGACGAGCACGGTGGTCTCCTCGAGCTTCATCAGGCCCTTGGCGTCCTCGAGCCGGCGCAGGCTGGCCTCGTGCTCGGGGCTCAGCTCGTCGATGCGTCCCTGGATCGTGCGCCTGGCCTTGGCGGTCGAGCGCAGTGAGTCGCTGATGAACGTGAGCACGTCGCCGTAGCTCTTGACGTCGATGGTGCCGATGATCGTGTCCTGGGTGATCTTCGCCAGCGAGAACGCCTTGATGGCCTCGATCTGCTGCTTCTGGGCGTCGAGCACGGCCAGCTCGTCATTGAGCGCGGCGAGCTTGTCCGCGAGCGCCTTGTGCTCGGTCTCCACCTGTCGCCAGCTCGCGTCGGTCGCCTTGGCCAGGAATCTGCGATCGACGCGGACATCGACGATACGGCCGGCGCTGGCCGAGACCTGCACCGAACCATCATCGACCCAGCCCGGCAGGCTGCGAAACGCGAACACCGTCGGCTCGGTCGGCACCATCGCGCTCGCCTGACGGTTCACGCGGGCGCGGTCCGAGTAGACCGTCACCCGGGTCACCTTGGATTGCAGGGTCGACGCGTCGGAGTCCGCGTCGGCGACGTCCTGGACGGCGGGCGGGGCGACGGTCGACGCATCGCTGGGCTTGTGGGTGGCGGCGCGGCCTCCCGAATGGGCGCAGCCGACCATCGCCAGCACGACGCCGAGGTTCAAGATCCATCCCCGGTGCTTCAAGATCATCGTTCTACCTGCTTGTGTGACGGATTGGGCTCCGTCCAGCGCGGCCCGGCTGGAGAGCGGACCGCCGACAACGGATTAGCGCAGAAAAGGGTCTACCGTCAATGCGGGCGCCAGCGTGGGGGAAGCGAGGTGGTGAAGCGAGGCGCGGCAGCGTGCGTCGGGCGGGTTATTCGTATAACGTGTCGGGCGTGCGCTCCAGCGAACTCGAAGCACTCGTCGCTCGCCTCCGTGACCCCGCGCTCGCCGAGCTGCTCGGAGAGGCCGACCTCGAGCTCGATCCCGACGGCGACCTGATCGAGCGCCTCGGCAAGGCTGTCCCGGAGGACAGCCTGATCGCGTTCGGGCAGCACGGCAGCGGCTCGCTGGTCGCGCTGTGGCGGCGGGATCCCGGCGCCCCGCTGGCCCGGGCGCCGGTGGTCTGGATCGACAGCGAGGGCGACCCGATCGAGTCGTTCGCGCCGGACTTTGCGGCGTTCCTGACCCTGCTGCCCTTCGGCCTCGGCCAGATCTACGACCTCGTCCGCAAGGCCCAGCGGTTGCGCGACGGCGACTTCCCCGGCCGGGAGCCGGAGGCGATCGAGATCGATATCGCGGATCTGCGCGAGGGCCTGGCGATGGTGGCGAGCGGGCTCGATGAGTGGGACGCGGCGGGACTGCCGCCCACTAGCGATCCGCTGGCGGTCGTCGAGGCCGGGGTGGCCTTGCCCTTCGCCGCGTGGTTTCGCGGGCTGCATGATGCGGATTGATGCGGGCTGATGCGGACTGATGCGGATTGACGGATAGTCCTCCGACCTCGGCCGAGTCTTCAGGGCATTGTGTGCACGACGGATCAAAGGCCGGCGGCGGCCTGGTCGTGGCTCAATAACAATGCGTCGGCGAGGGCCATAGCCGTCAACACGGCCCCGCGAGCGGTCGCGTGCACGTGGTCCGGACGCGCGAGCGGCGGGTCGGCGGTCACCCACTCGGCCATCGCACCGGGCCCGCCCATGAAGTCGAGGGCGTCCCACACCGCGCAGCCGGCCTCGGCCGCGACCGCGAGCTCGACCTCGCGGGCGCGTGCGAGGCGTGCCGCCGGCCCGGGGTCGCCGTCGGGGCGGCCGTGGTCGCCGGGGGACATCAGGACGCAGCTGGCCTCGGGTGCGGCGCGGCGCAGGCGGGCGGTCAGCTCGCGCAGGTGGCCGGCGAAGCGGTCGGCGTCGAAGTCGCTGTCGAAGGCCTCGTTGGTGCCGTACGCGAGGAGGTAGAGGTCGGGGGCGCGGCGGCGCAGGTTGTCGGACCACAGCGCCTCGTCGGCGCCGAGGTGCACGGCCGCGCCCGCGCCGTCGATGCCGAGGGTGTCGAGCACGACGCCGCGGTCGGGCCGCTCGGCGACCACGCCGAAGATCCGTACTTCGCGGCGATCGAGGGTGCGCAGGTTCAGGGCGTGCGGACCGGGCGGGACCGAGAAGCGACGATATCCCGGTCCGGCCGGGCCGCGGGTATCGACGATCTCCGGGGGCAGGTCGTCAATCTGCAATGATAACCGGCCGCCCTCCGGTTGCACGAGATAAAACAGCTCGAAGGAATCGACGCCGCGGCTGGAGGTCGCGCGCGAGGCCGGGGTGAGCGAGCCGGTCGCGCCCGGGTGCTCGGCCGCCATGGCGACGCCGGCCAGCCCGTAGAGGCCGCCGGGGCTGGCGGTCTTGCTGCCGGTCTTGTGTTGCGACCAGCGCTTGCTGCTCTCGATCTTGTATTCGGCGTGGCGTGACCAGGACCGGTGGCGGACCGGCGGCACGAAGCCCGGCCCGCCGTCGCCGAAGCGGGTCTGGAGATATGTGCGTAGATATGCGGTCCATAGATCCGCGGCCGTGCCCGACGCGCCGTAGACCACGACCCGCAGCTTGGGCTGTTCGGGCGCGCCGGATTGCAGGCGCGTCAGCGCGGCGTGAAAGTGGGCCAGCGGGTCGACGCCGGGCGGCAGGATCAACGGCGAGAAGCGGCCGCGCACGGGGCTGCCCGCGGGCCCCAGGTCCGCGAACAGCTCGGCCTGATCGCCGAGCACCCGCCGCTGCGCCAGCTCGCGTGCGGCGCGGATCTCCGGGGTCGTGAACGGGCGCGGGGGCGCGGGCTCCGGTGATTCCGGTGGTGGATCGATCGACGCGGCGATCGGCAGCGTCGACGCGGGTGACCGGGCGGGGGCCGGCTCCGGGTGACAGCCGGTCAGCACGAGCGCGAGGACGAGACCGTGGCGCACCGCCGCAGCATGGTCGTCCGCGCGGGACCGGTCAAGCCATGCGCATGCGGGCCTCGTGGGTCGTCACGCCTCGCGGGTCAGTGGCGCAGCGTATCGTCGAAGGGGCGGCGGACCTGCTCGTGCCAGTGGCGCAGGGCGCCGACCAGGCGCCGGCGCTCCGCGGTATCCATGGTGCCGGCGAGGTCGCGGCGCTCACCGGGATCGGCGGACAGATCGAAGATGCGCGCGCGGCCGCCCGGCGCCGGCTGGATCACCTTGTAGGGCCAGGCGACCATGCCGTGCTGCGGCTCGTCGAGGGCGCGATGCTTCTCGAACAGCACCGGCGGATGATTGTTGCCGGCCTCGTCGCGCAGCCAGGGCATGAGCGACACGCCGCGCAGGGCCGGGTCGCCGGGCTGGGCCAGCAGGTCGAGCACGGTCGGCACGAGGTCGACCAGCGACACCGGCGTCTGCACGCGATGGGCCGGGAAGCCCGGGCCCGACACGATCAGCGGCACGCGCACGAGCTCGTCGAAGAGGTTGGCGGAGTGATAGCGCGAGCCGTGATCCTGGGCGGCGTCGAGGCCCTCGCCGTGATCGGAGACCAGCACGATCACCGTGGGCCGGCGGCGGCGCTGGGCGAGGCCGTCGAGCAGGCGGCCGATGTGGTGATCCACGAACGCGATCTCGTCGTCGTAGGCGTCGACGTACTCCGGGCCGAAGCTCGGGTAGCCCTCGTGGCGCACGTACTGGGCGTGCGGGTCGCCGTAGTAGGCCCACAGCAGCAGGGGCACGCCCTGGTCGGTGCCGTGCACGTCGAGCCAGGCGAGCGCCTCGTCGGTGATGAAGTCGCTGCAGCTCATGCGCAGCGGCGGCCAGCGCTGGGTGATGCAATCCACCGAGTAATGATCGAAGCCCTGATCGAGCCCGTATTGCGGCCACAGATAGCGGATCGAGTGGAAGGCGGCCGAGACATAACCGAGCCCGTGCAGGCGCTCGGCGAGGGTGGTCTCCTTGTCGGAGATCGTCGGCCACTCGCCGCGGCTGCGCGCGAGCTCGGTGAAGTACTTGCCGATCATCAGCGGCGGGATCGAGAACCGCGTCGACGGACCGGTCGAGCGCGCCTGCTCGAACACCACCGCCTCGCGCGCCCAGGCGTCGATGCGCGGCGAGGTGGCGCGTGCATAACCATAAACCCCGAGGTGGTCGGCGCGCAGGGTGTCGACCGTCAGCACGAGGATGTCGGGGCGCTCGGCCGCGGTGGTCGGCGCGGGCTCCACGGTGGCGACCGGCGGACGCGCGGCGAACAGCTCCGCGAAGTCGTCCTGTTCGCGGCCCGAGAGGTCGTCGCCGTCGCAGTCCTGATCGATGCCGTCGTCGGCGAGCTCGGTGCGGCCGGGGTGGCGGTCGGCGTCGTCGTCGTCGCAATCACAGGCGTCCCCGCACAGCCAGGCGGGGTGGCCGTCGCCGTCGCCGTCGAGCAGGCCGGCGGTGCGTGCGAGCACCGGCGCGGCCAGCCAGGTGTCCGTGCGCAGCCGCTCGACGCCCGGACCCGCGCCGTGGTCGCGCGCGAGGGCGAGACCCGCGACGAGACCCGCGAGCACCAGCGTGGCGACGACGAGATGCCGGGCCCGACGCATGGCGAAGCGCCAGGCGACGAGGCCGGCCACGGCCGCGACCAGCGGCAAGAGCCCGAGCCGGAGGTCGATGGTGTCCCAGTCGACCTCGCGCTCGCGCAGGGCCAGCACCGCGGCCGCGGCCACCCCCAGCGACGCGCCGAGCAGCAGCAGACCGCGCCACCGCAGGCGACGCGCGACGTGGGTCAGGGCCGGCTCGAGGGCGCCGAGGGCCAGGCCGGCGAGGGCCGCGAGCGGGGCCGCGAGCAGCAGCGCGAGGGCGAGGGCGCCGAGGGCCTCGGTGGGGGCGAGCGCATCGAGCCCGGTGGCCCACAGCGCCATGCTGGCGTCGAGGACCGCGGCGGCCAGCACCGCGACCGCCGCGGCGAGGCCGGCCCGGTCACGCCGCCGCTCGCTCGCTCTCACGGTGTCGCGGCGCGGTGGGGTGGTCATCGGCGGGGCTTTGCTGTGCCACCGGTCGCGGCCGGCGTCAAGCATGTCCGCAGATTTCATGGTTTGCGGGCGGTGCCCCGGACGTAATCCCACAGCGGGCTGGTGACCCCGAAATTCGCCTTTTGCATGAGCCGCGGGTCATGGTGAACGGCGTGCCATTGCGCGAGCGGGCGCAGGGGCCACCAGCGGCGCAGCCGTTCGGGGAGGTGGTAAGCGAGGTGCAGCCATTCGTAGGCGATGAGATACGCGTGCGCGGTGGCGAGGAGCAGCAGACCGGCGTCGGACCCGAGCAAACACGCGACGCCGAGGGCGATCGGCGCGATGAGCAGGAAGACGGCGGCGGGCGCCAAGATCGGCAACAGGATCCCTCGCAGCTCGCGGGGCTCGTGGATCTCCATGTCGCCGCGCGGATAGATGCTGTGGTGCGAGACTGTGTGGTAATCGTAAAGGATGCCGAAGGGCGGGGTCCGTTTGTGCAAGATGTCGCGGTGAAATCGCCACTCGGTGGCGATGACGATCACGATCATCGCCGGGACGATCATCCACTGCGCGAGGCTCGGACCGGTGAGCGCGCGCAGACAGGCCGCGATGACGAGGCCGCCGACGATGTTCGGCACGGCGAGGTGAAACCACGGGTTGTAGCTGGGCGGCGTCTCGGCCAGCAGCTGGGCCCGGTCCCGGGCGACGCGGGTCCTTGGTGGGGCGACCATGGGTCCATCATACGACGATCGACGGTCGGCGCGAAAGCAGCGGATCTGCGCCGCGTGCGGTTCGTGGGGGCGCAGCAGGGGCGCAGTTGACGGCTCCGGGCCGGCCGCGTAGATAACGCCGGACAATGCCGATCGTCAATCCTTCCCGCGCACGAATCGAGGCGTTTGCTCGCGAGACGCCCGACGATCGGCCGATCGTCATGGTCAACCTGCTGCGGTTTCGCGAGCAGGCGGACTACGAAGCAGGCGGGCCCGGGGGCACCGGTCGAGCCGCCTATCTGCGCTACAGCAAGGCCGTCGTGCCGCTGGTGTGGGAGGTCGGCGGCCAGCTGTTGTGGGTCGGCAAGGCGCGCGCGGGGGTGATCATGCCGGAAGGTGAGGCGTGGGACGAGGTGGCGCTCGTGCACTACCCGTCGCGCCGCGCCTTCCTCCGCATGATCAATTCGGACGCATATCAGGCGATCATGCACCACCGCACCGCCGGGCTCAGCGACTCGCGCCTGATCGAGACGCGGGCGACGCGGCTCCCCCGGTGGCTCCTGGGCGCCGCGCGCGGCCTGCTGCGCGTGAAGTCGTGGTTCTCGCCGAAGGTCGGCGGCTGACGAATGCTGAGCCATCACCGCGGCTCGAGCTCGAGGCGATAGCCGCGAGATCCCGTGAGGGTCGTGCGCCCGATGACCCGCGCCTGACCGGGCGCGAGCGCGCGTCCGCGCCTTTGTTGAATGCCCGCGAGCAATTCGTGGCGGCCGGGGCAGTCCGCCGGTGCGGTCCATTGCAGGTCGTCGAATGCCGGCGGCGGCGCGCCGGGTGACCGGCGCGGCGCGGATCGTGTGCTAACTGTGCCGCGGGGCCCCGCGATGAACGATTATTACGGATACCACCCGACGACCGCGCTGGCCCGGCCGCTCGTGCTCGTCGGCTGCTTCGGCGCCGGCGCCTCGCGGGTGGCCTACGGGCTGTGTGCCCGCACCGGCCTGGGCTTCGTCGACATCGACCGCGAGGTCGAACACGCCGCCGGCTGCTCGCTCGGCGCCCTGTTCCTGCGCTCGGGTGAGGCACGCTACCGCGAGCTGGCCCGCGCTGCGCTCGACCAGGCGCTGCGCCGCCGGCCCGCTCCGGTGATCGCGCTCGGCACCGAGACGCTGCAGGACCCGGCGCCGCGTCGTCGCATCGTCGCGGAGGCGACGCTCGTCTATCTCCGGGCCGACGCCGACGAGCTGGCCCGCCGCGCGCAGGCGCAGCTGTGCGAGCAGCCGACGCGGTTCTTCCCCTTCATCGCCGACGCGGCCGCGGCTCGCCCGGAGCGGCTCGCGGAGCTGCTCGCGGAGCGCCGTGACGGCTACGAGGCTGCCGGGCTGGTGCTCGACATCGACGGGCTACACGCGCACACGCTGGTCGTGGCGCTGCAAGAGCGCCTCGGATTGTGAGGCGAGGCGTGCTCGGTGGGGGGCGAGCGGGCGCCGGGAAGTGCTTGGCGCCTCGACCGGATGGCCCTACGCTGCGCCGAACATGGTTCGAGCGGTCATGGGGAGCGTCGTGGTGTGCCTGGTGGGGTGTACGTCCCTGAATCCCGCGTTCGACCAGGCGGTCGGCGGCGCCGGGACGAGCAGCGGGGATGGGAGCAGCGGCGACGGGAGCAGCGGCGCGGTGACCGGAGGCGCCTGCGAGGCGGGTGGCGGGCCCGATGCGGACGGCGACGGAAAGCCCGACGATTGTGATCCGTGCAAATACGATCCCGCGGACGACGCGGACGGTGATGGATTATGTGCAGACGTCGATCCGTGTCCGGCGGGCGCCGACGACGGCGACGGCGACGGGGTGGCGGACGCCTGCGATCCGTGCCCGATGGACGCGGGCAACGACGGCGACGGCTCGTGCGACGGCGTCGATCTGTGTCCGGGCGCGGACGACACGCAGGATGGCAACGGCAACGGGATCCCGGACGGCTGCGATCCCTGCCCGGACCTGAGCGGGGACGCGGACGGCGACGGGGTCTGCGACACGATGGACGCGTGCCCCGGCTCCGACGATAAGCTCGACGGCGACGCGGACGGGCAGCCGGACGGCTGCGACAAGTGCCCGCAAGATCCCACCGATGACAGCGACGGCGACGGCGTGTGCGAGGGTATCGACAATTGCCCGACCACGCCGAACCCCGGGCAGGCGGACGCGGACGCGGACGGGCGCGGCGACGAGTGTGACGTGTGCAAGGATCCGGCCTTCTCCGACGACAAGGCCGATTATGACGGCGACGGCATCCCGTGCGCGGCCGACCCGTGCCTGTTCGACGGGCCGCAGCCGCCGAGCATCCCGGCCTCCGTCGGGCCTTACGGGGAGATCACGATCTCGGAGGCGAAGATCAGCGGTGGGGGCAACTTCGCCGCGGTGGCGCCCGGCGTCGAGGTCTCGCTGCAGTACAAGTATTCGGTCAACTTCTGCGAGTGCCCGAACTGCTATACCCAGGGGATGGTCGGGATCGCCGGTCATCCGCCGACGCAGTGCTTCTGGAACCTCGGGAGCGACTTCACCTGCAAGCCGACGCAGAACACCGTCACCCAGAAGTTCTCGGCGCCGATGCAGCCGGGCACCCACTTCTTTCGCTTCACCCGCGACTATCAGGTCAACAAGTGCATCACGGACCAGCAGCTGGACCCGTCGAGCACCTTCGCGGCGATCTGTGTGAAGTGACACGGACAGGTTCGGCTCGACAGCCGGCCCGGCGTCCGGATATGATGGCGCGCTCATGCGCACCGCCGTCCTCTCTTGCGCCACCCCCTGTATTTTGACCACCCTGCTGCTGCTCGCCTGCGGGGACGCGGGCGGGGGCCGCGACGACGGCTCCGCGGGCTCCGCGACCGCGGTCTCCGGCATCACCGTGACCGCGCCCCTGACCACGAACGAGCCGACGAGCGAGGCGACCGGCTCGGGCGGTGGCACGGGCGGCACGGGCGGCACGGGTGGCACGGGTGGCACGGGCGGGGCGACGGGCAGCGACGACGGCGGGATCAAGTTCGACCTCGGCAAGGACACCGGCGGCATCGACCCGGACCCCGACACCGGCGAGGCCGCGGGTTGTCAGAAGATCGACTTCCTGTTCGTGGTCGACAACTCGGGCTCGATGGCGGAGGAGCAGGAGAGCCTGGCCAACAGCTTCAACGGCTTCATCAGCTCGATCCAGAACACCGTGATGGCCAAGGACTATCACATCATGGTGATCGACACCGACGCCGGCAACGCCTTCAAGCAGAGCTGCTTCATCGTCTGCCAGCTGCTGCCGGTCTGCGAGGGCTACGCCTGCAACAACCTGCCGAAGGCCGAGGGCTGCGACGCGATGCTCGGCACCGGCCTGATCAACGACCCGAACGGCAAGAGCTGCGGAGTCACCTTCGGCAAGCGCTTCATGGTCGACGCCCAGCCGAACCTCAGCAGCACCTTCCAGTGCCTGGCCAAGGTCGGCACCGACGGCGACGGCAGCGAGCGCCCGATGGAGGCGATGATCGCCGCCGTCACGAGCCTCAACGGGGCAGGGGCCTGCAACGAGGGCTTCCTGCGCAAGGACGCCCTGCTGGTCGTCACCTTCATCACCGACGAGGAGGACGACGGGCAGTCCAAGGGCACGCCCGCGGGATGGAACGCCGCGCTGGTCGCCGCCAAGGTCGGGGCGGAGAAGTCGATCGTCGTGCTCGGCCTGATCGGTGACCCCGACCAGCCCAATCCGGTCTGCGGCCCCGACGCCGCCGAGGCCTCGCCGCGGCTGCGCAGCTTCGCCGAGTCGTTCACCTTCGGCAGCACCGGCTCGATCTGCAGCCCCGACTACGCGCCGTTCTTCGATGCGTCCGTGAGCGTCATCGACACCGCCTGCCAGCAGTTCGAGCCGCCGGGCTGAGCGGTCGATGGTTATCGCCCGGCGCTCGATCCGCGGGGCGATATTGATCGGTGTGAGCGGCGTCGCCGGACTGCCATGTGTGTGGCCATGAATGCGCGCAAGTGCGCTCAGTCGCGCATATTCGAGCCGCGTGTAATGAGTGGAGGACACCGGTAGCGCTGATAGAACACGGTCCTGTGCCCGAAATGTCGCCAACGGTGCTTTCGCGGCCGCGGCTCGACTGGCCATATTCTTGCAACGTTGCCGGGCATGAACCGCAACCGAATCAACATCGCGAATGCTCCTCGTATCCTCTCGGTGAGCCTCCTGGGGCTTGCCCTTCTGCTGCCGGGCTGCACCGACGACGACAGCAGCGTGAGCGGGCAGGTCGAGACCATCGACAAGCGCTCGGGCACGCTGCTCGCCGCCGACCTCGAGTCCGCCAACGGCACCTATGGCGCCGGCTGCACCAACCGCACCGGCTCGTGGAGCGTGGGGATCGAGATCGGCGCCGTGCTGGACCACACCGCGCTGTCGGTCGTCGCCAACAACGACGCCTGCGTGCTCACCCTGACCGAGCTGCGCACCACGGACGGCGTGCTCGCGGCGACCCCGTCGATCACGCTGACGACCAGCTACAAGGTCACGCCCTCGGAGTTCGACGATCCGATCGCGTTCTATGGCAACGCCAAGATGGACTCGGTGAGCTTCGCCTCCGACTTCCTGATCACCATCCTGTACGCCGACGACCCGGACAGTGCCACGGACGACAATACCGCCGCATTCGAGGTGGCCCAGGCCTCGGCGGAGGGTGATTCGGTCTCAGCGCCGAACTATACGATCGACCCCGACGCGCTCGACGTCCTGGCGGATGCCGACCAGGTCGTCGTGTCGGCGACAGGCGGCGTCGCGCTCACCGCGGGCTCGGTCGCCGGCCAGACCTATGTCGTGGTCGAGGCCTCGGGCCTGGACACCTATGCCGAGCTCGACGCCGCGTATCTCGCGGGCACACCCGCGGCGATCGGTGCCAGCGTGCCGGCCGCGGACTTCACGCTTGTCGGCGAGGATCTGGATACCCTGCCGAAGCGCACGCTCATCATCGCGAACATCGAGTCCGCGGTCGCCTCGTATCAGGCGTTCGAGATCACCTTCCACCCGGCCGTGGTCAACTGAGGGTCTGCGATGCGCCACCACACCTGTAGATTCCTGTGGCGCATCGCCGCGTTCCTGAGCGCCGGATGTCCGGCGCTCGTCCACGCCGGCGAACCCTCGCCGTCGTGGGTTTTTTTCGCCGACCGTGGCCGCGAGGGCGAGGCCCTCGCGGCCGCCATCGACGAGCGAGCGAGCGAGCTGTCGCCGCGGGCCCTGGATCGCCGCAAGCGCGTACGCGGCGACCGTGGCCTCGATGCCCGTGATCTGGCGCCGGCGCCGGCGCAGGTCGCCGCCGTGCTCGGCACCGGCGCGCGGCTGCGGTCGAGCTCGCGCTGGCTCAACGCCATCAGCGTCGAGGCCGACGACGCCATGCTCGCGGCGATCTCGGTGCTCCCCGCGGTCGCGTATCTGCAGCCGGTCGCCCGTCGCAAGCGCGCGGCGCCGGCGATCCCGCGGTCCGGCGCTCGCTCGGGGCTCACCGCTGCGTCGGATGGGGCCGCTGGCGACCCGGAGTACGGCGTCGCCCGCGAGCAGCTCGACCTCCTGCATATCCCGTCCTTGCACGCCTGCGGGCTCACCGGCGCGGGCGTGGTGGTCGGTATCCAGGACAGCGGATTTTCATTGCAGCACGCCGCGCTGATGGGCGTGCATGTGCGCGGCGCGCACGACTTCATCAACGACGACGATATCGTCGCCGACGAGCCCGGAGATCCAAAGGGGCAACATAACCATGGCACGATGATGCTGTCGCTGCTCGCGGGTCATGACCCCGGAAACTATATGGGCGCTGCCCCGGGGATCTCGGTGCTGCTGGCGAAGACCGAGGACAGCACCGTCGAGGCGCCGTTCGAGGAGGACCGCTTCGTCGAGGGCCTCGAGTGGATCGAGTCGATGGGCGCCGACCTATTCACGAGCTCGCTCGGTTATGTCGACTGGTACACACCGGAACAATTCGACGGCAAGACCGCCGTGACCACCAAGGCCGCGGTCGTGGCCGTCGAGCAGGGCCTCATCATGTTCAGCTCCGTGGGCAACGCGGGTCCCGACCCGATGACGCTCATCGCCCCGAGCGACGCCGACGGACTGATCGCGGTCGGCGCTGTCGACCTCGCCGGCGTCGTCGCGGAATTCTCGTCCCGGGGACCGACCGCCGACGGACGGATAAAGCCCGACATCGCCGCCCCCGGGCAAGACATCTGGCTCGCGGACCCCAACTCGCAGACCGAATACGGCCGGGGCGACGGCACCAGCATCGCCACACCGCTCGCCGCCGGCGCCGCGGCGCTGCTCCTGGAGGCCTTCCCCACGCTCGATCCGGCGACGATGCGCGCCCTGCTGCGCCAGTCGTCGTCGCTCGCTGCCACGCCGAACAACGACCTCGGCTGGGGACTGCTCGACGCCTCGCTCGCGCTGGCCGGGGTCGACGCCGACATGGACGGCGTGCCCCGGTGCGCCGGTGATTGTGATGATGGCGACCCCGCGGTCGCCCCCGGACAACCCGAGGTGTGCGACGACGGCCGCGACAACGACTGCAACCAGCGCAGCGACGCGGACGACCCCGCGTGCGCCGACGACGAGCCATCGTCCACCGGCGAAATTTTCGCCACCGGTGACCCGGATCCCGGTCTCACCGATGGGTCCGCGAGCAGCATCGGCGATCCCGGAGGCGCCGTGGGTGAGGACGCGAATGACGGCTGCGCGTGCACAGCGGGGCGTACGGGCTGGACGACCGCGCTCCTGCTCCCGGGGCTGCTGCTGCTGCTGTGTCGCCGTCGCCGGCGGCGCGGGTTCATGGTATGGCGATCGGATGCGCAGGCGCTCGTCCGGTCTTCCCCTCGCTCTTTGTCTGTTCATGGCCTGCGGCGCGAGTGAGGGGGGCGGGTCCTCGCCCACGGCGACAGGGTCGACCGGGGCGACGGGCGATACGGGCACGAGCACGGGCACGAGCACGAGCGACGGGCCGAAGCCGACCACGGGGGAGTCGACGGGGACCAGCACGGGCGGAGATCCGGGCACCGGCGCGACGACGGGTGAGACGACCGGGGCGACCACCGGCAACTCCAGCGGCAGCACGGGCGATGGCACGGGCGGCAGCACGGGGGAGAGCACGGGGGAGAGCACGGGCGGCGACGCGGTGATCGTCGTCGAGGGTCTCAGCCATCCGGAGTCGATCGTGCACGACCTCGTGGACGACGTGTACTTCATCAGCAACATCAACGGTGCGCCCGACGGGGTCGACGACAATGGTTTCATCAGCCGCGTGCTGCCGGACGGCACGATCGACGCGCTGGCGTTCATCGACGGCGCCAGCGCCGATGTCGTGCTCGACGCGCCCAAGGGTCTGGTGATCGTCGACGATACATTGTGGGTGGCCGACCTCACGCGGGTCCGCAAGTTCGACCGGATCACCGGGGCGCCGCTCGGGGAGGTGGTGATCGAGGGCTCGGTGTTCCTCAACGACCTCGCCGCCGACGCCGCGGGCAATCTCTACATCAGCGACACCGGCGGCAACATTCTCTACACGATCGATACCAAGGACCAGCCATCGGTGATGCTGGCCAGTCCGGCGATCTTCGGGCCGAATGGGCTGTTCGTGCACGCGGACCGCCTCTATCTGGCGACCTACGACGACACCAAGATCTTCAGTACGGCCCTCGATCTGCCGGTCGCGCTCCCGGAGGCGACCCTCGATTTCGGTCAGCTCGATGGCCTGGTGCGGCTCGGCGACGGCGACTGGCTGGTCAGCTCGTGGGCCCTGCCGGGCGTGCTGCGGGTCGCCGCCGACTTCAGCGCGGTGTCGACCCAGGTCGCGGACCTCAGCTCTCCGGCGGACATCACCGTCGACGAGGGCCGCAAGCGGATCTTGATCCCTCGGTTGCTCGAGGACCGCGCCGAGTTCCACGCGTACTGAGGTGCAAGGGCCTGTGATAGCCTGAGCGCGCAGGGGTTCGGTGACGCACGAGTGGAGCGATGAGAAGACCCGGCCCGGCCCGGGCATGACGGCCCGGCCCGCGGCCAGTGAGGCGATGGATGTCACGCTCGCGGCACCGGCTGCGGTGCCATCGGTGCCCCCGGCAGTCGACACCGACCTGACGGCCACTCGACCGGGCGCCGGCTCCGTCGTCACGAGCGAGGGACACTCCGACACCATCGCCCGCGCTCCGTTCACGACGGCGATCGACGCGACCACCGCGGTGAGCCTGTTGCATACGCGCGCGAGCAGGCGCCCGCTCGAGGCGCTCGCGCTGCCCGGCGAGGGTGACCGCGTCGGTCGCTTCGTCGTCCTCCGCGAGCTCGGCCGCGGGGCGATGGGCGTGGTGTTCGCCGGTTACGACGAGGAGCTGGCCCGCCGCGTCGCCCTCAAATTGATGCACTTCGGCCCGCAGCAGGACGTCTCCGCCGGCCGCAGCCAGCTGCTGCGCGAGGCCCAGGCGCTCGCGCGCCTCACCCATCCCAACGTCGTCGCCGTATACGAGGCCGGCATGTGGCGCGGCAGCGTCTATATTGCGATGGAGTACGTGCAGGGCGTCGACCTGGAGGGCTGGCTGGCGGCCGCGCCGAGGCCGTGGCGCGAGGTCCTGGGGGTGCTGCGGCAGGCCGGCGAGGGCTTGCTGGCGGCGCACCGCAGCGGCCTTGTGCACCGCGACTTCAAGCCGAGCAATGTGCTGGTCGGCGACGACGGTCGTGCGCGCGTCGCCGACTTCGGGCTCGCGGCCGGTCGCGCCGGGGCCAACCATGCCGAGGATTCACTGGCGGCGCCGACGCTGCTGACGAGCACGATCGCCGGCCACGGCGCGCTGGTCGGCACGCCGGCCTACATGGCGCCGGAGCAGGTGCGCCGCGAGGAAGCGACCGCGCTCAGCGATCAGTTCGGTTATTGCGTCACGTTGTATGAGGCGCTGTATGGCGCGCGCCCCTTCGTCGCGATCGACTTCGCCGGCCTCGCGGTGGCGATCGAGCGCGCCGAGCCGCCGCCGCCGCCCATGAACAGCCCGGTGCCGGCGTGGATCCACCCGGTGCTGCTGCGTGGCCTCGCCAAGGCGCCCGCGCGCCGCTTCCCCTCGCTCGCGGAGCTGCTCACCGAGCTCGCCCGCGACCCCGAGGCCGAGCGCGCCCGTCGACGCCGACTCGCCCTCCAGCTGCTCGCCACCGCCACGCTGACGGTACTGGCGATCGTCGGCGGCATCCGCCTCTATGGCGTATTGGTCCACCACGCCGCCGAAGGTCGCGCCGACGCCCGCCTGGGGCAGCTGCGCGAACAGCTGGCCGGGGCCCGGGCCGACCCCGCCGAGGCCGAACGCCTGCTCCGCGCCTTCGTCGACTATCCCGACAATCGTGGCACCGCGGCCGTCTCACGCGCCTATCGTGAACGAGCCGCCGAGCTCGTCGACCCCGCCGTCGCCGTCGACGCCTTCGCCGGCGCCTACCTGACCGCCACCGACGAGGCCGACGAGATCGCCGCCCTGCGCGGCCTGGTGCCGCGCCTCATCGCCGCCGGTCGTCACCTCGAGGCCGGCGCCGCCCTGGCCAGCCTCGACCGCCGCGCCCCCGAGCTCGCCGCCGACCCCGAGCTCGCGCTCGCCCGCCGCACCGCGGCCCTGCGCTGTCGCAACCTCCCGGCCGCCATCGCCGCGCTCTCCGGCCTCGCCGCCGACGACCTGACCAAAACTTACGGACAGGTCCTCGAGAACATGTCCCATGCGACAGTCGTGGCGCCGGGCCACTTCGGCCAGGTCGGCCCGCACACCCGGGTCTTCAGCGCCGCCGATATCGACGGCGACGGCCGCGACGAGCTCGTGACCCGCGCGCTGGTCGACGGCGCCGCGCAGTTTCCCCTGGTGCGCGGCGACGCCGGGCTGCGCCCGCTCGCGCTGCTGCGCCCCGACCCGACGAGCACGGAGATGCAGCTGCTGCCGCACCGCTTCGCCGGCGCGCCGCTGGCGATCGTCTCCGGCGCTCGCGTCGACATGCAGGACATCGCCCACCAGCTGGTCGAGCTGTCGCCGGGCGGCGGCCTCGCCTCGCGCTTCGCCTGGAGCGACTCACAACTGAGCCGACCGGCGGTCGCCGACCTCGACGGTGACGGCCAGGCCGAGCTCTACGTCGGCTCCGGGCCGTACACGCGTCAGCTCTCCTGCATCGACCGCGGCCCCGACGGCGCGTGGCGCAAGAGCTCGGTGATGCCGCAGCTCGACCGCATCCGCTCCGACGTCAATGCGCTGGTCAGCGGCGACCTCGACGGTGACGGCCGCGACGAGCTGGTCGTCGCGCTCGGCCCGTGGCGGGCCTTCGACCTGCGGATCTTGCATGGCGGCGTCGCTGGCACGATCGAGCAGATCGCGCGCAAGTCGGTCGGCTTCATCAGCGCGCTCGCGCTGGTCCGCGTCGGCGACGAGACCTGGATCGCCGTGGTCAAGAACGACGAATATGCCAGCGCGACCCGCTTCTCGGTCAGCGCCCCGTTCGGATCGCCGGCGGGGCTCTACCTGTATGCGCTGCGCGACCGCCAGCTCGTCGAGGTCGCTTACTTCGCCAGCCTGGCACCCCAGGAGTTCCATGTGCCGCTGCTGGTCGCGGACCTCGACGGCGACGGCCGCGACGATCTGGTCGCCGGCAGCCGCAGCGGCGACTCGGAGGCCTACAACGCGCACGCCGCGGTCCTACGCCAGCACGCCGGCGGCTTCCTGGCCCCGCTGCTCATTCGCGGCCTCGAGGTCCACGCCGCGCTCGAGCTCGACGGCGACCCCGCCCGCGAGCTGCTCGCCAGCAGCGAGGTCAGCGAGGCCGGCGACTACTATTTGCTCGGCCTCGGCGACGACGTCCTGCCCGCGTTGCCGCTGGCGCGCAGCGAGCCGCGACCGATCCCGGGCAACGTCACCGAGCCGACGCTCGCGGCCGCGTGGCGGCGCGCCGAGGAGATGGTCGCGGTCGGCCTGCCGCAGCGCAGCGCCGTCGAGCTGAGCGCGCTCGCCAGTCTCGGAGGACATGTCCGTGAGGACCTGCTCCTTCGGGCAGGTGAGCTGTTCGCACTGGCCGGCGATCACGCGACCGCCGCGACCCGCTTCATCGCCGCCGCCGAGCGCCCGGATCTGGCCGCGGAGGCGCTCGCCGGGGCGATCCGCAGCCGCCGCGCGCTCGGTGAGATCGCCGGCGAGGCCGAGCTCACCGCGCGCCGTGTGGCCCTCCCGGGGCTCGCGCCGGCCGAGCGCGCCGCCGCCGAGGCCTCGCTCGCCCGCCTGCGCCAGGCCACCGCGCCGCGGCCGGAGCTGGCCCTGCGCTTCAGCGAGCCCCTCGACCCGCGCTGGCAGATCCACGAGCCGCTGGCCCTCGCGCGCGAGCCCGGGACCGGCACCCTGCGCATGAACACCGCCGCGAACGAGCTGCTCGCCAGCCTGCCGCTGCGTCATGACGGCGGTCCGCACCGCGGCACGGTCGGCGTCACCATCGAGCTCGAGCTCGAGCTCGCCGAGTGGGGCAGCCTCGTCCAGGTCGTGCTCGTCGACGCCTTCTTCAGCCACCTGCGCGTGTCCGGCGAGGGCAGCGTCGAGGCGCCCGGCGTCGTGGTGAGGGGCCCGACCGAAGTGGATGTGCTGAGGATGCCGCAGGTCCCGGTCGGACGGATCCGCCTGCACCACGTCCTGTACCCGGAGCTCGAGCTCGAGACGTTCACGCTCGAGGCGCCCGGCGTCCCCCCGCTTCGTCGCGTCCGCGAGCGCCCGGGCCTGAGCGTGCCCGAGACCCTGTCCCTCGAGCTGCGGGCGAGCGCCGCAAGCCCCTCCCTGATCGCCCGCGCACGGATCCACAGCGTCACGCTGAGCGGCCTCACCTTCGCCGACTCGCCGACGAATACACCCGAGCATGCGCTGGCCCGGACCATCGTCGAGGGCGAGCTGACCACCGCGCTCGCCGCTTTACCGGCCGACGAGGCGCTCGCACCCGGCGACCCGCGCCTGCTGTGGCGCGCCGACCTGCTCGCCCGCATCGGCGACATCGAGGGCGCCGCCGTGGCCCTGCGCCGCGCCCTGGATGTCCCCGAGGACAGGCCGATCCACGCCGCCTTCACCGTGCATCTGCACGCCGCCGGGGCCTCGTTTCGGCTCGCGGCGCGGCGCGCCCTCGGCCCGCGGCTGGTCGGCGCGCTGTACGAGTCCACCGTGCTCTCGCACCCCTGGCGCCCCGGTGCGATCGACTTGGCGCTCGCGGAGCTGGCCGGATGGTCGCGCAGCCCCGAGCCCGGGGCCACCGCGGCGCAGCAGGCCGATCAGGCGTACGCGCTCACGGTCCGCGGCGAGGCCTGGCGTCGCTTCGGCCGCCCGGACCTGGCCGGCCCCGACCTCGACGCCGCCGCCGCGATCATGCTCACCCTCGACGCGACGATGCGCCGCCAGCTGCTCGACGAGGTGCAGCAGCGCCGCCTCCTGCTCGCGGCCGGCGTCGGCGACCGGGCCCACGCGCTCGAGCTGATGACCGCGATGTTGCACGAGGCGGTCTCGCCGGAGATCCGTCTCGAGCGTCTGCGCAGCCGCGACGAGCTCGTCGCCCTGCTGCGCGACGAGGACTGGGCCGCGCTCGCCGCGCTCGCCGCCCGGTGAAAAGCACGATCCATGATCACCGTAATCGGACCGCAATATCGGCAGAACAACCCCGTGGGAAAGCCTGGGGCCGTCAATCGCGCGTGTTGCGCCCATGCGCGGTTTTTACAGGAAATGTTACCGTCGCCGGCACCATGGCGCGCGCCGGTCTCCTGCTCCCTGTTCTGCTGCTCCTCGCATGCTCCCACTCGCCGCCGCCAGCGCCGGCGGTGTCGCTGCGCGCGACGAGCGGCCCCGTCATGCGTCCGCGGCCGATCACGACGCCGACCGACACCGACGGCGATCGGGTGCCCGACGGCTCGGACGCCTGTCCCACGCAGCCCGGCTCGCTGCGCGACGGCTGCCCGGTCGTCGACCGCGACGGCGATGGCATCTCCGACCGCTTCGACAAATGCCCCGACGTGCCCGAGATCCGTGACGGCCTGGCCGACGGCGACGGCTGCCCGATCTAGCGTCGCGGCCATGCGAAGCATCCACGGGATCACCCTGTGCGCTCGGGGTCGCCGATCGTGAGCGAGCCGAACGGCTCGCCCGAGGCCCGGCGTGACGCCATGGAGGCGGCCCTGCGCGCCTCCGAGGAGCGCTACCGGACCCTCTTCGATTCGATCGACGACGGATTCTGCCTCATGCAGATGATCCTCGACGAGCGCGGCGAGACCGTCGACTATCGCTTCCTCGAGGCCAACGCCGCCTTCGAGGGCCAGACCGGGCTCAAGGATGTCGTCGGCAGGACCGCCCGCGAGCTGGTCCCGGACCTCGACGAGTCGTGGTTTCGTCTATATGGGCGCGTCGGCGCGACCGGAGAGACGGCGCGCTTCGAGAATTACGCCCCGGCGATGGGCCGCTGGTTCGACGTATATGCCAGCCGGGTCGGCGCGCCGGCGCTGCGGCAGGTCGCGCTGGTCTTCAAGGATGTCAGCGACAGGAAGCGGGCCGAGGAGGAGAGCGCGCGCCTGTTCGCGGCGGAGCGGGCGGCGCGCAAGGCCGCGGAGGAGGCGGCCCGGCTGCGCGACGAGTTCCTGGCCACCCTGAGCCACGAGCTGCGCACGCCCTTGACGGCGATCCTCGGCTGGGCCCAGATGCTGCGCAGCGGGGCGCTGACGCCGGAGAAGCGCGAGCGGGGCCTGGCGACCATCGAGCGCAACGCGCGGGCGCAGGCGCAGCTGATCGAGGATCTGCTGGATGTCAGCAGCATCCTCGCGGGCAAGCTGTCGCTGGACCTCACCGCGGTCGCCATGCCGTCCGTCATCGCGTCCGCGCTCGAGACCCTGCGTCCGGCCGCCGACGCCAAGGGGGTCGGACTGATGCTGACGCTCGCCGCCGACGGAGCGGTGATGGGCGACGCCCAGCGCCTGCAACAGGTGATCTGGAACCTGCTGGCGAACGCGGTGAAGTTCACGCCCCGCGGCGGCAGCGTCCGGGTCATGTGCGCAGAGACGGATTCATCGGTCGAGGTCTCGATCACCGATACCGGCAAGGGCATATCTGCGGACTTTCAACCCCACGTGTTCGAGCGCTTCCGCCAGGCCGACGGCGCCACCACCCGTTCGCACGGCGGCCTCGGCCTCGGCCTCTCCATCGTCCGCCAGCTCGTCGAGATGCACGGCGGCAGCGTCAGCGTCTTCAGCCAGGGCGAGGGCCTCGGCGCCTGCTTCACCGTGCGGCTGCCGCGGGCGGGGCCGCAGGAGCAGGAGCCCGGCGCCCCGCCGGACAGCCACCCGAAGGCCATCACCGGGCCGCCCGAGCTGGCCGGTCTGCGCGTGCTCGTGGTCGACGACGAGGCCGACACCCGCGAGATGTTGCGCGCGTTGCTCGAGCAAGTCGGCGCCGAGGTCCAGCTCGCCGGCTCCGCGGCGGAGGCCCTGCGCTCGCTCGCTACGCAGCGCTCCGATCTGCTGATCTCCGACATCGCCATGCCCGGCGCGGACGGTTATACATTGATCGAGCAGGTGCGAAGATCGCCGCCTGGCGGTCATGTCGACATTCCGGCGGTGGCGCTCACCGCCTATGCACGCACCGAGGACCGGACTCGCGCGCTGCTCGCCGGCTTCGACCACCACGTGTGCAAGCCGGTCGAGCCGCTGGAGCTGCTCGCGGTCCTCGCCTCGCTGAGGAGCCGGGCCCGCAAGCCCTGAGCGCTGACGTGCGCTGGCGCGCGCCCCCCGGCGGACCGGGCCCCTTGGTCCGGCGAGCGCTTCGCGGCACACTCGCGCCCATGTCACGCATCGCCAAGTCTCACGTCAACGCGGCCTTCGAGTGGGCCGCCACCCAGATCTCCGAGGCCGGTGGCCGCGATGGCGTCACCAGCCGCGCCGAGATCCGGCGTCGCATCGGCGAGCTCACCGGCCCCGAGCGCGACCTCGTCGACTTCTTCTATCGCTTCATCGTGCGCCAGGGCGCCGCGCACAACGAGCGCGTGACCCGGGCCGATGTCGACGCCGCGCTGGTGCTCGCGCGCAAGGACATGGTCGCCGCCTTCGATACCAACGACAACGGCCTGTCGAGCGACGAGGTCGCCGCGATGCCGCCGCTCGGCCGCCTCGCCGTCAAGGTCGCCCGCCAGCGCGAGCGCAGCGGCGAGGAGCTGGCCGCGAGCTTCGAGGAGCTGGCCTTCAGCCTGTACTTCGACGACTTCGGCACCGAGCTCCCGCCCGACCGTTTCCTCAGCTTTCACGTGCCGGCCAAGCTCGAGGCGCTGACCGCCGAGAGCTTCCGTGCGGCCCTGGGCCTCGACCCGGCGGACCCCAAGGGCGCGATCGCCCGCATCGAGGACGCCGGCCAGTTCTTCGCCCGCCTCACCGAGCTGCACACCCCCGGCCAGGCCGCGCAGGCGCAGGCGCTGGCCCAGACGATGCAATCCACGCTCAGCGACCTCGCCGTATACATCGTCGGTCACGACCCCGAGGGCGGTCCGGTGCATCCGGTATACATCGTCGGCGTGGCGGCGGACGGCAGCCTCGCCGGCCTGCGCGCGCGCCTGAAGTGGAGCTGAGGCGCTGCGAACCGAGGCACGATCCGCGCGCGGGATTCCGCGCGCGGTCGGGCGCCGGCGCTGGTCTTGACACGATCTCGTCGATCTGGTCTTTCTACCTGTAAAGGTAGATTTAGATGGGAAAACAATCGATTCAGATTCAGTTGGGTACTGCGGTCGCGTCGGTCATGCTCGCGCTCTGTGGCTGCGGCGGCGATACCGGCTCCAGCGGCAGCGAGAGCTCCGGCGGCTCCACCGGCGCGACCAGCAGCCCGACCACCGGCGAGGCCCCGACCACCGGTGAGGCCAGCAGCGGCGGCAGCGAGACCGGCGGCGAGGAGCATGTGTTCTGCGAGCAGCAACATGTCGAGACCATCGACGGCCAGTCGGTGGTGATCTGCGATGTCGCCTTCGCGGACCCGCCGTTTGTGCACCTACCGGAGCAGAAGGCGCTCGGCGCAGGTCACGTCGAGGCCTACTTTGCGCTGCGGGGCGAAGGCTTCGCGAACGGCGCCGAGACCCACCCGTTCGCGGGCACGCCCGCGCAGCTGGAGGCGGAGGCGGTGCGGCATGCATTCGCGATCTATCGCACCGAGATGGACGAGATGGGCTTCGTCGTGGCGGCCGAGCCGGGTGTGTATATCGACGAGCGCAACTTCCTGCGCGCCCTGGAGGGTCGGACCATGGAGGGGAAGATCTCGCGGCAGACGGGGGACAACTTTGAGCTCACGCCCACCCTGCCGATCCGTGTGACCTTCGGGACCGCCACGGTCTTCGACGATACGGCGCCCGGCATGACCCGCTATTCCGTGGCCCTCGTGGTCGACAATCTGACCGGCGGCGTCAAGGCCGAGGACGGCACCTGCCTCGCGTCGATGGACAGCCATGGCGCCGAGAACCCCTTCACCACGTATCCGTCCGCGCTGGTCTTCTCCCGCGTGGCGTCGATGCACGACCTCTTCGACGACGTGGCGATCGTCGCGTACACCGACTCTGCCAGCGTCATGTCGGCGTCGCTCTACCTCGACCCGCTCGACTTCATCCTGCCGGAGTCCTCGCCGCCCGCGCCATACACCGGCGACGGCCACGGCACGCCCGGGAGCATCCCGAACCTCTATGTGCAGCTGAGCGCCTCCGGCGGCGAGGCCTGCACGCCCTGAGTCGGGCCCGAGGAGCGCGCCGGCGGCCGTGGTGTGTGCATAACAGCACCCGTAATGCCGGTGGGTGCTGACGACCTCCGGTGTCGGTCGTGCATGACGTGATTCTCCGGTCGTGATGGGGTTGCCCGGAGGCGGATCGTCGGTTTCTCACGAATGCACTTTTGCGGCGTGAGCCAGATCTCGGGTTCTGGGGCCGCTATCGTCGCAGGCCACGGGCGGACAAATCTTCCGGTTTATGGAATGAGTTGGGCGCCGTGCCCATGCCTTTTTTACAGCGACCCCGTTCCTCCCTGCGCGCCGCCTCGACCTTGTTCGCGGTCTCGACGGCGCTCTCGTTCGCCGCGTGTGCGGATGAGCCCAGCGCCGACGAATGCATCGCCGATGTGTTCGCGGCCCAGGCCCACGCGCGCTTCGTCGCCGGTCAGACCTACTGGCTGCCGGTGCTCGACGCGGGCAGCGCCTGCGCCGATCTGCGCTGGGAGGTCACGCAGCGGCCCGAGGGCAGCCTCGAGTCGGTCGTGAAGGGCGCGGACGGGATCTGGCGGATCACGCCGACGACGACCGGCACCTATCGCTTCGAGCTCGCGGGCGCGAGCCGATCGGGCGACGTGGGCACGGTGACGCTCGAGGTCGTCGGCGCCGACGCGAAGGCGTTCGAGAACCTCAACTATTATCCCTCGGGCTCGGTCGCCACGGTCGGCAAGGAGCTGTGGGTCGCCAACGTCCAGCAGCCGACGATCACGCGGATCGACCCGGCGACGCTGAAGGTGCTCGGCGAGATCGCGGTCGGGCCCTGGCCGGTGTCGCTGGCCTGGCACGAGGGCATGGATTTTGCGGTCGTCGCCCAGCGCGGCAGCGACACGCTCGGCATCGTGGCGCTGGCCGACGACGCCGGTCCGGCCCGCCTGGTCGACGCGATCTGGATCGGCGACGAGCCGGCGCAGGTGGTCGTCAGCGCCGACGGCAAGCGGGCTTACGCCTCGCTGCAGGCCGAGGGGGCGGTCGCGGTGATCGACCTCGAGAAGCGCGAGCGCACCGACCGGATCGACGTGGTCCGCGATCCGCGGGCGATGGCCCTGAGCGCGGACGGCAAGACGCTGTGGGTCGCCAGCCATCGCTCGGGCCACCCGGATCGTTACCCCTACGAGGCCGATCCCGTGGCGGAGGAGCGTGACCTGGCGGTGATCGACACCGAGACCGGCAAGGTCGTGGATTGGTGGCTCGACCTCGGCACGACGATCACCGCGCTGGCGCTCGGCGCCGATGACAGCGAGCTCTACATGAGCCGGATCATCAACGACACGATCGTCAGCCTCGCCGATACCGACGGCCTCAGCTTCGTGCACGAGGTCGCGGTGCTCGACGCGGCCACCGGCGAGCTGCTGCGCAGCGCCGACCTCGGCCGCCAGGCCAGCTCGGGCGGCCCGATCGCGTCCTTGCACGGCATCAGCGTCGCGCCCGACCGGGTGTGGGTGGCCGTCGAGGGCTCCGACCTGGCGATCGCGCTCGACCCCGCCACGCTGGCCGAGCAGGCCCGCGTGGCCGCGCCCGGTCGCCCGCGCTCGCTCGTGCGCGTCGGCGACGCGGTGTTCGTGCACGGCGCGCAGCAGACCACGCTGACCCGCGTGCCCGCCGACGCGGCCAGCGGGGCCGAGACCACCGCGCTGACCACGACCGCCGACCCGCGGCCGATGCCGGTCGTCGCGGGCCAGGCCTACTTCACCGGGGCCGGCCGCGGCTACGCGGTCAGCTGGAGCTGCAACTCGTGCCACGCCGACGGCCTCTCGGACACGCTGGTCTGGAACGCCGGGCCGTTCGCGGGGCGCAAGGTCAGCCGGCCGTTCTTCTGGCTCGAGGGCACCTGGCCGCTCGGCTGGGACGGTTATCTGTCGAGCATCGACAACTATGCATTCACGGTGAACACCAACGTCGGCGTGCGTCCGACCACCACGGAGCATCGCGCGCTCTCGGCGTATCTCTCGTCGTTGATGCCGCCGCCGGCCGGCAATGGTTTCACCCGCCGCGACGGCACGCTCTCGGAGCTCGGCGCGCGCGGCAAGCAGGTGTTCGAGGGCGAGGCCGGATGTGCCAGCTGTCATCCGCTACCGATGACGAGCAACCGCGGGCTGCTGGCCGCGGGCGTCACCGAGGGCCCGACCGACATCCCGGCGCTGATCGGCAGTTATCGGCTGGGCGCGTGGACCAAGCTCGGCGGCGCGACCTCGCTGGGTGAGGCGGTCGACCTCGTGACGGGGGCGTTCGGCGGTCCCAAGCTCGGCGCCGACAGCCGCGAGGCGCTCGACCGCTTCATGCTCGAGCTGACCGCGCGCGACTTCCTCGTGCTGACCAGCGAGCCGCGGCCCGGTTATGCCAGCGCCGCGATCGATCAGCCGCTGACCCTGACCTTCTCGGCGCCGGTCTGGAGCGACGCGAGCAACCTCGAGGGCGTGTGGCTGCGCGGACCCGCGGGGCCGGTCGAGGTCACCCGCGAACTGTCGGCCGATGGTCGTCACCTGACGCTCAAGCCCGGCGCCCCGCTCGAGCACGCGACCGAATACACGATCGTCGTCGAGCCGACGCTCGAGGCCTTCGACGAGCGCAGGCCGTGGTCCGCCGATCCGGCCGCGCCGGTTGCCTGGGAGACGAAGTTCACGACCGGCGCCGCGCCGGCGCTGCGGCTCTCGGGGGACTATCTGTGGACGATCGACATGCCGACCGCCGACGTCGCGGCCGGCGAGTTCGACCTCGAGAACACGATCGCCACCGCGGTCACGATCAAGATCACCGAGTCCGCCGTGGGCGGCGCGATGGTGCTCGATTACGGCCAGGACCTCGTGCTCGAGCGCCTCGCGGTGGTCGACGGCGCGAACTTCGTGACCCCCGCGCTGCCGATCCCGATCGGTCCGAGCTTCGCCGACAGCTCGGGCGCGCAGGGCATGCTGGTCGACGTCGACGGTGACGGAGTCGGCGACGAGGCCGAGGGCACGCTGACGATCTCCGGCCCCGGCTTCCAGGAGTCGGGCGTGCACTGGAAGCTCAGCCGGCCCAGCGCGGCCGGCGAGTGCAACGAGGGCAGCGAGGGCGCGCTGCCCGTGGCGCTCAGCTTCGACGCCGAGGGCCTGCCGGTCCTCGATTGGGGCGCCGACCTCGGCCTCGGCGTGTACTTCATCGATCCGGACGCCCAGCCGCCCGCCGGCCCGGGTCAGCCCGTGACCGGCGGCAAGGCCTACTGGGCGATCCAGCTCGAGAACTTCCCCGACGGCTTCGCGGGTCCGGTCACGTACGGGATCGTGCCACCGGCGGCGATCGACATCACCGCCACGGTCGGCGGCGGCGACGGCCCGGCCGCGCTGGTGCCCGGGCAATGCTACAAGGCCGTCGCGCTGACGACCGGATTCAAGCAGGGCAGCGTGATCTTCGCGATGCCCTGAGCCGCTCGTGGCGACCCCGGCTTGACACCGGGGTCGCCAGCGACGAGCGTGAGCAATGCCGACGCGCCGCCACTGGTTCCACGGGTCAGCCCTCGCCGTGCTGCTGCTCGCGAGCTGCGGCGGCGGGCCGAGCGATCAGGAGCTGTGTGCGGCGATCGCCGTCGCATTGCCGGCGGTGTTTGTCCTCGCGTTCGCGATCCTGGGTTTCCTCGAGTGGGTCCGCCATGCGCCCGATCGCGGCGATGGAGCGCTCGGGCGCGGGTCGCTGCGGACGCTCGCGGTGCTCGGCGCGCTCGCAATGCTGGTGTGGGCCCTCGGCGCGCGCCCGGAGCAGGACAATCTCATGCTCGTGCTGATGTTCTTCGGCAACCTGGTGGTCGCGGTCTCGCTGCTCGTCTGGCGCGCGCGCGCCGGGTCGAACTATGCCTCGCGGATCCTTCTCGGCGCGCAGGTCGGCGCCGGGCTCGGCCTGCCGGCGCTGATCCTCTGGTATCCGAACCTCGATGGGCTCGCCGAGCTGTACGTTCAAGGTCTCATCCTGGCCGCGTTCGCGGCGATTTATGTCACCCCGCCGTTGCTGCTCGGGCTGTTCATCGAGAGCGTCGTGCGACGCGGCTCGCCGGGCCCGCGCCGCGACGCGTGAACGGGCCCGGGCGCTCGCTGACCACTACGTCGACTGCGTCGCGGTCTCGCTGTCCGGCCCGGTGCGGTTCCACGGGATGCCGAGCTTGACGATGCGGCGCTTGAGCGCGTGGCGTGTGATGCCGAGGATCTGGGCGGCGCCGACGATGTTGCCGGCGAGGTTCAGAGCCTCGGAGCACAGGCGTCGCTCCGCGGCTTCGAGATTAAAGGCTTCGATGACGATCTGCGGCATGACGTCCAGTACCGCGTCTGCATGGTCTTGCGCAGATCAAGCTCGCTCCGGGCGAACTTTCACGGCGAGCAGATCGCGCATGCGCTCGATTTCACGCATTGGGCCGCCCGCGAGGCCGGCGGCGCGCGCCACGGCCTGCGCGAACCGCTCCGATCGCGCCGGTCGAGCTCGCTACTGCGGGTCGGCCGGCCAGAGCGCCGCCTCGCCGAGGCCGAGCGTGGCGAGCTCGGCGGCGCGTAAGTGGGCCTCGTTGGCGCAGAAGAACTCGTCGAGTTGCGGCGGCTCCACGGTGGTGCCCGCGAGCATCGCGTGGGCCTGCCCGCGGTGATGGATCTGGTGCTGGAACAGGTGGGCGAGCATGCGCGTGACGGTCTCGTGCTGCACGCCCGTGCGGCGCAGGATGCCGACCGGGCGCTCGAGCTGCGAGTCGTCGAGGGCGCGGCACAGGTCCAGCAGGCGGCGATCGACGGCCTGCTGGGCGGCCAGCAGCGGCGCGCAGGCGGCGATGGGCTGCTCGGGCGCAAAGAAGGAGCGCGCCTCGGCGTTGACCGGCTGAGCACGCAGCGCCCGCTCGAGCGCGTCGACGTAGTACCAGTCGACGGTGAGGTTGTGATTGAGCGTGGCCTTGATCGAGGGGAAGAAGCCGGTGCGCGCCGCCACGAACTCGGCCTGCGTCAGTCGACAGCAGGCGGTGAGCAGGCGCAGGTTGGCCCAGGCGTTGTTGGCGGCCATCGTGAAGAAGTGGTGGACGAGGCTCGACATCGGGCGGGCAAACTAGCAGGTCGCCGCGGCAGGTGGGGGCTGCGGGGCGCAGCCGCTCGCCGGCTCGACTTGTCGAGATCGATCGGCCTATCATCCCGGCGATGAGCGTCTGGGCCCTCGCTGCGTGGCTGGCAGCGGCGAGCGGGTGGCCCGGGCCGTCGCGCGGCGAGCGAGCCGATTCGCCGGCGCAAAACGCCGCGTGCGAGGGCTGTCATGTCGAGGTCGCTCGCGAGTGGCGCGGCTCCCAACACCAGCGGGCCTATGTCGACGCCGACTTCGCCGAGTCGCTCGCGCGTGAGCCGAGCGCCTTCTGTCGCGGCTGCCATGCCGCCGAGGCCGACCCCACCAGAGCCGCGCCGGCCGAGCTCGCCGCGCTCGGGGTCGCCTGCGTCACCTGCCACAAGCCGGGCGATACGGTGCTCGCGGGGCCCGTGCGCGCCGGTATGGCGGACGCGGCCCCGCATGCGCTGCGACGCTCGCCCGGCTTCGCGGAGGCGGCGGCGTGCGGACGTTGCCACGCGTTCAGCTTCCCGGGCCGACCGGCGCTGGCGATGCAGGACACGCTGCGCGAGCACACGAGCTCGGCTTATGCGAGCACCTCGTGCATTGACTGTCATATGCCGCGGCGCGCCGATGGCGGCAGGGACCACCGATTTGCGGCCTCACGCGACCCGGCGCTGCTGAAGCGGGCGCTGCGGGTGACGGCGGCGCGGCGCTCGACGGCCGTGCACCTGTCCTTGGAGCCAGGTTGGGTGGGGCACGCGATGCCGACCGGAGATCTGTTTCGCCGGTTGCGGGTCGAGGCGGAGGTCGCTGACGCGCAATGGCAGGTGCTCGCCAGCGATTCGCAGGCGCTGGGTCGGCGCTTCACCTCCGGCGATGGGCCGCGCGTGCCGGTCGCCGACGATCGGGTCGGGGCCGCCGGACCGACGCCGACCGAGGTCGTGCTCGAGCTCGGCGAGGCCGCCGTGGATCGCCCGATCCGCTGGCGGGTGCAATACGAGCGGGTCGCGTTCGCGTCCGGCGACGGCGAGACCGCGAAGGTTTGGGACAGTGTGACGATCGCCGACGGCATCTTGCCGGCCCTGCGATCACCGGGGAAACGATGATGACGATCCGCGCTGCAGCGACAATGATGGTGATCCTGGCGGGACCCGCCGCGTGCACGGGCCGCGAGCCCGCGCCACCGGCGACCGCGGTGGAGGCCGTGAAGGCCCCGGCGGCGCCGGCAGAGGCGGTCGCGGTCGCTGCGGTGGTGGCCCCAATTGCGGCTCCCATGGCCCCGGTGGCGGCTCCCGTGGCCCCGGCGGCGGACCCGGCGGCGGACCCGGTGGCGGCCCCAGCTCCACCGGCGGACCCGCTGGCGGCGATCGATCCGGGAGCTCCCGGGCCGAACGCCACGCCGTTGTCGCTGAGCTTCTCGCCGGTGATCGAGGGCGAATGTCCGGATCTTGGCGTCTCGCTGGTGGATGGCGCGGCGTTCATACACGCGACCCCCGAGCACTTTGTCGCCCGCCTGCTGCCCGACGGTACGACCGAGCCGCTCCCGGTCGACGCGAAGACGCTGCGCGACCCGCCGAACTGGGTGACGATCGGGCACATCGAGGCGGTCGAGGGCGCGTGGCCCGACGACCTGTGGCTGCGATACATGCAGGTCGACGGACGCCTGTGGGAGGGCTCGCGGTATCTGAAGCGCAAGGACGGCGGCTGGTGGCCGATCGCCACGCAGGATGAGGAGGAAAAGCGCAACTATGGCGTCGAGCGCATGTACGAGTGGACGGGCGGCAACTGGCTCGGGCGCATGAACTGCCGCGATTGGGGCACCAATTGCAAGGATCTGGGCCTGATGCTGCAGGTGATCCGCGGACCGGGCAAGGCGCCGAAGTTCCCCGAGTTGGTCTCGAAGGTCGAGGGCTGCTGGTCGCGCTATGAAATGACGGTGCTGCCGGACGGTGGGATCGTCGCGTTCGGTCGCTTCTGCCACGAACTCGATCAGGCCAACGAGGGCGGAGCCTATTACGCGGTGCGCTGGTCCGAGGCCGGTGGCACCAAGATCGACGCGCTGCCGCTGCGTGAGCCGGAGGCGCGGGCGCGCGAGCCGGGCTCCGTGGTGGCCATGTCGGCCGTGCGCATCTACGCCTCCGTGCTCGCCGATAATCGCGATGAATTCTTCACCGTGTTCGCATTCGACGGATCGACGTGGACGACGCTGCCGCCGCTCGCGGGCGAGTTCGCGGCGATGGACATCGATCGTGATGGATCGCTGTGGGTGGTCGCGGGCGGGGCGCTCTCGCGCATCGGCGCGGCCGGGGTCTGGGAGCGGCAGGAATTCCCGACCGCGGCGGTCAAGCGATTGGGCGGGCTGCGTGAGCCGATCGCCTGGGTCACCCAGGCCGACGGCGCGCTGTGGCTGCGTCAGGAGGGCCAAACCTTCACGCGCATCGAGCTGCCGCCGCCGGTGTACTCGGCGACCGGGAAATATGCGGCGGAGTCGGTAACCAGCGCCGATCGTGATGTCTGGGTGACCGCGACCTACGAGGAGAAGGAGCCGGGCCGGAAGAAGTCCCAGACGCGCCGGGCGCTGCTGCGCAATGGTCCGTCGCACGAGCCGCTGCGCTGCACCGAGGTCACGACAAACGGCCCGACCCGGGGCACGCACACGTGGCCACCGGCGGCCCGCGACGACTGCGCGACACCCTACGCGATCCTGCTGCGCGCCAGCGCGTGGACGCCGAAGAAATTCCCGTACACCGCGCTCGGCAAGGCGCTCAAGGGCCAGCAAGCGTTCGCCACGGCGAAGTTCTCGGAGATCGAGATCGGCGGACAGAAGCTCGTCGGCGCCGCGGTGCCGACCGTGGCGGAGGCACGCGCGCTCGTCGAGCACGTCGCGCGCAAGATGCCGCGCTCGCAGCCCGAGCTGGTGTGCGCGACGCCGACGGAGCTGCGGCCGCTGCCCTTCGACCTGGCGACCGGCGCGCTCGTGCCGTGAAACCCGGTGCTTCCCGCTTGTCGAGGAGCGCGAGGATCGTCGACACTCCCCACGTGCAGAGAATCCTCGCTGTCCTCACCTTCCTCGTCGGGCTCGCATGCGGGCCCGGGGGCGTCGACACCACCAGCACAGGCTCCGTGACGACCGAAACGACGGAGCCCGATGCGACGAGCACCTCGACCCCCACGAGTGGGGAGCCGACGAGCGGGGAGCCGACGAGCACGGGGGAGCCCGGCACGGGGGAGCCCGTATGCATCGACTTTTATATGATTGACTATGACCCGAACGAGGAGCTCACGCCGCCGCTGTTCACCTGCGGCTTGCCGGAGCTGTGCCCCGGGGCCGAGGGCAAGCCGCTGGTCTTCGACGCGGGGGACAACCCGGTCACGACCCAGGACATCGAGCGCGGGCGCTGCATGGTGGCGGCGATGCGCGACCGGACGCCCGGCCTGTTCCGGTTCACGGTGTGGCCGATCCTCGGTTACGACACCACCACGATCGAGATCCTCGGCGAGACGATCCTCGTGCGCAGGCACGTTCTCTCGGACTTCAACGAGGATTACAGCGAGGGCGGCTATCAACTGTTCGCGCCGGAGCTGTACGCCCCGTGTGTCGACAGCACGGCGACCCTGGTCCTGAAATGCCTCACCGAGGGCTATTCGGAGGCCTGCGTGAGCGAGCCGCTGATGTGTCCGAATTGAGCGCGCGGACGGGCTGACGGAGACCACCGGGCCCCGGCCCGTGCGATGATATTGATAGAAGCGGCCGGACGCTATGGAGGAGCGATAAGGGCTCGCGCTGCGGATATCGCGGCGCTGAGCCCGGGGGCCGATTCGGGGTGCGGCTCAGGGCTTGCTGCCGCCGCGGGTCGTACGGTGCTCGGGGGGCGGGGTGGCTGTCAGGTCGCCGCCGCCGCGCTTGGGGCCCGTGAGGGTCGTGGGCGCTGGTGGGGGCGGCGGGGTCTGCTCGGTGATATTCGCCGTAATCTTCAGCACGTCCGGTACGGCGTGGGGCTGGGGGGGAGGGGGCATATTGGGATCTTCGCGGTCGATGGACATGGGTTCTCTGGACTATCCCCTTGGTGTCCCGCTGGCGTCAAATCGATCAGTGCCGCGATTGCTCTTCGTGCGCGGGGGTCGGCGCGGCGGCCCAGGCGGTAACCTCGGCGGCGTTGTCCGGTTGACCGGCGCGGATGAAGTCGGCGACGGCCTCCGCGGCGAGGGTCTGGGCCCGTGCGTGGGCGGGGCCGAGGGCTTTCGCCAGGGTATAAACGACGCGGGCCCGTGTGTCCGGATCCGGGTGGTCTTTCAAAAGCGCCAGGGCCTCCTCGGCGCGCTGCTGGGTGGCCACGAGGTCGCCGCGATCGAGGGCGACGTCGGCGGCCACGCGCAGCATGAATTTGGCGGTTCGGGGGTCCGAGCCGCGGCGTGCGGCGGGGAAGCGGGCGAGCGCGGCGTCGATGTCGGCGGCGGCGTGCTCGAGAGCTCCCGGGCTCGCTGCGGCCTGATTGCGCCAAATGTCGGCGCGCGCCGATGCCAGCATGGCGAAGGCGTTGTCGAGCGCCGGTAGATCGACGGCGGTGAGCGCCGCGATGCCGCTGCCGTAGGCGGCCAGGGCCTCGTCGACGCGGCCCTCGAGCTTGAGCGCCCGGCCGAGGAAACCGGCGACGGCGACCCGATCGATGAGGGTCATCGAGTCCGCGGGGTGCTGCTTGAAGATCTCGTCGGCCCGCTGCACGGCGGCGAACCGGCGCTCGCGGTCGCCTCGCTTTTCATACAGCCGCGTCATGGCGAGGTAGACCCTGGCCATCGGGATGCTGTCCGGGCCGAAGGCTCGCTCGCAGATGTCGCGGATGCGCGGGAGGCTGGCCTCGGCGGCCGCCAGCTGACCGGCCGCGATCTGGGCCTCGGCCAGCTCGGTGGCGAACAGCGGGTGATCGTCGCTGCCGACGAGCTTGCGCAGCGCGAGCTGGGCCTGCTTCGCGGCCTCGGTCGCGGCCGTCATGTCGTCGCGCAGGCTGGCGACCGTCACGCGCGACCGCCACAGCGTGACGCGCCACAGACCCGGCGGCATGTTTGGATCCTCGAGCTCGCGCTCGGCCCGGTCGAACACCTCCATGGCCTCCGTCCGGCGATCGAGGCCGAGCAGCAGGGCGCCGCGCAGCAGCTCGAGCTCGCCGAGCGGGCCGCCGCGATCGCGCCGGATTCGGTGCAGCTTGGCGAGCGCCTCGTGGTAGCGCGGCTCGCCCTCGGCGAGGTCGTTGCGCTCGACGGCGTTGTCGAACAGCAGGAACGCGGCGTCGGCGGCGGTGAAGTCGTCGCCGGCGCGGTCCGCCAGAGTGCGGGCCTCGCGGAGCAGCGGCTCGGCGTCGTCGCTGCGAAATAGACGGATATAAGTGCGGCCGAGGTCGTAGAGGGCGCGGGCGGTGGTCGATGCGTGGCCGATGGTTCGCGCCTGCACGACGGCCTGCTCGAAGCTGCGGGCCGCGGCGTTGAATTGTCCGCGCAGCAGCTCGTCCTCGCCGCGGCGGCGCAGCGCCTCGACGGCGGCGACGGCGGGCTGGTCGGCGTCGGCGGGGGCTTCGAGGGTGGCGGACAGGTAGTTGCGGTCCTCGCAGCGATCGACGGGGCCGAGCGCGGCGGTGATCTCCTCGGGGCTGGCGAGCAGCGCGGCGGTGGGGTCGCCGAGGGAGGCGACGGTATGGGCGAGGGCCCACTGGCGATCGGCGAGGCACTGCTGGCTGCGGTGATATTGCGATTCGCTGAGGTGGCCGTCGTCGTGCGCCTCGCAGTTGTCGGCGCCGATCTGCTTCAGCTGCGCCGCGAAGGCGTCGAGGCGGGCGACGATGGTGCGGGCGGTGCCGGGCGCGTGGGCCTCGCCCGAGCGCTCGAAGGCGGCGACGATCTCGGCGGCGCGGGCGGGCGACCATATCTCATCGATCTCGGCGGCCGCGCGCACGCAATGGCCAGCGACCATGGTGTTTGCGAGGAGGGCCAGGGCGGCGCCGAGGCCGATGCCGAGGCCGAGCAGCCAGCGGGTGGGACGTCGCGGGTGACGGATGCGACCGAGCTCGGTGAGCAGCGCCGCCATCGACGGATAGCGACGGTCCGGATCGACCGCGAGGCCGCGGCGCAGCACCTGCTCGAGGCGGGCCGGCACGCCGCGCGGGCGGGCGGCCGCGGTGATGTGGCCGGTGCTGATCGCCACCATCAGGGTGATCGCGCTGTCGGCCACGAAGGGCCGCACGCCGTGCACCGCCTCCCAGACGACCACGCAGTAGCTGAAGAGGTCACTGCGGGGGTCGACGGGCTTGCGGTCGCACTGCTCGGGGGACATGTACGCGGGCGTGCCGGCGCCGTTGTGGGTGAGCATGCTGGGCATGGTGCTGGCCATGCTGTTCGTGTTATGTCGTTCGCCGTGCGACGATGGTTCGTGCTGCTCCGTCCAGGCGATGCCGAAGTCGGCGACACGCGCCCGGCCCTCCTCGTCGACGAGGATATTGGCGGGCTTGACGTCGCGATGAACGATGTTCTTGCGGTGTGCGGCGGCCAGACCCTGGCCGACGGCGATCAGCACGTCGAGCAGCTGGGGAAACGTGGGCCTGGTGCGGGCGATCCACGCGTCGAGTGGTTCACCGGCGACGAACTCCATGGCGAGGAAGACCTCGCCGCGGTACTCATCGGCGTCATGGACCTGAACGACATGCGGGTCGCTGATCTGCGCCAGGCTCCGGGCCTCACGCGCGAGCCGGGCGGCGCCGGTGGCATCGCCGGGGGTGCGCAGCACCTTGAGGGCGATCTTGCGATCGAGCTGGCTGTCGTAGGCGGCGAACACGACGCCGCTGGTGCCCTCGCCGAGCTTGCCGAGCAGGGTGTAGCGGTCTTTGACCTTGAGGGCGATCCGGGGCTCGCCGGCGAACAGCTTCTCGCGGATGCTGGCGTAGGCGAAGGCCGCCGCGATGCCGCCGCGCGTGCCGGCGTGCGCCAGATCGGGGAGCGTGGATGCCATGGGAAACTCGGAGGGGGCCGTCGCTGGCATGGGTGCTCGACGAGCAGTGTCCGGTCCACCGGCCGGCGATCATCGATCGAGTATAAACCCAGTCCCGCGCGCCCAGCGAGCCAATTGCGGCCACGAAACAGGACGGGCGCGGGGCGCGCAATTCGGGAAATGCCCTCAGCTCGCTGCGCAGCCTTGCGGAGACAACGACCATGAAGACCGACGAAGAACTCTTCGATGCGATGGTGAGCGGCGACAAGCGGGCCGCGACGGCGCTGTACGACCGCTATTTTTTGCCGGTGCGGGGTTACTTCGTCAACAAGGCGGCCGACCCGTCGGCCGGCGACGATCTCCTGCAGGAGACCTTCATGATCGTCATGTTGAAGCCGGAGAATTTCAAGAAAGAGTCGAGCTTTCGCTCGTATCTCTTCGGCGTCGCGCACAACGTGCTGCGCAGTCATTATCGCAAGCACGTGCGCAAGCGCAGCGACAAGATCGAGGACATCGACGATATCCCGGTCGCGGACCTCGGTCCGGGCGTATCGACCCTGATGTCGCACCGGGTCGAGACCCAGCGGCTGATCCAGGCGTTGCGCCGGATCGACACCAAATATCAGTCCGTGTTCGAGATGTATTACTGGCAGGACCTGTCGGCCAGGGAGATCAGCCTGGCGATCCAGATCCCCGAGGGCACCGCGCGCAGCCGCCTGCGCCTCGCCAAGAAGGCGCTGCTCGGCGAGCTGCAGCTGCAGGGCGGGAGCTTCGCCCAGCTGCTCGCCGGCTTTCGTAGCATCACGGCGTGGGCCCGCGAGGTCCGCACGCTGCTGGTCGAACCGCAGGCGTAGCGCGGCGTAGCGGGCCGCTCAGCCTTTGGGTTTGGGCCTTGTTGCTGCCGCTTTCTTCGCCGTGGGCCTCTTGCTGGCTTTCGCATCGGCTGTGCCAGGCTTGCTCGCGGCGCGCCTTGCAACCGGGGTCTTGATGGCAACGGGCGTGCCGTCTTTGGCGCGCAGCAAGGTGGCGCCCCTGGGGAGCGTGACGGGCGGCCAGGCATGTGTTGGCTTCGAGGGCTTGTCGTAGGTGCCGTCCATGGCGGCCTTGAGCATGGCAGAGGAAATGCCGAACACGTTGGGTTTGGGCACTGGCTTCAGCTCCTGCTTTGGGAATACCGGCCCCAACACCAAAATGCGTATTGCTTTGCGGCTGCCAATTGCGCCCTCAAACCACGTAAAGACAGCTTCGTCGCCTTTGGCCCCGCCAAACGCCATGACGTGCTTTTTCCCGTAACCCGCGTCGCCGATGCGCACCCTGCCGTAGCGCTGTGCCACGTGATGAAAGAAGGCATCCTCCTCGTGTTTGCCTGAGCTCAGGCTCTTTGGCGGAGTCCACTCTAAATCGAGGCCGCTGTGTCCCCAAAGGCTAATCTTTAGCGCGACTTTGCCAGCGCGGATCTCGATGCACCCAAAATCACTGCGTAGTGCGCGCGTACTGAGCCCTGCGTACTTTGCGCTGAGCCCCAGGGTTTGCGCTTTGAATTGAGCGGGGGTGAATTTCTTTCCATCCGTGAACGGGGTGCTGAGCTCGGGCATACCGAGTACATGTTGAAGAACGAGGTCGACGATTCCAGACATGGTCAATTGTTCTTCATCAGGGTCGCGGCGAGCTGTTTGCCGAGGGTCGCGGCCGCGGCCGCGCTCTCGATCGGGTCGACATAACTGGCGCCGGTGAAGACGATGTAGGTCACCCCGCTGGCGACGCCGCCGTTGATCGGGCTCGGGTTCATGCCGAGCTGTTCGGCGGCGGCGTAGGACAGCTCGCCGATCACGCCCTTCGGGCCGGCGTCGGCGTAGGGGGCGTAGAGCAGCTTGCCATTGTAGATAATGGCGCCGGCGCTGCCGTAGCCGGACCAGCCGGTCTTGATGCCGAAGTTCTTGGCGTCGAAGCCGTTGCTGGCCAGCGGGACCACGTAGAACGGGACCTTGGCGGCGTTGATGAATTGCCCGTTCGAGTCCTTGGCGCTGGTCTCACCCTGATAATAGGGGTCGACGGTGCATTTGGGGTCCGGGTAACCGTCGCAGTCGACGTCGGCGTCGGCGCGCCACCAGATCGCGCCGTTGAGCTGGCAGATCTGGACGGTGGCCGAGCCCGAGTCGGCGTCGATCTTGAACTTGCTGATGCCGGGCACCGGCACGCAGGTCTGGGTCAGCGCGAGCAGGTCGGCCGCGGTGGGGTCGCCCGGCACGGGGTTCGGGGCGGGCGCATTGCTGCCGGTGATACGGACCGCGTCGGCGACCACGACGTAACCGGCGGTGGTCCAGCGCGACAGGGAGATGGTGTTCCAGCCGGCGGTGAAGTCGAAGGTGCCGATCGTCGCCCATGCCTTGCCGCCCTGCTGCATGTTGAGCTTGACGGTGCCGAGCTTGGTGCCCTTGGCGTCGAAGGGGATCACCGGGACCTCGGCCGAACGATTGGCGCCGGCCGTGTACCACACGTCGATCGTCTTCTTGCCGGCGGCGTTGAGGAAGAACGAGAAGTTGGCCGAATCGGCGATCGGCGCGGTGGTGGCGAAGTAGTAATTGTTGCCGTAATAACCGGGGGTCGCGGCGGTCGAGGACCACTCGGCGCTGACGGCCACCTTGGCACGGGTCGGGTCGTTGTTGCCGGGGCTGCTGTCGACGATGATCTCCAGCGGGTCCTGCGGCGCGGGCGGGGGCATGGGCACCGGATCCGGGTCCGGATTGGGCACGGGATCGGGATCCGGCACGGGCTCGGGCTCGGGCGCGGGCGGCACCGGGTCCGCGCAATAGGCATTGACCTTGTTGAGATAGGTGGCCCAGGGCCAGTTCGGGCCCGGGTCGTCGCGGTTGTACGGCTGGAGCTGGCCGTGACCGACGATATGATACTTGTCGCGGGCGATGCCGTTGCGCTTGGTGATGTCGCAGGTCAGCTTGGCGGATTGATCGATGAGGTTCGCATGCCACGCGGCCTGGTTGGTGTAACCCGCGTGCTCGATGCCGACGGTGAAGCCGTTGGCGCCGACACCCTGCAGGTCGCACTCCTGCTTGCCGTTGAGCTCACATTTGTAGGAGGCGGCGATGTGCCAGCCCTTCTTGGCCTCCTTGACGAGCTGGGAGATCTCCGAGCCGTCCTCTTTGACCACATAGTGGGCGCTGACGCCCGATTCGGCCTTCACCAGCCAGCCCCAGCAGCCGGCGTAGGCGCCCTCGCAGGCGTGGATGATGACCATCTTGACCTTGCCGGAGGAGCCGGCGGGGCGGCTGCTGTAGTTGTTGGAGGTGCGCCAGACGGCGCCCTTGTAATCGGGGTCGGAGGCGAGGATCGGGCCGCCCGGGCTGTCGTAGTCGGGCACGACCTCGGGCTCGGCGGGGATCTCCGCGATGACCTCGCCGGCGTTGTCGGTGACGACGAGGCCGTTGCGGATCAGGCCATACACGTGATCGTGGATGTAGCTGATCGAGGCCTCGTGCACCGCGAGGTCGGCGAGCTGCGCGACCGCGGGCGCCCAGGCGCCGAGGTCGGCGACATCGACGGGTCCGGTCTCCTCGGCCTGCGCGTCGACGAAGCTGCGCAGGACCGCCGCGCCGGCGCGGATGTTGGTCGCGCGGTCGCTCTGCACCTCGGCCTCGGAGACGCCGAGCAATTCGGCGCCGCGCCGGATGTGGTCGCCGCGCAGGCCCATGGTGCCGAACGCGGCCGGCTGGCCCTCGAACTCGACCTGGCCCGCGACCATCTGCCACTGCGATTCGACGTAACCGACGGCCTTGAGGATCGACACCGGCACGGCGAACTCGTCGGCGGCCGCGAGGAACTCGCCGTCGATGCCACCGAGGTATTCGCCTGGATCCGTCGCGGGCGGGTCGGTGGGCTCGGGCACGTCGATGCCGTCGCCGGGTCCATTGCTGTCGGAGCGCTGCCCGGTGTCGTCGCAGGAGAGGGCGAGCAGGGCGAGCAGAGCGGGGCTGGCGAGCGCGACGCGGGGATGAAGACGAGACATCTCACCGCAACATAGGGGAGCGGCCGTGCAGGTACAACCGGATCCGCGCGGGCAATCTCGGGGCCTCGGGTGGGTCCTCATCCGCGGCCATCAACAGCGGCATCATTTGCGGCCCGGTTGAAACCCTGGCTTTGCTCGCTATCGGGTCGATGCCTGTGCGGGCTGGTGACCGGCCGAGCATGGGGGCAGGAGAGATGGCGGTGGCTGCGGCGGCGATTCTGGTGAGGGCGCCGGGCACCGCCGGTGGGCGCTGGTGGCGGTTTATGCGGGCAAGCGCGGCGACCCTGGCCGGCGGCGATACGCCTCGTGCAGGCGTCGACGCGCAGCGCAGCGCAGCCAATGTGAGTTCGGCATGGGAGGTTATCGATGATAAACCGACGATCATTCATCAAGTACGTCAGCGGCACAGGATTCCTGTATTTCGCCGGTGGTCCGGGCGGGATCCGCCGGGCCTTTGCGCAGCCGCTGCCGGGCGGCACCCTCGATCCCGCGGTCATTCCCAAGTATCAGACCCCGCTGCTGATCCCCCCGGCGATGCCGCGGGCGGGCAAGCTCAAGGTCAAAGCCGCCAAGAACATCGATCTCTACGAGATCGCGGTGCGGCAGTTCGTGCAGCAGGTCCTGCCGCCGGGGCTGCCGATGACGACCGTATGGGGTTATGGCCCGAGGGTCGCGCAGAACGGCCCGGCGATCTTCAACTCGCCGGCCCTGACGATCGAGGCCAAATGGGGGCGGCCCGTGCGGGTCACGTGGGTCAACGAGCTGGTGGACGCGAACGGCAATTACTTGCCGCACCTGCTGGCGGTCGACCCGACCCTGCACTGGGCCAATCCGCCCGGTGGGCCGCTCGGCCGCGACTCGCGGCCGGACTTCGCCGATACGCCGGGCCCGTACACCGGCCCGGTCCCGATCGTCACGCACCTGCACGGCGCCGACGGGGTCGGCGACGAGAGCGACGGCTACGCCGAGGCGTGGTTTTTACCCGCGGCCGCGGACATCCCCGGTGGTTATGCCGCCACGGGCACCTGGTACGATTTTTTCAAGGGCAAGGCGCTGGCCAGGTTCGGCGTGTCGTGGAGCGCCGGCTCGGCGACCTTTCAGTACCCGAACGACGAGCGGGCGTCGACGAAGTGGTTCCACGACCACACGCTGGGGATGACGCGTCTCAACGTCTATGCCGGGATGGCGGGCTTCTATCTGCTGCGCGGCGGGCCCGGCGACGATGTGAGGGACAATCGAAATGGTGGGAAGGCGGTGCTCCCGGGGCCGGCGCCGGCGCTCGGGGATCTGCCGGGTACCGCCTATTTCGAGCTGCCGATCGCCGTCCAGGACCGGTCCTTCAACGCCGACGGCTCGCTGTTTTATCCCGACACGCGCGCGCTGTTCGACGGCGTCGAGGGCCCCTTTGTCCCGGACACGGACGTCGCGCCGATCTGGAGCCCGGAGGTGTTCGGCAACACGATGATGGTGAACGGGAACACCTGGCCGTTTCAGGTGGTCGAGAAGCGGCGCTACCGGCTGCGCTTTCTCAATGGCTGCCAGTCGCGGTTCCTGTTCCTCGACTTCAGCGGCGTCCCCGGCGTCAAGGTGTGGCAGATCGGCAACGATGGCGGGTTCTTGGTCGCGCCTGTCGATATCACCAGTCATCACAATCAGCGGGTCCTGCTCGGCCCGGCGGAGCGAGCCGACTGCATCGTCGACTTCAGCGACGTTCCGGCCGGTGACCACGTGCTGGGCAACCTCGGGCCCGACGAGCCCTTCTCCGGCGGGGCCCCGGGCGTCGACTTTGCGACGGCGGACGCGGGCACGACCGGGCAGGTGCTGCAATTCCGGGTCGTCCCGGCGACGGCCGTCGACCCGAGCACGCCCCCGCAATTTCTCCGGCTGCCGGCCATCGCGCCCTCGCCGGCAGCGGCGGTGACGCGGCGGCTCGCGCTGCTCGAGGAGATGTCGATGTACTTCACCGACAGCCCGAGCGAGACGCTGCTGGGCGTCGTGGACGGCGATCCGGGGGCCGGGCCGGCGGAGTGGACCGCGCATCACTGGCATGAGCCGGTCACCGAGAATCCGGCGGTCGGCGTGCCCGAGGTCTGGGAAATCTACAACACCAACACCGATGCCCATCCGATGCACATTCATGAGGTCCTGTTCGAGGTGGTGGGTCGTCAGGACATCTTCGTCGACGAGGGCGCGCAGACGGTGATGACCGTGCCCGGCTCGTCCCAGACGCCGCCCGAGCCGTGGGAGACGGGCTTCAAGGACACGGTGATCGCGTACCCGGGGCAGGTGACGCGGGTGCGCATGACCTTCAAGACGCCCGGACAATTCGTGTGGCACTGCCACATCGTCGAGCACGAGGACAACGAGATGATGCGGCCGCTGCGGGTCGGCCCGCTGCAGCCCGGACAGCCGCCGGAGTGAGGCGGTGGGGAATTCGCGCGCGATAACGCATGGCTTTCTCGGAGGCGTCAGCTTATGAGGACACCCTCGGGGACGAGAAATCAGTGCTTTGACTCACGCAATTCATCGTCGTTGTGAGCTGATGAGCTTGCACGGTCGCCGGTGGATGCCCTACATTGCGGCGCCTTTCGAACGACCGAGGACGCATGGACATTCTTACGCAGTTGAATGAGAAGACCGGATACACCAACACGCAGCTGCAGTTCATCATCGGCGGCTGGGTGGTGAGCAAGCTCGGCGAGGGCAGGGCTTCGAAGGTCAAGCTCGACGACGGCGATGTCAGCGAGGACGACTACAACAAGGGGTCGATCTATTCGTTGTTGTACGCGCTGTACCGTTCGGTCGGCACGGTGAAGAGCGACAACGGCGAGCCCTACGAGATGACCTTCAACACCTGGGGCTACGCGTGGCCGAAGGCGTGGGGGACCAACACGACGATCAGCGCGACGGACCCGCAGCGCTACGGCAAGAACGCGTACACGGGGCTGTACGAGTCGCAGTACGTCAAGGACTTCGTGGCCAAGCGCGAGGGCAAGGTGCACGTGGTGGAGATGGGCTGCGGGACCGGCGGGGGCGCCCACCACACCTGCTCGAAGGTGCTGCCGAAGTGCACCTATCAGGCCGTGGACATGCAGAAGGCGGCGATCGACACCTGCAACCGCAAGTTCGTGCCGGAGCTCGGCGGTCGGCTGCAGGCGGTGCACGCGAACGCGACCAAGCTGGACATCAAGGACGCCACGGCGGACATCGTCGCGGTGTGCGAGACGCACGTGACGGAGCACGCGGGCGAGTGCGGCGACGAGGACCAGCGCTTCTTCCAGACCATGTATCGCCTGCTCAAGCCGGGCAGATCGGAAGAGCGTCGTGTAGGGAAAGAGTGTCGCTTAACGTGTAGAT
>ERZ795056.682-NODE-682-length-42123-cov-11.887991_pt1 | contig 42123 bp, 22 predicted proteins | sample MGYA00375140_ERZ795056 | MGnify/ENA primary metagenome ERZ795056 (study PRJEB30185, sample SAMN05720227) | activated sludge metagenome | isolation source: Anaerobic digester | place: USA | collected 2015-03-09 ...
GTGCTCCACACATTGCCCGTAGCACTGCTGCTGGTCAGCGTTACGCTGCCACCGGAGCAGAAGGTCAACGGACCACCCGCACCGATCGTCGGCGTAGCGGGATCCGGGTTCACCGTTACGGTCGTACCCGTGCTCGTCGCGCTGCATCCATTGCCATTGGTCACTGTAACGTTGTAAGTGCCCGAGGTGCTCGCCGTGATGGACTGGTCCGTGGAACCGGTGCTCCACACATTGCCCGTAGCACTGCTGCTGGTCAAGGTCACGTTGCCACCGGCACAGAAGGTCAACGGACCACCTGCAGTGATCGTCGGCGTAGCGGGATCTGGGTTCACGGTTACGGTCGTACCCGCGCTCGTTGCGCTGCAGCCGTTGCCGTCGGTCACCGTCACGCTGTAGGTGCCCGAGGTGCTCACCGTGATCGCTTGGGTCGTGGCGCCCGTGCTCCACACATTGCCCGTAGCACTGCTGCTGGTCAGCGTTACGCTGCCACCGGCGCAGAAGGTCAACGGACCACCCGCACCGATCGTCGGCGTGGCTGGGTTGGGGTTCACCGTTACGGTGGTACCCGCGCTGGTCGCGCTGCATCCATTGCCGTTGGTCACCGTCACGCTGTAGGTGCCCGAGGTGCTCACCGTGATCGCTTGGGTCGTGGCGCCCGTGCTCCACACATTGCCCGTAGCACTGCTGCTGGTCAACGTTACGCTGCCACCGGCACAGAAGGCCAAAGGACCATCGGCGCTGATCGTCGGAGTCGGGGGAGCTCCATCGAGCACACGAACAACGGTCGAACAGGTACTGGTCAGACGACCATCGGTCACGGTGTAGGTCACGGTGGAATCGCCCACCGGCCACATGCCGTCTTCGGCATCCACATTCCAGGATGGATTACCGCAATTGTCCTCGACGAGGATCGGGCCAGGGACCAGCACCTCGCCCATACAATTGTTCGTCGAAGGTACCTCCAGGGTATCCTGGCAGAGGATCGTTGGCGCTGTGTTATCGTGGATCCAGATGGTGTGGTTGTTCGGTCGCCCATTACCAAGGCTGTCCGTGATCCACATGGTCATTTGCACCAGATTCTCTCCGTGGAAAAGCGTTCCTGGTTCGGGGAACATATCGATCGTTGCACCATTACAATCCTCGGCGGTCACGTAACTCCGAAGATCCGGGAACGCGAGATCGCAGTCGCCATTGAGATAGAGTGGGAAGGAGTCCGTAAGGAGGCATACCACCTCAGGAGCGGTGACATCCTCCACCGTGATGGTCCATTCACAAACGGACGTATTACCCTCATCATCCGCATGTGTTTCCCGGAAGCGGTGCGTGCCATGGGGAAGTGCGATGTTGGACCAGCCCGTTACATCCAGTTCGCTCGTGGTTCCTGCGAGCATGACCATTGTATTGCGGTCCGACTGTGTATCACCGTCGCACACGTTTCCATCGGTTGATAGGATCGTAGGGAACACATAGGCCGTGGTGCAATCGTTCCCGACCAGTTCCAGCGTGTCGTTGGCAGGACAGTTGCTGAAGATCGGCGGGATATTGTCAATGATCGTGATGCTGAACAGACAGTCCGCACTTCGCCCTGCAGCATCGGTCACCGTGTAGGTGACATCCGTCGTACCCAATGGAAATGGTGCTCCATTCGGAGGGCCACTGGTCTGGTTCAACGCGAGCCCAGGGCAGGGTACTTCGATGATGTATGGTAGCGTGATGGTGACGGGAACATCGTTCCATTCGCCGTCCCCGGTCATCATCACAGCGTCCTCGTCACCGAAGTTGTTCGGCTCTCCGTCCACCCAGTTCTCATAAACGAACGGTTCACCACTGTGCCAGAGGTACTCATCTTCCACGATCTGGTCCGTGAGACCGATCCAAACAGGATCGATGCCGATCGCGTTGATGGAAGCGTGGATGAAGTCGTTCTCCTCGACCGTGCTGATGGACAACAGGTGATGCCCCATGCTCTGTGCAGCTGCGATCGCGGCATCGTACGTGGCGTCATACACGGAGATGTAGTATTGCTTGCCATCGTGTGCACCCAACAGGTCGTACGTTGACAATGCGGCTGATGGAACGCACGATGGGCAATTGTCCGTGACCACAGGAACCGCCCAACTCGCCGGAAATGAGCACTCGAATGCCGCGGTGTGCAGCGACTGCGATGGTGGGCAGGTGATGGTCGGTGCTTCTCCGTCGGTCACCGTGACGGTGAATGAACAGCTGGCAGAATTTCCATCCAGGTCCTGGAGCGTGTAGGTCACCAAGGATGATCCAACAGGGAAAGGACCGGGTGGTAGGCTCGGCGGAACCAGTATGGCATTGATCGCTCCTTCCTGTGCATCGAACCCTATGGGAACTGGATAGTTCACCACCGCCGTACATGAACCTGGATCGGTGTTCACGGGCGGCACAGTAGGGCAGGTGAGCTGTGGTGCATCGTTGGCACCCACGGTCACCATGAAGGAACACTCGCTCCATCGGCCGGCATCGTCCGAGAAACGCCAGCGCACTTCGGTGGTACCCAAGGGGAAGAGCGCGCCGGGCAGGTATCCCGTTTCCAACGAAGCGGTTACCGGGCTGCAATCGTTGGCCGTGGGAATGGTGTAGGAGAATGGCACGCTGGGATCTCCCGCATTCGCTACCACAACGGTCTGTCCATTCGGACAACTGGCAATGACCGGCGGAGTGATATCCTCCAACACCACCATGACGGACAGCGAATCGGAGTTACCGCTGGCGTCAGTAGCGATGATCCATACTTCATCAGTGTTCGATATGGACGCTCCAGGTGCTGGTCGTTGGTGAAGTGTCACCGGACAGGCTTCGTCAACAGTGGCTTGTGGGATGAGATCGGGCAGCAGACCTGAGCAACCAGGCCAACCTGAGGCAGGAATGGATACCGTGGTCGTGGGGAATGTGACGATAGGCTTTGTCCCATCCGAAACGACCACATGAAAGGACGCAGTGCTGGTGTTCCCTTGTGCGTCCATTGCGGTGTAGCCCACGGTGGTGGTCCCGACCGGGAATGTGGCCGGTGAAGCAGGACCAGCGGTCTGCCAAACAGCACAATCGAACTCGAGCAGGTGCCTTCGCGGTGTCAGCGGCAGGAATCCGTTATCGTCCCAGAATCCGGTCGATGGTGCATTCAAGACGCCCCAATCCTGGTCGTCCAGTAACCAACCGTTCGGCCTTCCTGGACCCCAGTTCGTGAATGTCAGAGGTTCACCGTTGGCCCACTTCCACGTGCCCTCATTGTCAATGTCGTTCAGTCCGATGTAGGAGCCGATCCCTGTGGTAATGCCAGCAAGCCAGGTATTCTCTTGGACGCTCGATATCGTGGCCAGATGCCCACCAGTACTTTGAGCTGCGGTATTCGCGGCAGGCCAATAGCTTGTCGTGGTACTCAGGTAGTAGGCATGCCCGTTGAAGACCCCCAATCGCGTGTATCCGGTTACCGAACCGGGGTCGCACGTGGTGCAACCGTCGTTGATGCTGGGCCTTGGCCAGGTGAAGTTGGCACCGCAACTTGTACCCGTGATCAACGCTTGGTCCGAAGGGAGACCGGTTATGGTCGGAGGCGCGTTATCGGGTACGATGCTCAGCGTATTGGATGTTCCAACCGGGCACGTTGCACTGGCTAGGACAACGCGGAGCTGGACCGGTTGCGAGATACCGCTCAGGTCAAAGCTGGAGGGGTTGGAGGAGACCGCGGTCCAGTTGGTGCCTCCGTTGGTACTGATCTCCCAGGTCTGTCCGCTGGAATTGCTTGACACCAGGGAATACGACGTGGTCGCCCCGGGGCAGACCGACAGCGGCCCGGACAAGGTTCCCGATGGGGAAGGGTCGATGGTGATGCTCCTTGTGGTACTGAAAGCACAACTTCCCGCTGATACCGTGTAGGAGATCGTACGAACACCCGTACCTCCGGTGCTGGGGTCAAGGATGGGATGGGTCACACCTGTTCCGGAGAACTCTCCATCTGTCGGACCTCCCTTGATCCACCGGATGGCATCGATCTGTGCACCGATGGTACTGGTGAGTTGGATCCGCAGGTATCGGGTGGTGGTTTCGACCGCGAATGGCTGGTTGACCCAGAACGCACTGGCGGTCGCTGGTGTTGCGGAATGTGTGACGTAGTTGACGTTATCGGGCGAGGTCTGCACTCCCAAGGTCGCGGTCCCAGTGCTGGTACGTTTCCAGGTGAAGATGAGGAGATCGCCTGCCTGCAGCGTCTGCCCCAGGTCGAGTTGCATCGAGGACACCGATACGGTGGACATCGTGGCACCCGATCCGTTCGGCTGGCCGATGATGTTGTTCGGCGCGGATACACTGACCGAACCGAGCACCGTTGTTACCGCACCGCGTTGCCTGGAACTCAGCCCCGCGGAAAGGTCGAATGGACCGCTGCTACTGCATAAGCTGGCTGGTGCACGCCATCGGATACCATCCAGAAGGCTGGCATCGGTATCGGTCAACTTGATGACAAATGGCGATTGAGAGCCGGAGGCCACACTGGCTGAGGTACCCCATTGCAAGGATCCTTGGTCCGCGCCTCCCAGGATGATCCCATTGAATGATGCCACCGCGATCGATGTCGGTTTAGCATCGCCATTACTGCTCAGCGCTCCAGCCCATTCGATCTCACCGAATGGCGTGAAACGGATCACCGCTGATTCTTGGTTCTGTTGACCAAGGATATCCGTCCCAGTATCAAAGCGAAGGCGCTCGTCGAAATATCCGAACAACAGGATATCATGACTCGCGGTGACGGCGATGTCCACGCCAGCACATTTGAGCTCATCCACCGAAACGGCGGTCCTGATCCATTCCGGGGAACCGTCCATGCCGGATAGCGCGGCCAAGTAGAGATAGTCTTCCGCCGAGCTTGGATGCGACACCGCTTGGCCATCGGTGAAACGGGCGCCTTGTTCCGCGAAACCGGTGACATAGACCATGTCGCAATCCGAAGCCAGTCCATAAGCAGCGATCTCCGGATCGTTGGGATTGGAGATCGCCCGGTGCCAAAGGAGGTTGTTGCTCACCGAACTGATGGCGGCTACGAACACATTGCCCATGGAAGTTCCGCTCGGTGTCGCGCCCAAGAGGGTGCCATCCTGAGCATGCCATTCCAATGGGGCATTGCCGAAGGTGCCGGACATGTATTGAGTGCCGGCACTGGTGGCCAATGCTTGCGGGACGATATCATGGGCATTGGTGCCATACAGAAGGCCTTGGGGCGAGCCATCCAAGGCCCAAGTGGCCAGGAACACGTTGGTGCGCCCGCCATTGCCTACGTTGGACGTCGCTATCGCTCCAGCCCCCGACCCACAGGTGATCATTCGTTCGAACGAGCCCAGGACCGACAATCCGGCATCGGAGAATGCGATATCCGAACCAAGGTCATCCCAAGGCCCTCCCGCCGGTTGCAACCAGGCGATCACACCGGTGGGGCCATATGCGGCGACGAAAGCATCCGAACCTCCAAGTGCAGTGGCCGTCAATGCCAGTGCATTGCTCGACCCTGCGGTGGTCGAACCTTGGGACCAGCCGGTCACGAAAATTCGTCCGCCAGCTCCAACAACCACCCCATTTGTCCGGTCATCGCCGGAGCCGCCCATTCGGACGCTCCATTCCACCGCACCTGTATTCAAGTTCAACCGGGCCAGGAAACCCTCCTTACCACCTATGGGAGTTGGTAATCCGAAAGGTCCGGCCTGTGCGTATTCCCCGACCACGTAGATCGCACCGTTGATACTGTCCACGGCCATGTCGTGAACAACGGAGTTGTTGCCGTTAGCGGGCATGTTGGCCCAATCCCAGGTATTGGTCTGTGCCGATGCATGGTATGCCCATGGCCCGCTGAGGAACAGCATTGACGCAAGTGCGCAAGAGTGAAGGAAATGCCTGAGAGTGGTGGGCATTCGTCGAAGGTTAAGGGTCGTTGATGGGTTGTCCGGGCCCACTGGCGACCGACCGTTGTACGCAAAGCAGTGTTCTGAGGTTGCCGGTGGGGAAGGGAACCCTTGTTACCTTCCTGCCGGGTCCGCATTCGGGTCCATGTGCGATCGATGGACCGAACGGAGGAAGAGGCGCTCATTCGTGCTGCCCAGGCCAAGCCTGAGCGGTTCGCTCCGCTCTATGAACATCATTTCACGGCCATCTTCCGCTTCATCCTCAAGCGGGCTGCAGATCGGGACCTAACGGCCGATCTCACCCAACAGACCTTCCTCAAGGCCATGGTAGCGTTACCTCGCTATGAGCCCCGAGGGCTGCCATTCAAGGCGTTCCTCTATCGCATCGCATTGAACGAGTTGCACATGTACTGGCGTAAACGCAAGGAAAAGGTCATGGACCTGAGCCATGCGGAGGTGAAGGGCTTGTCCGAGGAGTTGGGCATGCCCGAACAAGAGGCTGAACTGGCATCGCTCGGTCGTGCTTTGGGGAGATTGTCCGCGGACAAGGCCCAGCTGATCGAACTTCGCTACATGGATGGTATGAGCTTCGCTGAAATGGGCGCTGTACTGGGTGTGGGGGAGGACGCTGCCAAGATGCGGACCCACCGGGTGCTCTCCACCCTACGCACGTACCTTTCGCCACGGGCATGAAACAGCACTACCGGATAACGCCCCAAGGCCGAGGACCTGAACCAAGCGATGCGGAGATCGCACGGTTGGCGGACGGTAAGCGTCTTCTATATGATTACCAGCGCGCCACACGTCGACCTTCACAGCCGATCTATCGCGACCCCAAGGCGTTCCTGCTTCTTCTCCTGATCGTGCTCATCGCTTGGCTGGCCAGCGGTGGCTTCGAAAAGGAGCAGAAGGATGGGCTGACCGTACCCGAGCACATCCACCCTGAGAGGCCCACCGAACAGCCTTGAGAGGAACATCCGGGACCCACTCTCAGCGCTCGGTCGCACGACGAACCGTATACCGTGCCCCAGGGCTTCCTCGGCTACTCTGTCACCCTTAGAAATGTGTTCGGTCTCATATTGGTGGGCACCAGGCCCCCTATGGTGGAGAGCAACGGGTCGCGGTCGTTCTGAAAGCCAACGTAACGCACCGTACCATCCATGTTCACGTCCTCTTGATGATATCCGTTGATGATATTGGTCGGGACGCTTCCGCCCACCCTGTTCAGGATGGGGTCCCGGTCATTTCCTGCCCCCATGTACTGCACGCGATCGTTGAAGGAAACATCTCCGGAATGCAGCACTAGGGACGAGCCCTGAGCTTTGCGTGCATCGCTTCCGCCGAACACCGGTGTACCTGCGTCGGCAAGGTCGATCGGGCCGTTCAATTCCCCTTCCATGAATGTCGAAGCCTGTGCACTGACCACTCCCATATGGTTCCTGTGAAGCACAGCCACATGGTAGTCACCTGCAATGACCGGGAATTTGGGTTGTCCACCATCCAGGTCCACCACATCACCATCGCGCTCCACCAAGAGGTAGCGAGTGGAGACGGGAATGGAAGGGTCCAACGGGCTACGTAGTTCCACAATGACCCAGTCCACCACCGAATTGTCACCCAAGGCGTCGAAGCGCTCCGGGGGTGCACTGGTACCCGATGCGTATGACCCTGGGCCGGGATCATAACCCAATGCAGAATAGGGCTCCTGCATGGGAATGAGCCCTAGTGTCCTGAGGTCGTCATCCATGGTGCCATTACCAGGAGTGAATGGTCCATCCAAGAGCAGGTGAACTTCCAAGGAGACTTGATGGCCGGCGCACTCGCAGCTGTTCATATTGCCGAATGCATCGTTCGTTGTCAATGGATCCCCATCATCACAGGAGGCCAGGGGGAATACCAATGGATCCGTGTCGTCACAATCACCCTCATTGGAGACGAAGCCGCCGGGCTGTTGGCAGGAAACAAGCGTTGTTCCGGCATCCCCCCATAGGTCCCCATCGACATCTGCGAACCAGGTGGTGCCAGCTCCGATGAGCGGGTCGGAGTCATCACAGTCATCGGAGTTCGGAACATGACCCTGAGGGATCGAGCAGGCTACGAGGAACTGGTCCGGATCGCCGAGGCCATCGCCATCCTGATCGGCGTGATAGGTCGTACTCGTGCATGGGGTCAGACCTACGAGCGTGTAGTTGGCGGACTGGCCTTCCGGTTGATAGGATCCACCGAGTATCCAAGAACCCGGGATCGGTTCAACATGATTGGTCGTTCCGAGCAGCATGGGCATCAGAGGGCCCTCGACACCGGTGGTGGCATCGAACATGGCGATACAGGAACGTTGGACCGAATTGATCACCGCCGATTCTCCGCAAAGCAGGATGCCCCCAGGGCTTGCGACCATGCCTTTCGGATAGGCGACCACGAACGGAGGCGACCAGGACAGAAGTTGAGGCGCAGGTAGTTGGACCCGGGCGAAGAAGTTCTGTGCGGTGCCCAGGATCTCGGTGAATCCACCCAGGAAGTAGAGCGAACCATTGGCCACCAGGGTGCGCAACAAATACCCGTCCATACCCAGGTTGAAGGCGGAAACGTCACCACTGAGCCCATCGACCTCAGCAAACCCGACACGTTGCACTCCGTTCACCGTAGCGAACTCTCCGGAAAGGATGATGGCGTCACCATTGATATCCATATCATAAACACGTGGTTCATCGAAGTATCCGAGCACCGGCGCCCACGGTGTCAGTGCACCGGTGGCACCATCAAAGCAAGCTATGCTCGTCCGTGGTTGGCCATTCACAAGGTCGAATGGTCCACCCACGTAAAGCCGACCTCCATTTGCGATCATGGTCACAATAGGCAAGAACCCTTGGAAATTGATGGCAGGTGCCCAGTTCGCGACGGATCCCGTGGAACCGTCGATCGCGGCAAGACCGATCCTGGATGCGCCATTCACTGTGGTGAACGACCCCGTGACGACCACGGAATCACCCAACGCCAGCATGGTGTAGATCAGGTCGTTCACCTCAGGAGCCCAGCTCGTCACGGTCCGAGTGGCTACATCGATCGCCGCGAGATTCTGCCGTGGCTGGCCAGCCACTTCAGTGAACAGCCCTCCCACGTAGAGCGTCTCCCCTGAAGGGTCGAGACTGGTCGTATAGACCACCCCGTTGGGTTGTGGCCAGCTGAGATCGAGCGTATGGTCCTGGGCGCGAACGAATGGGAGGAATAGAACGAACCCGAAGATGGAGAGGGACAGATTGCGTAGCATGGTCTGGAAATGAAGGGTAGGATGAAGGTATCGACTTTATCAACACGACATTGTTGATCCTGATAATTCACATCGATGAGTGCCGAATGGTTCCGCTCCCGCGACCCCTGGTCGATCTTCAAGTGCGCATGGGGAGCGGACCCGATCGCCATACTCGGAATGACCGTACGGCATGTCGGCATGGCCGAGTACTTTCGCCCACATGCGCCATACATCACCTTCCCTTGGTTCCTGCGTTTTCAGTCTTCTTCTGGTCATCCTTTCCCTGCCGATCAGGGCCCACGAAGGGATGTGGCTTCCCACACTACTGAAGAGCATTGAAGGGGACCTCCAGAGCGCAGGACTGCAACTGTCCGCAGAGGATATCTATTCCATCAATCGCAGCAGCTTGAAGGACGCCATTGTTCTGTTCGGCGGAGGGTGCACTGCGGAAGTGATAAGCGGTCAGGGACTCATTCTCACCAACCACCATTGTGGGTTCAGTGCGATCACGGACCATAGTACCGTGGAGAACGACCGGTTGAAGAACGGGTTCTGGGCGGCTACCAGGACCGATGAACTTCGTAACCCGGGACTTACCGCCACCTTCGTGATCCGCATGGAGGATGTGACCGATCGTATCCTGCCACAGTTGGCCATAGGTTTGACGGAACCACAGCGCCGGGAGGCGGTTGCCAAACTGGCGGAAGGCTTGACCAAAGCGGCCATCGAGGACACGCATTACAAGGCGGTGGTGCGCCCGTTCAATTATGGCAACAGCTATTACCTGATCGTCACCGAGACCTTCAGTGATGTGCGGTTGGTGGGCGCTCCACCCTCGGCCATCGGCAAGTTCGGCGGCGATACCGATAACTGGATGTGGCCGCGGCACAATGCGGACATGAGCCTGTTCCGCATCTATGCGGGCCCGGACAACAAGCCCGCCGACCCCTCCGATGCCAATGTGCCCTTCACGCCACGCCATGTGTTGCCCATGAGCCTGGAAGGCCCGGTGCAGGGGGAGTACGCGATGATCTTCGGTTTCCCGGGAAGTACCCAGCGGTACCTGAGTTCCTATGCGGTGAGCTATGTACTGGAGAAGGCCGACCCCATGCGGGTGGAGATGCGCACAGCCAGCCTCGAAGTGATCGACGCGGCTATGCGTAGCAGCGATATCACCCGCCTGCAGTACGCCGACAAACAAGCTGGGATCAGCAACGCATGGAAGAAGTGGATCGGCGAGATGCGGGGATTGAAGGAACTGAACACGTTGGAACGCAAACGGGAGCAAGAGAGCGAGTACCTCGACAAGGCGACCAACGCTGGTCGGCAGGATCTGGTGAACGTTCTACCTGAACTCCAGAACGCCTATTCGGATTACGTACCCTATGCGACGGCCCGCGACCTGTTCGTGGAGATGGCATACTATGGGCCCGAGGTTCTTCGCTTCGCCGATGGCTTTCAAGAGTTGGTCAGTGAACAGGAACGCCTGAATGCGGAGGGCAAGTTGGGCACCCTAACGGCTGAGCGTTTGGCAGCGGCCGAAGGCTATTTCAAGAGTTACGATGAGGAAGTGGACAAACGCGTGTTCAAGGCCCTGCTACCGATCTACCGCAAGCATGTGCCAGCTGAACTTGCTCCATCGGTCCTACTGGAGATCGATACGCGTTTCAAGGGCGATGGGAACGCATGGGTGGATGCGCTCTACGCGCGCAGCGTGTTCACCCGCGAGGCCGATCTGCGCAAGGTCCTCGCCAAACCGGGCAAAGGAGCCATGAAAAAGCTGGCCAAGGACCCTCTCTACCGGGTCTCCCGAAGTTTCTTCTCCACGTTCCTTGAACAGGTACGACCCCAGCATGCCACCTATGGCGATCGGATCGAAACGGCGATGCGGGCCTATGTGAAAGGCATGATGGACCTGTATCCTGAACGCACGTTCTGGCCCGATGCCAACAGCACGCTGAGGCTTTCTTATGGCAAAGTGGAGGGCAGTCGCCCGAGGGATGGCGTCATGTATGAGCACTTCACCACGTTGGATGGTGTACTTGAGAAATACGTTCCCGGCGATGTGGAGTTCGATGTGCCCCAACGCTTGATCGAACTGAACAAGACCAAGGACTTCGGTCAGTACGGTGTGAATGGCACAATGCCTGTGTGCTTCACTTCCTCCCTGCATACCACCGGTGGCAACAGTGGCAGCCCGGTGCTCAATGGTAGAGGAGAACTCATCGGACTCAACTTCGATCGAAGCTGGGAAAGCACCATGAGCGACCTTCAATTCGACCCGGAGAAGTGCCGCAACATCTGCGTGGATGTACGCTATATCCTCTTCCTGATCGACAAGTACGCAGGGGCCAGGCACTTGATCGAAGAGATGACGCTTGCACCGGCGCCTGCTCCGGTCCCTATGATCACTCTTCCGCTGCACCGATGAACGATTGGGTCGAACAGGGGGGAGGTCTTCGCAAACGGTTCGAATTCGCGGATTTCAGCGAAGCATTCGCTTTCATGACACGTGTTGCCTTGATCGCCGAACGCATGGGCCATCATCCCACGTGGACGAATACATACAGCACCGTGGAGATCACGCTCTCCACACAAGACGCTGGCAACGTGGTCACTGCGAAGGACCACCTTCTGGCCGTAGCGATCGATGCGCTCTTGATCGGATCGTGAACTCGCTTTGGTGCTAACGCAAATAGGCCCCGACGGTCATCCGTCGAGGCCTATTCCACTGGGATGCGTTCGATCAGACCTTCTGCACGTTGGCCTTGATGCGCAACGTGGTCTCCTTGGGCTCGGTATTGGCGATCACGGTCACCGTCTTGGTTTGAGCGTTCTCCTGCTTACCGGGCTTGTATTCCACCTCGATCTCTCCGGTCCCACCAGGAGGGATCGGCGATTTCGGGTAGTTGGGCACGGTGCAACCACAGCTACCGTTAGCGGCTTCGATGATCAGGGGTTCCGTGCCGGTATTGGTGAAGGTGAACACTTTCTTGTTCTCGGAGTCCTGTTTGATGTTGCCGAAATCATGTTCGAACTCGGCGAACGTGATGGTGGTCTTCGGGGTGTTGTCCACCGCTTCTGCAGGCTTCGCCATGGGGTCGAAGGTGCTGGGCGTAGCGGCTGGGGTCGATGCGGTGGTATTGGCTGCAACGGCACCCTCGGCGCCCTTTTCCCCACTGAACTGTTGGATGGCGAGGGCGGCGAGCGCCACAGCGATCACGGCGAGAAGGCCGATCTGGATCTTGTCTTTCATGGGTCTTGTGATTTCGTCGGGATGTGTGGTTAGGGTCGCGAAATTAGCGTAAGCACGGGACGTGGATGAGAGAGTTAACGAAGCATTAACAGTTGCCTGGAACACCCCTATCAGTGACGGGCCATGCCCATACGCTGGAAGGTATTGTCCTCCAGGACCTCCAACGCCCGTTGAAAACTGCGATCTATCGGGTTTTCAGCATTGATCATTTGCCAATATGCGGATGTGTCCCACAGGTCCCTGGCGATCAGTGCTTTCAAGCGTATGGCGATCAATGACCGGGAACGTTCGATCCCGATAGGGTCCGGTTCCACTTCCTCCTTTGCACCGGATGCCACCAATTGGTCCATCAATTCAGCGGTCACTTTATACGAACGGAGGAACACTCCCGGATCGGTGTATTCCTTGAGAAGCGCTTGGCGGTGCTCATCCACATAGCCCAAGGCGAAGGTGTTGAGGACCCCCCTCCGCACCAATTGACCGAAATAGTTGGAACTCTGTGCCGTATCGATCGGGACGAACACGTCCGGCATGATCCCGCCACCGCCGTATACCACTCGCCGGTTCATGGTGAAGAACTTCACGGTATCCGCGGCATGAACGCTGTCCACCGTGGTCAATTCACCCTTGACCAATCGCTCGCTCTTTTCCCGTTGGTAGGCTTCCACGCCCTCCTCATAGGATTTCTGGATGCTTCGACCCGAGGGGGTGTAATAGCGGGAAACGGTGAGGCGGACGGCCGAACCATCCGGAAGCATCACGGGGCGCTGAACAAGTCCTTTCCCGAAGCTCCGGCGTCCCACGATCAATCCGCGGTCCCAATCCTGCACCGCACCGCTCACGATCTCACTGGCGCTGGCCGACCCTTCATCCACAAGCACGACCAAACGCCCCTTTTCGAAGCCCCCCTCCTTGGTGGCATAGGTGTCCTCCCGTGGTGCGTTCCTGCCTTCGGTGTATACCACCAACCGCCGATCACCAAGGAATTCATCGGCCATATCGATGGCAGTGCGGAGATAACCACCGCCATTGCCTTGCAGGTCAAGAATGAGGTCCTCCATGCCTGAGCCCTTGAGTTCAGCCAGTTTGGTGCGGAACTCCTTCATGGTGGTGGCGCTGAACCGGCTGACCTTGATGTAGCCCACCTTGGGCGTGGCCATGTAGGAGGCTTCCACACTATAGATGGGGATCTTGTCGCGCGTGATGACGAATTCCAGCAGTTCAGGTTCGGAACGTCGCAGGATACCGACCTTCACCTTGGTGCCTTTCTTCCCGCGCAGGCGATCCATCACATCGCTGTTCTTGAAACCCACACCAGCCACCACGGAGTCGCTGATGGTCACGATGCGGTCACCAGCCCGGATCCCAAGCCGTTCGGAGGGCCCCCCGGCAATGGCATCGACGACATAAATGGTATCCCTGATAATGTTGAACTGGACCCCGATGCCATCGAAATTGCCTTTCAGGGGCTCGTTCACCTCCTCCAGTTCCTCCTTCGGAATATAAATGGAGTGTGGATCGAGTTGTTCGAGCATGCGCACAATGGCAGCATCCACGAGTTCCTCCTTGTCCACTTCATCCACATACATACGGTCGATGTGGTAGAGTAGGCTCTCGAGCTTGCTGGCTGCTGCACCGGACTGGTCCTGGCCCTGGACGTGTCCAAGGGTGGCCAAGGGAACAATCAGTAGAAGGAGACCGGTACGAAGGAGGTGCGGACTAGGCATAGTTACAATGTAACGCAAGAGTAGGGGCTGCGGTTGCTTCAGGGCGTTAAGTTCTGTTGATCGTCGGCAATTCCGCCAACCGGTGCATCCGGTCCGCCTTGAAGTACGGTGAAACGTGCGCCAATGGTCCGGCCTTCACCATCGGTCAATGTCACCGTATGGATCCCCGAGGACAGGTCCAAGGCCAACCGGTGGTCGTTCCGGGTGGATCCCATCGGTGTGCCGTCCAGGTCCCAGTAAAGGGTTCGATCGGGATAGCGGTGCGTTGCTTGGAGGACCAGTTGGGCTATACGTCCATCGGCCAATCGCGGCAGGAACAACTGGGTACCATGCTCAGGATAGATGAGTGCGATGGGGTTGGAAGGCTCCTCCTGGATCGACCCTGCATAAGGTGGGACGGGCTTGTGACCCGGGTTGCGAAGGCGAAAGAAGTGCTCCATGGCCGGGGGCAGTATGAACCACGATACCATTCTACCTGGCTCTTGCTCAGCAACACGAGCCGTTGCTTGTTCGTTCACACGGATGCGATGGTGGTACGGACATGTGGGAGTGCGCATGGCCTGGGCAAGGACCTCGAGCGTATCGACTTCCTGGCAATCCGTTCCAGCACGGTGCCCACTTGAGGCGCACACGGGTATCGCCATAAGGTCCTCATGGGGTTTGTGGAATGGTCGCCCACTTGGAAGGAGGTCGAAGACATCGAATAGGATGGGAGCAGCTGCTCGCGTACCGGTCAGCCCTGGTCTGCCCTCACCGTTGGCGTTACCTACCCAAACCCCGACCGCATGACGGCCATCCATCCCGATCGCCCAAGCATCGCGGTGCCCGAAGCTGGTTCCTGTCTTCCATGCCACTCCTTTCGGGGCGTCGTAGTATTCCCAGCCCGTTTCGCTCTCGGGACGATGGGTGAGGAAAAGCGCGTTCAAGGTGTGGTGGACCGCTCCGGCGCCGAACGGAGGGCGTGTGACCGCTCCGGTCTGTGATCGTGGAGGTACATCCATCCAGATCCTGGGTGGGTGGACGGCAGGCGGAATGATGGGAGTTCCCGTTCGTTGCAAGAGTATACGGGCCATCGATGCATACGCCCCGGTCAATTCCCACAAGGTGCTCTCAGCGCCTCCGATGATGAGTGCCAGCCCATAGTGATCAGGGCTGCGGTCCAGATGATCCAATCCCATGGCGCGGAGGGTGTTCAACGTCCGGTGGATGCCGTGAGCACGTAATACGCGTACCGCAGGAACATTAAGGGATCGAGCGAGGGCACTGGACGCCGGTACTGCGCCATCGAACCCCTCGCTGAAGTTCCGAGGGGAGAAACCATCATACTGGGTGGGCAGGTCAGCGACCAATTGATCGGGCATCAGTTCTCCATGTTCCAGCATCGCCGCGTATAGAAAGGTCTTGAGCAAGCTCCCTGTACTTCGTGGCGCTTGGACCAGGTCCACGTCCTCGGCATGGTCATCCCCTGCGTAGGGCACATTGCCCACATAAGCCAGTACTTCGCCGGTGGAGATATCCAATACGAGTACCGCTGCATTGTGCACTTCGTTGGCACGTTCGAGCGTGGCATGATCGATCAGCGCACGGGTCACCCGCTCTTGAAGTGCGGCATCCAGTGTGGTGCGGAGCATGCGACCACCGAGGCCATTCAAATGGGCAAGACCGATCAGATGGGGGGCTTTTCCCGGCATTGGGACAGGAGCCTCGGGTAGGGGTTCTTCAATAGCCAGTGAATAGGTGGTGCCATCGATATCCCCGGCGAGGTGCAGGCGTTCCAGCAGGCGATCCCGTTTTTTGCGCAAGGCCTCACGGCCTTTCCCGGGGTGCATGATCCCCGGAGCGTTGGGAAGCACTGCGAGCGTCGCACATTCGGCCCAACCGAGTTGGTCCGCAGGGCGTCCGAACCATCGCCACGCTGCGGCTTCCAAGCCGACCACGTTCCCGCCGAAAGGCGCATGGTCCGCATAGCTACGTATGATCCGATCCTTTGACCACTGGCATTCGATGCGCAATGCCAATGCCATTTCCCGTAGTTTGTTGCTATACGACCGCGAACGTGAACCCAAGGCCATTCGCGCGAGTTGCATGGTCAGCGTGCTTCCCCCGGAAACCACGCGCGCGGCATCTCGGTTCTGCCGCCACGCCCGGTAGAGGGAGGGGAGGTGGATGCCAGGATGGCCCCGGAAGTGCTGGTCTTCGAAGGTGATGAGGCACCGGGCGAAACGCTCGGGTACCGGACCCGTGGATGACATCCGCCACTGTCCATCGGCTGCGACCATGGCACCCAAGGGTAAGCCAGTACGATCGGTGACGACGGTGCAAAGTGGGTCATTGAAAAGCGGGGCCATGGGCCACCAACGCGCCCAGGAATAGGTAAGGGTCAGCGCGATCGCGGCCCACCGGAATGCACGCGGTATCCGTTGCCAACGAGCGACGGCCCATGCACGGAGGGTTGCGATGCGCATGCTGCAAAGGTGAGGGCCAGCGGACCTGCCAAGGCATGTCGGTTGGACCAGGACCTGGTCAGGGACCCCATGGTTGAGGTACTTTTGACCACTGACGATACCAGCATGTGCCCACATTACCGCTCTTTCCTGCTCCTGGTCCTGCTGTGCACCTTCGGCCCCTTGGTACGCTGCCAGGAATGGGCCACTGTCGACCCTTCCATGCGATGGTTGGCGGGCGGTTTGCCAGCAGCGCCTGTAGTGCTTGCACGTGCGTTAGATGCCGACTCGGCTCATCGGGATGATGAGCGTCGCGACCGGGACGGGCGGATGCCACTGTATGCCCGGTTCGCATCGGTGGATATCGATCCGTGGAACTCAGGCATTTGGACGGACCTTGGCAATGGCGACCGCATCTGGCGTGTGGAATTGGTATCCTCCGGTGCGCTTGCAGTAGAGGCTTTTCTCGCGGATGTGCACCTACCTCCGGGTGGGGTCCTGTACTTCCACGATCCCCAAGGCGATCAACTTCAAGGAGGCTATACCGCTGCACACGTTGCACCCGATGGATACCTCACGACACTGCCGATCATGGGCGAACGTGTTGTGTTGGAGTATTTCGAACCGCGTGCGGTCGCAGGGCAAGGGGACTTCAGGGTCACCGATCTGGCGCATACCTATCGCTTCTTGGAAGAAGTGCGCACAGGGGCTTGTCAAGTGGACGTGAACTGCAGTGAAGGCGGTGACTGGTCTGCACAACGTGACGCTGTGGTGCGTATCCGGATCGTGATCCCCAGCGGCGCAGGCTTCTGCACAGGCACGCTCATGAACAATACCGCGCAGGATTGCACTCCGTACATCCTGACCGCTTTTCATTGCGGAGAGGAGTCGGTATCAGCGAACTTCTCGCAGTATCAGTTCTTGTTCAACTATCAACGTGCGTGTGGGAGTGGCACTGCCCCTGCCTCCCAACTCATCACCGGGTGCCAACGTCGAGCGGATAGCAATGATTCAGGTCCTGAAGGTGGCGGTACCTACGGTTCGGATTTCATGCTGCTCCAATTGAACAGTGTGGTCCCGGCATCCTTCAATGCATATTATGCGGGTTGGGAGGCCACGGTGTTCGTGCCTGAGGCAGGTGTGTGCATCCATCACGCTGCCGGTGACTTCAAGAAGATCAGCACATACACTACTGCTCTTGGTAGTAGTTCCTGGGCCGGGTTCACGGTGGGCTCGCACTGGCGTGTCACATGGACCGCAACGGCCAATGGACATGGTGTTACGGAACCCGGCTCCTCCGGAGCACCGTTGTTCAACGCGTCCAAACGGGTCATCGGAACACTCACCGGCGGGAGTTCGTGTTGCACCAGTAATGGATGTGGTCCCCAGACGGGCCTCAACCAACCCGACTATTTCGGCAAGGTGAACTACCATTGGAACGAGAACCCGAACCCGGCTGAAGAGAAGCTGCGCCTGTTCCTCAGCCCGACAGGCAATGTCGTAACGTTGAATGGTTCCTATGCGCCGTGTGGTGCGATCGGGGTGGATGAGGTGCGAGGGCCGGATGGGCATTCCATCCACGTGACCGTGTTGCATGGTCATCTTATTGTTCGTGCCGTTGACCAAGAAGAGAACGGATCATGGGTCAGCATCATCGACCCGACAGGACGTGTCGTTCACGAGGAACGTATGGGCCGTTCGGGGTTGACCTTTCGCATGGAGGACCGACCTTCTGGCGTCTATTTCGTCAGGTCCATTGGTGCTGGATGTTCTGCCACCCAACGCATCCACTTCATTCACTGACAGCCAAGGATCCAGGAGGGACCACTTCGACCCATTGTCCTTGGGTCCTACCGTGCACAGAATGGTCGTACATGGCTTCGGCCGAGGCTCCTGGAAGGTAGAAGCGACCAGTGAATGCGGCCTGTAGCGGGATACGCACGGTGATGTGTCGACCTTTGGGCAGGTCGAAGTAGCTCGATACCCGATCATCGCGGATATCCTGGTACTGGAGCGCTCCCTGCACCGTGGATGCTTCGGAACCCTCCAACCTCACATTCCGGATCTCCCATCCACTTGCGAACACCTGTGTCAGCGCAATGCCGTGAAGGTCGGGCAGTAGACCGAGGTGCTTCACCGTCACCAAAGCAAAGACGTCCTGTCCTTGCTCCAAGCGAGCCACATTCACTGCTTGGCCATTGCCATCCTCATAGCGGACAGTGGTCTCGATACCATTGGCGACAGAGCGTTCTTCACCAGCTTGGGGTACGCCTTTCCGGATCAGACGAACGTGGATGGGAACATCACCTTGCGCGTGGACCGACAGGGTGTGCCTGCCCTCAGGCCCATTGATGGACTCCTGGGCGATGGGGCGTTCTGTGGTACGAACATCACCCTTGCCATCGACGTCGAGTCGATAGGTCATGTTGCGGTTCGTGATCCCGTTCAGCGCCACATGTGCGACCGCCATGAGCGCGAACGAGGTACTTTGGGTGCTGTGCCAAGTGTTGGAGGAGAGTTGTGTGCTCAACCGTTGCACGGTGGCGAACGCGCCCGTCCCGTCGCCCATTGCCAGCAAGGCCTCCGCGATGATCGCGTCGTCGCGTAACCCACTTCCATAGGTCCAACCGGTCTCCGTGTAGGGCGTTGTGCTGCGTGTGATCCCCTGTGTAAGTGTACGAGCAACGTCCGTTCGACCGGCGTATGCATAGGCTGCTGCCAGCAACCAACGTGTTCTTGGTTCCAGATCGCTACGTTCGCGAAGACGGTTCATAGCGCCGATCTCCGGGTGCTTCGCCAAAGCGAGCACATAAAGACGGTAGGCTTGGGTGGCTTGGTGTGCTGAACGCGGCACGACCAAGGTATTAGCGTCCTGGTACTCACGCGCTGCCCTTCGTTGGAAGGTGCTCCAAGGACCAAGCAAGCGTTGGGGCACATCGTGTCCTTGACGCTGGGCCTCCACCAGGAAGTGTCCGGCGTATACGGAGGTCCACGCGTCGTATTGGTCTCCTTCGGGCCAGTAGTTGAACGAGCCATCGGAGCGTTGGAACGTGGTCATACGGTCGATCGCACGCGTCACGTTCGAGCGGGCCAGGTCAGCACCTTTCCCAGGGAGCTGGACCAATTGTTCAAGGTAGAGCTGGGGGAACGCCTTGGAGGTCGTCTGTTCCAAGCATCCATGCGGGTAGTCCAACAGGTATTGCAGTCGTTGGCCCATGTTGATGGGTGGGATCGTGCTCAGCTCGATCTGCGCACTGTTCGTGCCTCCGATACCCAAAGGTGTGTAGGTCAATGTCACCTTTTCGCCGGGTGGGACCAACGCCTCTTCGACCATCACAGTGGGCAAGCCTGGCTCGCGGACGTCCAATTCCACGTAGGTCGAAGCGCGTTCATTTCCGCTTACGGCATTCACCTTCACACGGGCGATCCCCGTGCGGCCGGTGGTCCTCAGCTTGAAGGTGACAACCTGATCACCGGTCCCGGAGAAGCTCACCGAGCGGTGGGTGGCACCAACAATGGAGAACATGCGGTCCGGAACAACATCGATACGAACGTCCTTCACACTTCGGTCCATGGCGAACACCGTGATCGGTAGGTCGACCTCTTCTGAAGGGGAGAGCTGCCTGGGAAGGCTTGCCAGGACCATCAAGGGCTTACGTACAGGAACGGAGCGCTCCGCGCTCCCCGATGCGCGATGTCCATCCGTGGCGACCAACATCACGCGCACGGACCCCACGTAGTTATCAATGGTGAAGGTGTGCCTTCCCTTGGCCCCCTTGGCAAGGGTGAACGGACCAACGTATCGAACGACCGGCTTGAAGCGTTGGGCCTTGGCCCCCTGTACGGGTCCACCATCGTCACTGCCCCCCAATGCGAGCACACGCTGAAGCTGTCTACCGTACGCACCGATCACATGGTCGTACATATCGTAGGTGCGTACACCAAGTGCCTCCCTTGCGTGGAAATGCGACCAGGGATCAGGGGTTCGGAACCGCGTGAGGTCCAACAATCCTTCATCAACGATGGCGAGCGTGTAGGTCATGGGGCGCCCTTTCTCCTCGTGCACTTCCACCGTGAAGGGCGCATCGGTTCGCACCTCCTTGGCCATCGTTATGATCGGTGCTATACGCGTTGATGCGTCCTCCACCATGATCGGAACGACCCCATATAGACGAATGGGTAGGTCGTTCCGAGTGCGCTCATGAGGCTGGATGACAGAGACATGGGCATGGATGTTGGGCGTCATGTCCGCTGTGATGGGGAACCGATGGCGCGTCTCATGCTCGGTGAGTTCCACCCAAGTTGAGCTGATGACACGACTACCGGACTCGATGGATACGAGCGCTCGACCTTCGCCACTGGAAGGAATGATGAGCGTGGCTTCCTCACCGACCGCATAGGTATCGCGATCGCTTGTGAAGGTGAGCATTGCCGCGGCGGAAGGGGTCGATCGCCGTGAACGGCCCTCCCAGCCTGGCCAATCGACATGGATATTGGCAGCGCTGGCATGTCCGCCTTCCGGATCGTGGATCCGTAGTATGAACCGTCCCCATTCGGGCCGATCGATGCGGAACGGAAAGGTGGTCCTACCGCTGGCATCGGTTGTCAATGCTAGTTCTTGCCGCACCTTGGCATGTGCTGAGGTCATGTAATTGGCAGGACCATCCATACCGCCTTCCCACCACCAACTGTGATCCATCTTGACGACCTGTGCGATAATGGTCCTACCGGCCACCGGTCGACCCTGAGGGGTCAATACCACAACAGGTACCTGATAGGTGGTGTCCGTGAAATAGCTGCCCCATCGCCCCGTAGGTTCCGGGAACCGCATGCCGACATAGTGCTGGAAGGGTGCGCATGTGATCGTGGTGCGGTCCATGCTCGCATCACCTCCGGGTTCGAACACGCGCGTTACCAGGTTCGCCTGGAGCATGGCCGGTGAAGCTTCACCCAGGGTGAAGTTCAGTGGGAATCGACCATCGCCTTCTGCGTTGAGCGTTCCATCGAACACGACTTGTTCGTCTTCAGGAAGCGCATGGCCAAGGTCATGGAACACATAGCGTTCATAGCCTTTGAAGCTGGCCTCGTCAGCACGAAGGGTCATGGTCACACGGGTGCGCAGGTTGCGCGCAGGTGCGCCATGTAGCCAAGCGGCATGCAGTGCGATGGGGTGTGGACCACTGCCCGATAAGCGTTCAGGGCCGGCTTTCAATTCAACCTTGAGCCGATTCGGGCGGATGGCTTCGATGCGCACAGTGCGATGGAATTGCGCGCCTCCTACAGTGACCCGTGCATCCCAAATGCCGGTCGGCGCATCCGCTCGAGTGGCCGTACTGAACCGGTATGTTCCGTTCTGGCCCTTGGTCCGCACCAATTTCTCCACCACCCGACCCATGGGATCGCTCAGTTCAAGCACTACAGGATGTCCCACCGGGAGTGGTGTGATATCCTGTTGAAGCATGAAGGCCAAGTGCAACGAGTCCCCGGGCCGCCATACCCCTCGTTCGCCGTAGATGAAGCCTTTCAATCCCCGTGCTATGGATGCGCCTTCCACATCGAACTCGCTCACCGATAACGAACTACCCGGATCCACTCGCACGTAGCCATGTTGTTCGCCTTTCCTGGCCAATAGTAGGTGAGGGGCATGATCGGTGCGGTCGATGCGTGCCATGCCGTCCTTATCGGTGGTCACGGTCGCAAGCACTTCGTGTTGAAGGTCGCGTAACTCCAAGTACACCCCACTCACCGGTACGGTGCTGCGCAGGTCGGTGACAGCGAACGTCCAAGAGCGGTCATTGCCCTGCTTGGCGATGATGCCCAGATCACTGGCGAGCAAGTTGGTGGACACTGAACGTCGCCCATTGTAATACTGTTCCTCACACGGATCCACCACCTCCTCCTCCCAGTAGTAGTCGTCCTCATCGTAGTACCATGATGGTCCTGCCTCGTCATGGTCGGAACGTTCATCCTCCCACGTGCGGGACCAACCCGGTGCTTCAGGCCCGGTCGGACCGCCCGCACAGGGCAATGCGGTATGCGCTCGCTGGAAGGAGAGGCTCACGCGATAGATCGCACCCGGCTCGGCTTGGATGTATCGTTGAAGGTCCAGGTGATAGCGGTTCCATTGCCCGAGGTCCGGTGCGTCAGCGGTCGTCAAGGGAACCAAGTGCCGTCCCTCCAGCCTACCCACACGAGCCAATTCGCGTTTCCCATCCAGTGCGTTCACCTGGAGGAACTGGGAAACGTTGCCTGAGTGGATCCGGATGATGCGCACTTCCACGTACCGAAGGTTCACCGCCTCGAAAGGCAACACGAGACCATCGGTCGAAGGAAGGATCACGCCGTTGTCGAGGAGACGCACCCCAGGTGCCAACTCTTCGAAACGGACATCAACGTTCAAGTCCTTTCCCAATGTGGCCCCGCTCCGGGCACGTAGTGCACCCGAAAGGAATGCGACCTGTTCACCCTTCAACCTGGAAGTGGGGTAGATGGTGAGCTTGTTCCCATCCCGCTGGTAGCGCACATCTTCCGTACCGGCGAAACCCACCAATCCGACGAGGTCTTGCGTTTCGTCCAAGGGATCACTGAACAGGAACGTGGCATATTGCTCGCCGTCACCGTGTGTCTGGTGGGTGATCAGCGCCATTCGATCCGTGGGAGGAAGTTCCACCCGCACTTCTCCGGCATCGCTGGAAGCGATTTCCTTTCCATCATAGGCAAGGATGATCGTACTGGCTTGGGTTCCTCGCTGCACACTATCCACGGTCAGTTTGTGCGATCGTCCATCCGTATCATGCTCCCAGCGCAGGTGCAGGTCCCTCCCGTTCTGTGAGGCGTTGAAACACGTGGAAAGGGCTTGCCCCGTGGCATCATCGCTGGTGCGAATGGAAAAGACCAAGCGTTGCCACCGGGGATCATCGAGCGAATTGCGTTGCAGGTCAGCGATGGTCGCTTTGATGCCCTGTCGTATCGTGGTGAATCCGAACCGGAAGTAGCGCAGATCCTGTGGAACGTCGATCACGCGCTGCAGGTCAAGGGTCACTGAATAGGTGCGTTCCTGCTCCAGCCGCTCGTGCGGAGTGAATCGGAGGGTCCGTGCGTCCACGCGGTCCACGGTCCCCTCCACGGACGGGTCCAACCTGAATATCCCGCTTAGGTCCATACCCGCACTATCCCGCAACACCTGGTCCGCTGCAAGGCGGACCAGCACGGAAGTGCGGGCGGGAACGTGTCCCGTGGTAAAGGCCTCCACGTAAGCCGTAAAGGCCGCATCCGGTACGATGGGGCCGGTATCCTTGGAACAGCCTAACGGTAGGAGCGTGAGCAGCAGTAGTGCGCGAACGAGGGGATGTGTTGACCGGAACATGGCCCAGGGTATGGTACAGGTTGACCGCAGCATGACTGCTGTGGTGTAGCGAAGTAGAACGGAGGGAAGTTACGACCAACAGGCCGTCGTCAAGGTTCGCCCAACAGGCGTTCCGCATCCTCGGCGGGGATGATATGGCCATTCATCTCACCAACCACGAAAGCGTCCTCCAATCCTGCTGCGCGCAGGCGGGTGCGTGCACCCTCTGCCTCAGCACGGGTGGTGAAACGGCCATGCAGGTAACGGACCCCGTCGGCATTGCTCAAGGGTTCCACGTCACCGATCTCGATGTATTTTCCCATTGTTTCCATGGGGACCTCACGCACACTTCCCACGAAGGAGCCTACTTGCACCCTGAACCGGAGTACGGATTTGTTGACACTTCCACTGGGTAGTGTTCGCAGGTCCTCGGGTCCGGTGAGACGCGCACCGGCCTCTTTCATGCTCACACGTTTACCTTGTTTGAATGCAACGAGGAACGCTCCTTCGAAGCCTTGCAACAGCATCTTCACCTTGTGGTCCGCAGCCTCGTTCACGTCCGTATATGAGCCTGTATAGTAACGCATCAATCCGTCCTCCCCTTGGATGGACACCAGGTCTGGCACATTGTTGAATATGTTCCTCGACAACTTGCGACGGAACGCACCCAACTGCACACGTACGATAACCTCGCGACTGTCATCCACAGCGCCCATGCCCTTGCGTCGTTCACGTTCGGCCTGGACCTCCTTGGTCACATCCACCAGCCGTCCATTCTCCTCTGCCATGACCGTACTCTCGATGCCTAGGCCTCGTAATTCCAGTTCCCGTCGGAGTGCTTCGGGAATTGCATCGAAGCTGCCTACGACATAATAGGTGGTATCGCCGCTTTCCAAGGTCCGAACATCAGGTAGGCTGAGGATGCGTTGGATGAGGTCCTCACTGATACCTTCCACCTGGGCCCCCACTTTCACCACATAAACACGCTTGGCGGGTACCGGGGTCTTCTTCCTGATCGGGCCGAACGACTCCACGGATGAAGCCACGATGTTCACATTCCCGGAGTCCACATAGTTCAAGTGGCGCTTGAGAAGTGCCTCGTCGGTGAGCGTGACCCCTCGTGCGTCCACCAATGCCCCGGCAGCGGTACCGGCCTCGTCATCCTCATGGTCGGGTACTCCATCGCCATCGCTATCGAACGGGCAACCCTTGGTATCCACAGTGACACCTGTAGGCGTACCGGGGCATTCGTCCGCCATATCCTTCACGCCATCACCGTCCTCATCATCCTGCAACACGATGAGGTCGAGTTCATCACTGTTCAACGGAGTGATCCGGCTCTTCTTGGCCTTACGCTCGATAGGAATGGCATAACCGAGCGAGAACGAGGAATAGAGGAACCGATCATTGCCGGTCTGCCCCTTGCGATCACCCACACTCGCGTCCGTCACTCCGTCCACGAGATCGGTCATGGTGAAGTGCAGGGTCGTGCCTATGCGAAAGTCGAAGCCACCGCCAAGGTTCATACGTGCGCCGATCCCGACGGGTATCGCCCAAGTCCGTTCGGGATACTTACCGAACCCGTCCAGGTCCAATTCGCGTACATCACTCTCGTTCACATGGTCACGTACCAGCAATTGGGCGTTACCGGCAAGAGGGGAGTCCTCCGCCACATCTCGGATGGTTCCATCACTCCAGTAGTGGTACAACCGGCCCTGTGCGTCAGCCCGATCCGTTTTGGTCAGGAACTCCACGCTCTCGAATCCGACCGTCAGGAAAGGTTCCACTACGCGATCCCGGTTCAGTAATTGGTGGAAGTTGTATCGGAACTGGAAACCTCCCACGGTCACTCTGGATTCGAAATTCAATGACCGTGTCAGGCTGCGTTCGTTCACCGCCATGCGCCCGTGCAAGGCGTAAAGTCCACCTTCCAGCCAATCGTTCAATGGTACCGACGCGCGCAATTCGAAACCGGGTCGGGCCAGCAAGGGACTGTACACCGCATGTTGTTCGCCCACATCCCCATAGAAAGCGAACATGCCTGCGCCGATCCCGAGTGTGGCTTTCAGCGAAGGAAACTTCGGTTCGGACGATGATGCGCTGGAAAGGGGCTGCGCAGGAACGACCGTGGCCGTCGTATCGCCTTGCGCCGACACGAGCACTGCTTGCATAAGATACATGACGCACAGTGCGGACCTCATGGTTCCGCGCCGTGCGATCGATGTAAGCTTCGGGTGCATGGCGGTCAGCTATGGAGCTACTGGAACCACTGCTGTTTGGTGATCATCAAGGCCTCTTGGACCGTGATGCGTTCACCATTGTTGTAGGCGGTTACGAAAGGACCTGGGAAATCATGTCCTCCTTGTAGGTAGGCCACACGTTGATCACGGGCCTCCTTGTACGTGGTGTAGCCACCAGTGACATACTTGATCCAACCTTGATGGCGCTCCAATTGGAAGTCTCCATTGTACTTGTGTCGTGCTACGAAATAGGCCTTTCCCACTTCGCGATGTGCTGCGGTGATCTGTACCTTATAGACCACGCCCTTCTCAGGCGAAGGAACGCTGGCGCGCGCTGTGGTTTGAGTCTTCTCGACCGGTTTACTGGATCCTTCCTTGCGCACCGGTGGGGTAGCGGTGGAAGCTGGTTCTTCTTTCGTCGGTTGGATGTTCAATGTCAATGCAGGGTCCTGTCCGCCCAGGTTTTCCACGTTGGATTGATCCGCAGCCATGAGTTCCAACGCTTTGGGCCCGATGAAGAAGCGCGAACTACCGACCACCGCTTTCTGTGTCTCGTCATTGAGCAGGTATCCGAACTCGCCGTCCACCAGGTACTCGCCATCCGGTTGTGTCGTGGCCTTCAGTTTGTACACCACCTTCACCTCTTCGCGTGCGGGCAAATTGAGCCACACGAATTTCACGATGCTCTCCTGCGCAGTGAATATGGCTTCATCGCTGTTCTTTTCCAATGCGATGAACCCAGGAGGGATGGTCTCCTGCAATTTGCCGAAACCTCTGATGGAACCCTTCTTCACCACCACCTCCACGATCATTTCCTTGTCGGATACCGGGGTTATCGTCCGGTTCGCCATCACGCCGCCCTGACCTTGGATGGGTGCTGTGCCATGGGCATTGTCCACGATCACCACAGGCACCTTGCCTGCGGGTGACGCAGGAGCGCCTCCGGCTGCCGATACCAGATCATAATCGGTGGTAGCGGGTATGGTCACTGTGTGGGCGGGTTCCTGACCCTCTGCTGGCTGCTCGCCTGTTCCCATGCTGCCATCCGGGCCGCTTTCCTCGGTTGATGAATGCGTCGTGGTCACGGCCGTTGAACCCGAGAGTTCGATGGTGCTTGGAGGCAATTCGTAGGTCTTCCGTTCATTGTCCTCGATGTAGGACAGGCGACCAGCGATGGGTAGGATACCGGTCGCGGATGCATCGGCACTGAGCGTGTAGCTGAACTTGAAATTCGGGCCTGGAGGCAAGGCCATCCAAATGAATTTAGCCTTGCCATCGGCGAACGTGAAGGAAGCACCCTTGGTCTCGATCGCGGTGACCGAAAGTCCGGCGGGCAGGTCCAATTGGAATTTGGCGAAGCCGCTCAACTCCCCCTTTTCCACGGTCACTGACACCCGCACATCGGTGCCCGCTGTCATGCTGGTCGGAATGGTCTGGGTGATGCGGACGTCGGCCAGAAGGAAGGCGTCGATCAGAAAGAGGCCGAGGAGATTGGCAAGCAACACCAGTTTTGAAACCATGAGGCAGCGGATTGTAAGGAACACGCGCACGTACCGTGCTGGTGTCCAAAAGTATCCGCAGCCGAACGGGTGATCAAGGGCCCGGCCGGTCAAGTACCAACATGGCGCTGTTGAAGCAGGGGCGGCCCTTAGAAGTTGGGTTTCAACATGTACTTGCTGTAGAACGCGTTGATCGCAGCCACCGCGTCCTCCGGTTTGTCCACCACGCTGATCAGGTCGAGGTCATCGGGGTTGATGTTCTTATGTTGGTCGCCCATGGTGGTCTTGATCCAATCCAATAGGCCCTGCCAATACGTGCGGCCTACCAGGATGATGGGGAATCGCCCGATCTTCTGCGTCTGGATCAGGGTCAATGCTTCGAAAAGTTCATCCAGTGTGCCGAAGCCACCGGGCAGCACGATGAAGCCCTGGCTGTATTTGATGAACATCACCTTACGTACGAAGAAGTAGTCGAAGTTGATGCTCTTTTCCTTATCGATGAACGGATTGGGCTGTTGTTCGAATGGCAGGTCGATGTTGAGCCCCACACTGGTCCCACCGCCACGTTGGGCCCCTTTGTTGGCGGCCTCCATGATGCCAGGCCCACCACCGGTTATCACGCCGTAACCGTTCCCGGTCAGTTGGAACGCGATCTCCTCAGCGAGTTCATATTCAGGCGTTCCGGGTTTCGTACGTGCGCTACCGAAGACGCTCACACACGGACGGATGCGTTGCATGGCCTCGAAGCCAGCAACGAACTCGCTCATGATCTTGAAGATCGCCCAGCTGTCGTTGGCCTTCACTTCGCTCCATCCCCTGCGTTTGAAGGCCTTCTTGATCCGGCGTTCGCTCTCTTCGTGATGGACGCTGTTCTTTCGGGTGGTCATGGTGAATGGTTGTGAGTAGGGTCACTTCCGGTAGTGCGAAAAGCCCTGATTCAATTCAATTCTGCGCTTAGGAAGGGTACGGTATGCCCACGCCCCATGAGAACGATCTCCTCTGGGGTGCCGCGAGCGACGACCAGACCACCGCCGTTCCCTCCCTCGGGACCCATGTCGATGATGTGGTCGGCTACCTTGATGATGTCCATGTTGTGCTCGATGACCAGGACCGTATTGCCCTGGTCAACGAGTTTGTCGAGCACGTTGATGAGTTGCTTCACATCGTCGAAATGCAGGCCGGTCGTAGGCTCATCCAGGATATAGAAGGTATTGCCCGTATCGCGCTTGCTGAGTTCGGCGGCAAGTTTGATACGCTGTGCTTCACCACCGCTCAGGGTGGTACTGCTCTGGCCGAGGGTCACGTATCCCAGACCCACGTCGAGCAGGGTACGCAGCTTCACATGGATCTGGGGTACATCGGAGAAGTGCGCCGCTGCCTGCTCCACAGGCATCGCCAGTACATCTGCGATGCTCTTGCCCTTGAACCGGACCTCCAGTGTCTCCCGATCGTATCGTTTTCCCCTACAGGTCTCGCAAGGCACGTTCACGTCCGGTAGGAAGTTCATTTCGATCGTGCGGACGCCAGCACCTTTACAGGTCTCGCACCGTCCACCAGCCGTGTTGAAGCTGAACCGTCCGGCCTTGTACCCTCTGATCTTGGCGGAAGGCAACTGGGCATACAGCTCGCGGATCTGGTCGAACACACCGGTATAAGTCGCAGGATTGCTACGCGGCGTGCGACCGATCGGGCTCTGGTCCACTTCGATCACCTTGTCGATGTGCTGCAAGCCCTTGATGGACCGGTAGGGCAGTGGGTGTGTGTCGCTCCGGTAGAAGTGCTTGCTCATGATGGGATAGAGCGTATCCCCGATCAAGGTGCTCTTTCCACTACCACTGACGCCTGTCACACAGATGAACTTCCCGAGCGGTAGATCGACGTCCACATCCTTGAGGTTATTGCCGTTCGCCCCTTGGAGGACGATCCGTTCGCCACTGCCCTTCCTGCGTTGCTTGGGAACGGGTATGGAGAGGTCCCCACGTAGGTACTGTGCGGTGGTGCTCGGGCCCTTCGCCAACTCGCGTGGATCACCTTCCGCCACGATTCGTCCACCATGTTCACCGGCACCGGGCCCGATATCGATCAAGTGATCGGCGCTCAGCATCATCTCCTTGTCATGCTCCACCACCAGGACACTGTTACCGGCATCTCGCAGGTCGCGTAGACTGCCGATCAGCCGGCGGTCGTCCCGTGGGTGAAGTCCGATGCTCGGCTCATCCAGGATATATAGGACCCCGGTGAGTTGGCTGCCGATCTGCGTTGCCAGGCGGATGCGTTGCGCCTCACCGCCGCTCAATGTGCGGGCACTGCGGTCAAGGGTGAGGTACTCCAAGCCCACGTCGAGCAGGAACCTGCTGCGTCCGGTGATCTCCTTGACCACCTCGCGTGCGATGGTCGCTTGCTTCTCGTCGAGGTGTTCCATCAACCCGCTCATGAGCATATGCAGGTCGGAGATGCTGGCGCTGGATAGTTCGAAGATGTTCCGCCCGTTCAATCGGAAGTGGAGCGCATGGTTCTTCAGTCGAGCGCCCTTGCATTCCGGGCAAGTGACCATGTGGGTGAAATTGGCCGCCCACTTCTGAGCGCTCTTGGGACCTTCGTTGGACTGCTCCATCACGAAGGGGATGATCCCCTCGAATTGCACCGTGCGGTCGCTCAAGCCGACCGCACTGCTCACCCGTAGCGGTTCGTCCGATCCATTCAACAGCGTGGATAATACGCTGTCGTCCATATCGGTCATCGGTGTGTCCAGGTCATGGCCGACCTGGCTCAGGACGGCCTCCACCTGTTTGAATATCCACGTGTTCTTGTAACTGCCCAACGGGATCAACGCACCCTTGCGGATACTCTTGGTGCGATCGGGCACGATCTTATCCAATGCCACCTCGGTCACCTGGCCCAGGCCACTGCATCGTGGACAGGCACCGTATGGGCTGTTGAAACTGAACAGGTTGGGTTCCGGTTCCTCGTAGGCGATCCCGCTGGTGGGACACATCAAATTGCGGCTGAGGTACCGAGGCTGCCCACCCTTCACACCGACCACCATCAACGAACCCTTGCCATACTTCATGGCGGTCGCGCAGGTGTCCGTCAGGCGTTTCGCATTGCCATCGTTCACGTTCAGCCGGTCCACGACCAGTTCGATGTCATGCACTTTGTAACGGTCCAATCGCGGCCGCCCGGTGATGTCCACCACGGTCCCGTCCACCCGGGCGCGAAGGAAGCCCTGCCGGATGAGTTGTTCGAAGAGTTCCCGGTAATGGCCCTTCCGACCGCGTACCAACGGAGCAAGGATGAGCACCTCCTCTCCGTCGTACTCCTTGCGTATCAGGTCCTGGACCTGCTTCTCGGTGTAGCGCACCATACGCTCACCGGTCACATAACTGAATGCCTCTCCCACACGTGCGTAGAGGAGTCGCAGAAGGTCATAGATCTCGGTGATGGTCCCTACCGTGCTTCGTGGGTTGCGGCTGATCGTCTTCTGCTCGATGGCGATCACGGGGCTCAGACCGCTGATGAGGTCCACATCGGGTCGCTCGATACCGCCCAGGAACTGGCGGGCATAGGCATTGAAGGTCTCGATGTAGCGTCGTTGTCCCTCTGCGTGTATGGTATCGAATGCCAAGGAGCTCTTACCACTCCCGCTCAGTCCGGTGATCACGACCAGTCGATCGCGCGGTATCCGCACATCGATGTTCTTCAGGTTGTGCACCCGGGCACCAAGGACCTCGATGTACTCTGGCTCCGGGGCTTCCGTGGTGTCCGGGGGGGGAGGGGTGGGCCCAGTGATCGTTCTTGGGGTGCGTGCCATGTTCCTATCGATCGCTCAACTGCATGGCATCGAAGTCCTCCGCAGGAAGGAGTATGGTATAGGTCTTACCTGTCTTGTTCTCCAACCGGTTCGAGCGAAGCCAGGGATTCAGGAGTTTCAACATGCGGTAATCGGTACCCTCGCTGCGCGCGAACATGGCCAGGTCCGGTATCGCAGCGGACACGGTGGTAGCGCGGGTGCGGTAGGGAGCGTACAGATCGCGCGCCCGAAGGTGGAATCCATACCGTTCCGGTTCGCGCATGATCTCCTTCATGGCCAGTATCCGGAACACGTATCGGGAGGTCTCCTCGGGCAATTGCAGGTCGAAATAGTGCTCGGTCCCCTGGCGGTCCAGTTGTTTGCTCACCCCCCCGGGCCCCAGGTTGTATGCCGCTGCGGCCAGCGCCCAGTCCTGGTTCTTTGCGTACGCCTCCTTCAGGTACCTACAAGCGGCCACGGTGCTCTTCTCCATGTGGTACCGCTCGTCCACCTCGTCGTTCACCTCCAGCCCATAGGCCTGAGCAGTGGTCTTCATGAATTGCCAAGGCCCCGCAGCACCTGCGGGCGATACCACATTGGCGAAGCCGCTCTCGATGACCGGAATGTACTTGAGGTCATCGGGTACACCTTCACGTTCAAGCACCTGGCTGATGATGGGGAACCATCGGTTGGCGCGTTTATGGGCCAGCAAGGTGTTGCTCTGCCAGTAGGTGTTCACAAGCAGTTCCCGGTCCAGACGCTCGCGGACATCCAAGCGGTCCATGGGTACCGCGGCACCGCAGAAGCTCATTTGCGCGGGCAACGTCAGTGAAAAGACCTTGTAGCCATCGTTGAAATGGCGCTGGTGGTCCAGGTCGCTGTGGGCATCGCTGGTCGAGTACGAGAACAGGTGAACGCCAAGGCCACCTGCCATGAGCAGAAGGGTCCAAAGACCAACGCGGCCCAAGGTGGGCAGAATGGAGGAGCGCTTCGTTCGCATGGGACTATGGTCTGGTGCGTTTGGTGAGCACGAAAAGCGTGCTGAAAAGCACGAGTGCGTATGCAACGAAGATCAGGGTATGGATGTTCTCCCAGACAGGGATGTACCTGAAACTAACGAACACCAGGAACAGGTTGAGCAAGGAGAGTGCCACGAACGTGAGCGCCACTTGGGCATCGGTGAGCCCAGCGTAGCTCAGGTGGTGGGTGGTATGGTCCCGCCCACCCACGAAAGGTGATGTACCGCGCAGGATGCGGTTGATGGAAACGATCGTGGTATCGGCTATGGGCAATAGGAACACGATGAGCGTTGTCACCGCTTGACGGGCCGGCTCCCAAGCACCCTCAGGGGAGGGGGTGTTCCAGAAGAATCGAATACCCACGAAGGCCAGGAACACGCCCAGGAACTGACTGCCGGTATCCCCCATGTACATGCGGGAAGGGTTCCAGTTGAAGAACAGGAAGCCGAACAAGGAGGCCATCACCCCGATCATGAGTACGGAGAATACCGGGTCCATGGGCCCGATGACGATCAGGGCGATGAGGCCGGCCCCGAGGATGCCGATGCTGACCGCGGTCGTGATGCCATCCATGTTGTCCAGCATGTTGATGGAGTTCATCATCCCCACCACCCAGAAGAGCGTGATCGCCACATTGGCCCCGGACGATGCGAATACTTCGATCCGCGTGCCTGAGGCTATGAGGATGCCACCACAAGCCAACTGTACCATGAACTTCAGCAGCGGTTTGGTATTGTAAGCATCATCAGCGAGGCCCATCAGGAACCCGAGGGAAGTGGCTGCCAAGAGACCGAACAGGTCAGGCCTCAAGGTGCTTTGCACCTGCCCCGGGAAGATCACTCCATGAAGCGTGAAACTGGCCAGGAACAGGATGTAGAAGCCGATGCCACCGAATGCCGGTTTGGAGGTGCTGCTCCAACGAACGAGCATATGGTCGGACTCACGTATGCCCAAGGTCCTGGCGAAACGCATGAACAAGGAGTTCACCAGGATACTGAATACCAGCGATGTGAAGAAAAGGCCTGAATAGATGAGGAAGAGTTGGGTTGGACTATACATCGCACACGGCGAGTTTTACCTGGATGGCCAAGGTTCCTGTGATCCGAATGCGGCACCAACTTCGTCCTTGGCGCTCACCAAGGGAGCGGCGATCCCCCAGTCGATGTTCAGGACGGGGTCGTTCCATCGGATGCATCGTTCGGTGGAGGGGTCGTACAGCGCTGTGCATTTGTACACGAACACGGTCCCTTCCTCCAACGCGACGAACCCGTGGGCGAAGCCTGGCGGTATCCAGAGCATATCCTTGTGCACATCGTCCAGCACGACCTTGTAGTGTTGGCCATAGGTAGGTGCGTCAGGGCGGATGTCCACACACACATCGAGTACGCTACCCTTCACCACGTGCACGAGTTTGCCTTGTGCTGATGGGGGGAGTTGGTAATGCAGTCCGCGAAGCACACCTGCTTTGGACGTGCTCTCATTGTCCTGGACGAAGTATAGCGGGCCTCCTACCAGCTCATTGAATCGACGCTGGTCGTAGGTCACCACGAATTGTCCACGCTCATCGTGGTGGATGCGCGGCCTGAGCTGCACCAATCCGGGAAGTGGGGTGTTGGTGATGGTCATCAGGAACGGCCCAATAGCCAGCTAAGCATTCCTTTCTTGCGTTCGGCGCCACGATCCTCATAGTAGCCACCCGAATAGCCTTGGCCATAGCCGTATCCATAGCCATAGCCATACCCGTAACCATAGTTGTAACCGTATTTGTTACGGTCGATATCCACTCCGTTCAGGATCGCGCTCAACCGGGTGATGCTGTTCTCGTTGATCAGGCGGTCCACGTTCTGAACGAATTGCTTCTTGCTATAGTCGGAACGGAAGATGTAGATCGGATAGTCCGCCAATTGGATCATGGGTATGCCGTCCGTCACGAGCCCCACGGGTGGGTTGTCGATCAGGACCACGTCGTAGGAGGTGCGCAACTCATTGATCACTTTGACCATGCGCGGGTCGATGATAAGCTCTGACGGGTTTGGCGGTATGGGTCCAGCGGTGATGAAGTCGAGTCCAGGCAGTGTGCTCTGCTGGATACAATCGGCAATGGCATCCTTGCCAATGAGGACGGTGCTCATGCCCTTCACGTTCTCCACGCCGAAGCCCAGGTGGATCTTCGGCTTGCGCATGTCCAAGTCCAGGATGATCACGCGTTTACCACCAAAGGAGATGATGCCACCGAGGTTGATGGCCACGAAGGTCTTTCCCTCGCCGGAGATGGTACTGGTCACAGCGATGGTCTTGGGACCCGGTGAGTTGTCGATGAACTGCAAGTTCGTTCGGATGCTGCGGAACGACTCGGCGATCAGCGATTTCGGGTTCTTGTCGATGAGCAACTGGGAGATCGGGATGTCCTTCTTGTACTTGGGTATCATGCCAAGTATCCCGATACTGGCGTTCGATTGCTTGGCGATGTCGTGCAGCGAGGTGATGTTGTCGTGCAGGATGTACCTCACCAGGATGATGATCATGCTAAGGATAAGGCCTGCCAATAGGTAGGAGAGGATGACCACGTTCCGCTGTGGGTAGAGCGGGGCCTGAGGTTGGGCCGCATCCTCCAGGATCTGGTTCTCCGGCACGAAACCCGCTTTGCTGATCCGATACTCCACATCCTTCTCCAGCAGTTGGGTGTAATACTTCTCATTGATGTTGAACAGGCGTTCGATGCGGGCATAGCGCAGCTCCTTCTCGGGCAATGCCAGGAACTTCCTGTCGATCTCCGAAAGGGTGGTCAGCAACTCCTTCTTTCGGACCAGTGCGCGGTCGCGTATGGAGGTGATGCTGGCCAGGATGAGCTGTTTCTGCAGATCGATCTGGTATTCGAGCGAGCGGACCGATTGATGCTCCCGCGTAGCGTCCAAGTAGATCGCATCGCGCTCGCGAAGCAGGTCCTCCATGGTGCGGATCATACTGGCCAAGGTCTGCTGGTACTCCGTACCCACGAGCAGAGGCATCAGATCATACACGGAGATCTCCGGCAGGGGGCGGTCGGTGGCGCGCTGGATCTCCGTGAGCAGGGCGATATCCTGTTCGATCTTCACGAGCTCGTTCTCATACAGTTCGCTCTGTTCGATGTACATGGGCGTCAACTGCCCAAGCCCGGTCACCTTGTTATCCACTTTGAATTGCTGGAGCTCGTATTCCGAACCCCTGAGCTGCTCGAACACGGTGTCCTTTTGTGCTCGGATGAACCGGATGATGTTCGCAGCGCTCTCCGTCTTACGCTCCACGTCATAATCGATGAAGGTCTCGGCCATGGCTTGTGCAAGATCACGGGCCAGATACGGGTTCTCATCCATACAGCTGATCTCCACGGTCTGTGCGTTGTTGTCCGCTATCCGCACCTGTATCTGCGAGAGGTACTGGTTGATCAGCGCCTTGCGGGAGTTGATCTTGAAATACAAGGACCGTTCATCACCATCGTTCTGGCTCACATGGTTCTCGGAGACCTCCAGGATGCAGCTCAGGTCAGGCGTGCGGATGATCTCCATGGCGGCGAAAGAGAACTCCTGCACCTTGCCACCGACCGTGTAACTGAGGGTTACGCGTGTGGGGTTGGACAGATCCACGGCGATGGGAATATCGCGCACGCGATCATTGTACACGGAGATCTCCTTGATCTTGAAGAAGGACCGGGTGTAGTATTCCTCGGTGAGGATCTGCCCGCGGTTGAAGTAGCTCACGGCAAGGTCCAATCGATCCAATGCCTTGCCCACGAAGAAAGGTGACCGCATCAACTCCACATCCGCCTGTAGGTTCTTGTCCTCCACGAAGGTCTCCACGTTGAGGATCTGTTGCGCGGTGTTGCTCTCGCGCAGCTGCAGGATGGACCTCGTGCTGTAAGTGGGGGCTGTATACCTCAAGTAGATGAACGCACTGGCCAAGGCCAGTAGCATCACCAGGATGATCCACAGGAGGCTACGACGAACGATATGGATGAACAGGCCGAGCTCGAACTCATTGCTGAAGTTCGTGATCCGTTCCTTGTAGCTCTGGAAATTGAGGCTACGTTGCCCAGCTTCATCCTGTATCATCGACCGGAGTGGATCTTATTGGAAACCGCGTACGATGCCTATGACCAGTACCACACTGGTCAGCAGGGTGATGATCGGGGTGAGGTCCTGAAGGAACTCGCGGGCAAGGTCCGGATTGGGTTCCACGTAGATCACGTCATCGCCCTGCATCACCACATCGGCATACTTCAAGCCTTCGATGGTGCTGAGGTCGAACTGGTGTACCAGGCGTTTGCCATCGGGGCCATGTCGGAAGAGCTTCACCCTGCTCGCATTGCCGCGCTTGGCCAATCCACCTGCCGTGGCCAGTACCTCCAGGAGCGTGGTGTTGCTGTTCTCCAAGGGGATCACCTTGGCATCGCCACCGCCACCCGGGAATACCACCACGCGCCGGTTGGATACGATCAGTTGCACGAATGGTCGGTTGTAGAACCGAGTGTATTGCTCCTCCAGCATCAATTCCGCCTCTCGCACGGTCAAGCCCTTCAATTTCACACGGCCCAGCAGTGGCAGTTTGGCCATGCCGTCGAATTCGATGAAGTACTGGAATGCGGCCCGGTTCATCAACTGCACTTCACGCGCAGCCCCTTCACTGATGAGGTCGATGATCTTGAACCCGTCGTTGGCGAACAACCGGAACTGGAACACGTCATTGGCTTGCAGCTTCAACTGGTCCGACGCCGAATCCTGGAAGGTGTCGAACGCATGGTCGGTGGGGGTCTTGAACATGATGTCCCGGTTGATCGTGCAACCGGTCAGGACCACCGCTCCGAGGACCAGGGGTATGCCAACGCGCTTCAGGTAGTTCATATCCCGGCAAAAGTAACGTTCCGCACCGGTGCGATCCTAGTTGACCAATGACCGGTAGAGGGCGGTCATATCATTCACCAGGCGGGTGTAGTGGTACCGTTCCTCCACATGGGGCCAGCCGCCGCCGCCCAACTGCTGCCGCAGGGCCCTGTCCTCCACCAAGCGGGTAAGGTCACGCACCAGTCCTGCGCGGTCACCCGGTTCGCTCAGCAAGGCCGTGCCGCCCGGCACCACCACGTTCTCGATACCGCCCACCCGGGTGCTGATCACCGGCCGGCTCGCTGCCTGCGCCTCGATCAGGCTCACCGGGGTGCCTTCGTTGAGGCTGGTCAGCATGGCGATGTCCACTCCGGCGTTCACGATGTCCACTTCCTTGATCCACGAGGTGTAGGTGACCGTGGCACGATCCACCATGGGCCGGCCGTTGGCCCCGAACCCGAAGCCATGGCCGTTGAAGATCGGGCCCTGCACCATGCTCAAGCCGAGGTCCACGGTACGCCGTTGCAACCGTTCCCGTTCCTCGCCATCACCCACGATGAACGCCCGGATGCGGGTTCCGGTGGCCTTGCTCACCTGCTGGATGACCTCCAGGAACAGGTCGTGGTTCTTGATGGGTACCAAGCGGCCCACGATCCCGATGGCTATTTCATCGTCCGCCACGCCATACACGCTGCGGAAGAGGGCCCGCTTTCGTTCCTGTTCAAGGTTGAACCGGCTCAGGTCGAATCCCAAGGGAATGACGGTCACCTTCTCGGCCGGACAGATCCGGTGCTCCTCCACCAGTTCGGTGCGCTGCTTTTCACTGATAGCGATGATCCGGGTGGAGCGGCCGGCCAGGAAGCGCTCGATCTGCTTGTACATGGCGGTGCGCACAGGGCCGAAATAGCTGTGGAACACGTGGCCATGGAAGGTGTGTACGATGGCCTTCACACCCAACTCCGATGCGGCCATGCGCCCCACCGCACCCGCCTTGGCAGCATGGGTATGCACGATGTCCGGCTTGAATTCCCGGATCAGTTGCTTGATCCGCCGGTAGGCACCCCGGTCCCGCCAAGGGGCTACTTCGCGCTGCAGTTCGGGCAGTATCAGAGGTTTCACACCCACCGCGTCCAGGATGTGGCTGCTACCTTCTTCGCTGGCCTCCTGGCTTCCACCTACCAGTAGGGTTTCGAAGTCATCGGGAAGGTAACGTGTCAGATAGGCGGCGTTGTGCGTGGGCCCGCCAAGGTTGAACCGGTTGAGGATGCGGAGGATACGCGGCATTCAGAGGGCTGGGGTCCGGTCGGAGGGGCCTGCGAAGGTCCGTTCCCACCACATGATATAGACGATGATGGCGTGTAAAGTTGCCTCTGCGGTACCCGGGTCCACGGAGCGCAGCTGGCGAACCACCTGTTCCACCGCGGGCACGGAAAGTCCTGCTGCACTGATCCGGACCGGGGTCAGCGTGCTGTCCAGGAAGGACCTCAACGGACCGTTGAACAGTGCCAGAAGGGGGACTTCAAAGCCCTTCTTGCTCCGGCTCATCACCGTGGCGGGCAGCAAATGACCGAAGGTGGTGCGCAGCAGATGCTTGCCGCTGCCCTTGTGCAACTTGCGTTCAGGTGCCAGTGCGAACGCCAGTTCCACCACGCGTTTGTCCAAGAAGGGTGTGCGCACCTCCAGGGCATGGGCCATGCTCGTGAGGTCCACCTTGTGCAGCATGTTGTTGGGCAATGTGTTGAGCACGTCGCTCAGCAGCACACCGTTCATGCCGGGCAGGTCGCGCGCCCCGGCCATCAGCAAGCGCTCGCGCGCGGCCACCTCAGCGGCAGGGGCAGGGGTTCCCACCAGCTGGCGCGCCATGCTGGCCTCGGTGAACGTCGTCAGCATCAACGACCGCGTGATGGGATCCAACCGGGCAAAGCGGGCGAAGCGGTCGAACTGCCGGACCTTGTCCTGCCAGGCATGTTTGCGGGAACGGGGAAGCACCCGCCACAGCGGTGCCAGGGCCATTACCGCACGTTCGGTAGGTCCCGGGTCGGACCAACGCAGTTCGGCCTGGTGTTTCCGGTAGCCGCCGAACACCTCGTCCGCACCATCGCCGCTGAGCGCCACGGTCACGTGCTTGCGGGTGCGTTCGCACAATACGAAGCTGGGCAAGGCACTACTGTCGGTGAAGGGTTCGTCGATGGCGGCCAACAGACGTGGGTAGGCCTCCGCAAGTTCCTCGTGGGTGAGCCGGAAACTGTGGTGCGTGGTACCCAGGTGGGCCGCCACCTCCTCCGCGTAGGCGCTCTCGTCGTAGTAGCGGTCCTCGGCATAGCCGATGCTGAAGGTGTGCAGTGCGTTGTGGTGCTTGGCGGCAAGGGCGGTCACAATGCTACTGTCCACTCCGCCGCTCAGGAAGGTGCCCACGGGAACATCGGCCACCAGGCGAAGGCGCACGGCATCATCGAGTAGTGCATACAGCTGCTGCCCCGCATCCCCCTTGGGTGTCTGGCCGATGGCATCGGGCAGGTGGTACCACCGCTCTTCGCGCACGCCTGTGGCATCCACGTGCAAGGCATGGCCGGGCAACAGTTTGTGTATGCCGGTGTGGATGGTGGCCGGGGCAGGTATGAACTGGTGCAGGAAGAGCTGCTCCACGGAAGCGTTATCCACGGTGCGTGGGGCACCCATGGCCGTAAGTGCGCGGAGTTCACTGCCGAACAGGAAGCGGCCATCCGCTTCGCACCAGAGCAGGGGCTTCACCCCGTACCGGTCGCGGGCCAGGAACAGGGTGTCGGTGGCCGCGTCGTGTATGGCCAGGGCGAAGAACCCGTTGAGGTCGTGCAGGAACGCCGGTCCTTTCACGGTGAACAGGCGTAGCACCACTTCGGTATCGGTGCGGCTCCTGAACCGATGCCCACTGGCCTCCAATTCCGCGCGCAGCGCATGGAAGTTGAAGACCTCGCCGTTGAAGACGATCGTGTACCGTCCCCCATCGTCCGTGAAGGGTTGGTGACCATTGCTGCTGGTATCGATGATGCTCAGGCGGCGGTGACCCAACACGGCGCGCCCGCGTGCATACACGCCCTCATCGTCCGGCCCGCGGTGTGCGATGCACCGCAGTGCAGCATGGATCCGCTCGCCCGTGGTGGGTCTTACTGGGTCGATCTGGTAGGATCCGGCGATGCCGCACATGGGCCGTTGATCATGGGTTCCACCTGTCGGGTGTTGCGCCTGTGGCACACCACCTGCGGGTCGGACAGGTCCGCCCCCTACAGGTGGATCACCTCACCGTATGCCGCGGCCGCCGCTTCCATGATGGCCTCGCTCATCGTGGGGTGGGGGTGTACGGTCTTGATGATCTCGTGGCCCGTGGTCTCCAACTTGCGGATGCTCACGCACTCGGCGATCATCTCGGTCACGTTCGCACCGATCATGTGGGCGCCCAGCAGTTCGCCATACTTGGCATCGAAGATCAACTTCACGAAACCGTCCTTGTTGCCCCCCGCACTGGCCTTGCCGCTGGCGCTGAAGGGGAACTTGCCGATCTTGATGTCCAACCCCTTGTCCTTGGCCTGCTTCTCGGTCATGCCCACGCTGGCCACCTCGGGGCTGCAATAGGTGCAACCGGGGATGTTGTTGTAGTCCAGCTTCTCGGGGTGGTGCCCTGCGATCTTCTCCACGCAGATGATGCCCTCCGCGCTGGCCACGTGTGCCAAGGCTTGGCCGGGCGTGCAGTCACCGATGGCGTAGTAGCCCGGGATGTTGGTGGCGTAGTAGCCGTCCACGGTGATCTTGCCCTTGTCGGTGACGATGCCCACCTCTTCGAGGCCGATACCTTCCAGGTTGGCCACGATGCCGGCGGCGCTGAGTACGATGTCACACTCGATCACCTGTTCGCCCTTGGCGGTCTTCACGGTCACCTTGCAGCCCTTGCCGCTGGTATCCACCTTGGTCACTTCGGCGCTGGTCATCACCTCGATGCCCTGCTTCTTGAAGCTCTTCTCCAGTTGCTTGCTCACCTCCTCGTCCTCCACAGGCACCACATTGGGCATGAACTCCACCAGGGTCACCTTGGTGCCGATGGCGTTGTAGAAGTAGGCGAACTCGCTGCCGATGGCACCGCTGCCCACCACCACCATGCTCTTCGGCTGCTCGGCCAGCACCATGGCCTCGCGGTAACCGATGATCTTCTTGCCGTCCTGGGGCAGAGCCGGCAATGCGCGGCTGCGTGCGCCGGTGGCGATGATGATGTTCTTGCCTTCCACCACTTGCTTCTTGCCGTCGGCGCCGATCACTTCGATCTTCTTACCGGGCTGCAGCTTGCCGGTGCCCATGATCACATCGATCTTGTTCTTCTTCATGAGGAACTGGACCCCTTTGCTCATGCCGTCGGCAACCCCACGGCTGCGGGCCACGATGGCCTTCATATCGGGCGTGCCCTCGGCCACGGTGATGCCGTAATCCTTGGCGTGCTGGATGTACTCGAACACCTGGGCGCTTTTCAGCAGTGCCTTGGTGGGAATGCACCCCCAGTTCAGGCAGATGCCGCCCAAGGCTTCTTTCTCGATGACGGCCGTCTTCAGGCCGAGTTGGCTGGCGCGGATGGCGGCCACGTAGCCACCAGGGCCAGTGCCGAGAACGATCAGGTCGTAGGTCATTGCGTTGGAAGGCGATTGTTCGGGGGGCGAAGGTAAGGGCGGGCGGGGATGTGGAGTGGGAGCAGGGGCAGGAGGCAGGGGCAGGAGCAGGGGCAGGGGCAGGAGTAGGAGCAGGGGCAGGGGCAGGAGCAGG